>Ga0315899_10002218_pt1 | contig 21592 bp, 13 predicted proteins | sample LakEriMetagenome_2_FD_203518 | JGI IMG/M metagenome (GOLD analysis project Ga0315899, IMG submission 203518) | Freshwater fungal communities from buoy surface, Lake Erie, Ohio, United States - Buoy 4 MA112 | ecosystem: Environmental > Aquatic > Freshwater > Lake | place: USA: Lake Erie, Ohio... | reverse complement strand
TATCACATTTGCATGGTGGTTTGAAATTGGAATGTTTATCGGATTCCTTGGTTTATTTGTAAGCGTAGTTATGAAGGCATTGAGCAAAGCTCCGTTAGTGCCGGTAAACCACCCGTATTTGAACGAAAGTGAAAATCATTCGATATAAGAAATTGTTGTTTTAGAGAACAGGAGTAAAACGAAGAGAAATGAAACTACTGATCATTCTGGTAATTGTTTTAGCGATCATCGCCATCGTACAATTGACCAAAGTCTATGAATTTACGCGTGCTTTGCGTAAGTCGAAGGAAGAAGATATTTCACCGGCCGACAACAAGCTCAATGCGAACTTGATGGTGGTGTGGATGCTTGTATTCTTTATTGGAACGCTCTACTTGTACGGTCGTTATGGCGATTATTTGCCTGAGCCAGCATCTGAGCACGGTAAGGATGTGGATTGGTTGATGAGCGTAAACATCTGGATGATAACCGTGATGTTCTTCATCATGAACGCCATGCTTTTCTTGGTAGCATGGAAATATCAGTACAAGAAGGATCGCAAGGCTCGCTTCTTTGCTCATGACAATCGCTTGGAAATGGTTTGGACCTTAATTCCCGGTGTTGCCATGGCCTTCATCATTGTATTCGGTTTGATTACTTGGAATAAGATTACAGGCCCTGCATCGAAGGACGCTATGCAGGTTGAATTGTATTCAAAGCAATTCGGATGGATTGCTCGCTATTCCGGTGAGGATGGAGAGTTCGGCGCAGCCAATTACAACCTCATCAGCTCTGCGAACGAAATGGGTCTTGTTTCAAAGGATTTAATCGCAGCGAAAATTCAAGAGCTTGACAAAGACATAGAAGCATTGAAGGCTCAGTTGGAAGAGAATGAAAAGCTTCCGGTTATGCCCGAGAGCTACGTGGAAACATTGGAAGACAAAATCTACCGCCTCGAGCGCCATAAGCAGCGTATCCTTGACTTGGGCGAATTCAAAGAACCAAGCGGAAAGAGCAACTGGGAGACTGGTGCTGATGACCAGATTGTAAAAGGAGAAATGCACATACCGGTGGGAAAGGAAGTTGAGTTCGTGTTCCGTTCACAAGACGTAATCCACTCGGCCTATATGCCGCACTTCCGTGCTCAAATGAACACCGTTCCTGGTGTACCTACTCGCTTCAAAATGACTCCAACCATTACAACCAAGGAGATGCGTGGTAAGTTGGGAGACGATAAGTTTGACTACATATTGCTTTGTAACAAAGTTTGTGGTAACGCCCACTTTAACATGCAGATGAAAATTGTTGTGGAATCGGAAGAAGAATATCTTGCATGGATAGAAAAGCAAAAAACTTTCGCAGGTGAGCCTGCAACGGAAGCCGCTCCTGCCGAGGGAACTCAGGCTCCTGCAGACACTACCAAGAATGCTATGATGCCTGCTGCTCAGGCTAGTTTAAAGATGACTCGTTAAACAAGAGATAAAATTTAAAGTAAAAGAACGATGGGAAATGCAGAACACACCGCTCATGATCACAGCCACGATCACGGGCACGCACATCACCACGAAGAATCATGGGTTTCGAAATACATCTTCTCGCAAGACCATAAGATGATTTCGAAGCAGTTCCTGATCACAGCCATTGTTATGGGTGTGATTGCGGTTATGCTTTCCATATTCTTCCGTTTGCAGTTGGGTTGGCCGGGCGAGAAGTTTCAGATACTGAACTTCTTCTTGGGTGATAAGTGGGCCCCCGACGGATTGTTGGATAAGAATGCCTATTTGGCCATGGTTACCATTCACGGTACCATCATGGTGTTCTTTGTATTGACCGGTGGTCTTTCAGGAACCTTTGCAAACCTGCTGATTCCATTGCAGGTGGGCGCTCGCGATATGGCAAGCGGCTTCCTGAACATGTTGTCGTATTGGTTTTTCTTGTTGTCGAGCATTATCATGGTGGCATCTCTCTTCGTTGAAGGTGGAGCTGCTAGCGGTGGTTGGACAATTTATCCTCCGCTTTCCGCACTGCCTCAAGCAATGCCAGGCTCAGGAACGGGTATGACACTTTGGTTAATCTCAATGGTGTTCTTCATTGCTTCTTCTTTGTTGGGGGGCTTGAACTACATCGTTACTATTATCAACCTTCGCACAAAGGGAATGAAGATGACGCGTCTTCCACTCACTATGTGGGCGTTGTTCGTGACCGCTATCCTTGGAGTTTTGTCATTCCCGGTATTGGTTTCAGCAGCAGTGTTGTTGTTGATGGACCGTAGCTTCGGAACAGCTTTTTACTTGTCGGATATTTTCATTCAAGGTGAAGCGTTAGACGTTACCGGCGGTTCGCCGTTGTTGTTCCAGCACTTGTTCTGGTTCTTGGGTCACCCTGAAGTTTACATCGTACTCTTACCTGCTTTGGGTATCTCTTCAGAAGTGATTTCAACCAATTCACGTAAGCCGATTTTCGGATACAAGGCGATGGTGGGATCTATCCTTGCAATCGGTTTCTTGTCGTTCATCGTGTGGGGCCACCACATGTACATTACCGGAATGAATCCTTTCCTTGGTTCTGTATTCGTGTTTACTACACTGTTGATTGCCATTCCTTCTGCAGTAAAGGCGTTCAATTACATCACAACACTTTATCAGGGTAACATTCGCTTCACTCCTGCGATGTTGTTCTCGATTGGTCTTGTATCGACCTTCGTAACGGGTGGTTTGACGGGCATCATCCTCGCTGACTCAGCGCTCGATGTGAACGTGCATGACACTTACTTCGTAGTAGCTCACTTCCACATTGTAATGGGTATGTCGGCTATCTTCGGTATGCTCGCCGGTATTTATCACTGGTTCCCGAAAATGTACGGCCGTATGATGAACACCAAGCTCGGATATGTTCACTTCTGGTTTACCCTCGTGTGTGGTTTCGGTGTATTCTTCCCGATGCACTTTGTGGGTATGGCAGGTGCTCCTCGCCGTTACTATGATTACTCAGAGTTCCCATTCTTGGATTGGGTAATGGATTTGAATCCGATTATTTCAGGTTTTGCTATCGTAGGTGGAGCAGCTCAATTGCTCTTCTTGTTCAACTTCTTCCATAGCATGAAGTATGGCCAGGTGGCAACACAGAACCCATGGGCTTCTAACACGCTCGAATGGACCACGCCGGTTAAGCATATTCACGGTAACTGGCCAGGTGCTATTCCGGAAGTACACCGTTGGGCTTACGATTACAGCAATCCGGAACACGAGGAGGATTTTGTGCCTCAAGTAGTTCCTATGAAACCAGGAGAGCACGCGCACTAATCGTGTGTGAATAGATAGTGAGACCCGCCCCTGTGGCGGGTCTTTTTTTAGGCATAACTTTGTGGCATGCGCATATGGTTCCTTGCTGTTTTGTTTGTGTTTGCGGCTTGTTGCGCATCGGCACAAACATTTAATCTGAGCGATTCGCTGCGACACGTTTTCAGACAGCAGGTTACACCCAGCTTCAAATTCGACACTCGTAATTCATTTATTACGGGCAGTGCAACTAAGGTTCGGGGAATAAAGGCCGGGGTGAATTTTGGTAAAAGACTTAGCCTGGGAATTGGTTACAACTTTATTGTTACTGAACTACAGGAGAACGTAGTTATAAATGAGAATGAAGTAACGGCTGATATCCGAATGAACTATGTGGCTCCGTTTATTGAGTACAGCTTTTATCAGCGAGGCCCGTGGGAGCTTATTACTCCCATACAGATCGGAATAGGAAATAGCTTTCTGAAATATCAGACAGAAGATGGCCAAGGAGTTCTCAGAAAGGGCAGGGTAGTACTCTATGAACCCGGAATGGCCTTCGAGTATAAAATAATGAAAGTGCTGGGTGTGGGTGTCGGTTTGGGATATCGGATTATGCTTAAGAACAATCGTGGTATCGAGCAACAATTCACTTCTCCTGTATATGCGTTGCGCGTAAGGTTGATATTTGACGAACTTTATCGGCGTTATAAAGATTATAATGTGGCCGAATAGGCAAAGTAGCATTTATCATGAGCGATTCATTTAATATACACGACGAAGCTGAAAGTCCGGAGAGGGATTATGATCGCGTGCTGCGACCGAAAACCTTCGACGATTTTACAGGCCAACGACAGGTTCTAGAGAATCTGGAGATTTTTGTGAAGGCGGCAAAGCTGCGCGAAGAGTCGCTCGATCACGTTCTATTGCACGGCCCTCCCGGTTTGGGAAAAACCACGTTGGGGTACATCATTTCCAACGAAATGGGTGTCAATATTAAAACCACCTCCGGGCCTGTGCTTGATAAGCCCGCTGATTTGGCAGGGCTGCTAACGAACCTGGAGAACAACGACATTCTTTTTATTGATGAGATACATCGATTAAGTCCCGTGGTGGAAGAGTATCTCTACTCTGCCATGGAAGATTTCTGTATTGATTTGGTAATCGATACCGGTCCTAACGCGCGTTCCGTACAAATCAAACTAAATCCGTTTACGTTGATTGGTGCTACCACGCGGAGTGGTTTACTTACAGCCCCATTGCGTGCTCGATTCGGCATCAATGCCCGTCTTTCGTACTACGATTCACGCACGCTGACGGATATTGTTCAGCGCAGCGCCGATATCTTGAGTATGGAAATTCTGGAAGATGCAGCCTACGAAATTGCGCGCAGAAGTCGCGGAACACCTCGTATTGCCAATGCTTTATTACGACGTGTTCGTGACTTCGCACAAATAAAGGGCAATGGAAAATGCGATTTGGAAATCACACAGTTTGCATTGAATGCACTCAATGTCGATATGCACGGCTTGGATGAAATGGACCATAAGATTCTGTATACAATCATTGATAAATTCAACGGCGGTCCGGTTGGTTTGAATACAGTTGCTACTGCGGTAGGAGAAGATTCAGGAACCATTGAAGAAGTGTATGAACCCTATCTAATTCAAGAGGGATTCATCATGCGAACTCCACGCGGACGCCAGGTTACGGAACAGGCCTACAAGCATCTTGGCAAGTTGAAAGGAAGTCGTTCAGGAGAGTTGTTCTGATGGCAACGCAATTGGATTTGCGCGCGTCGGAAAATGCGCAATTGGTTAAGAATCTCGCTTTGGATTTAGGGTTTTCTTTTTGTGGCATTTCAAAGGCTGATTTTTTGAATGAAGAGGCTCCCCGCCTCGAAGCATGGTTGAACAAGGGGATGCACGGCGAAATGAGTTACATGGAGAATCATTTCGATATGCGTCTCGACCCTAGGCTGCTCGTGCCCGGAGCGAAATCGGTTGTTTCTTTTCTGTTCAATTATTTTCCGGATCCGCAACACTCCTTTGCTGAAGGTACCTTGAAGGTGTCAAAATATGCGTGGGGCGAAGATTACCATTTCGTTGTGAAGGACAAGCTGAAGTTGCTCATGCAGCAACTGACCGAACAAATTGGCGAGATAGAAGGCCGCGCTTTTGTTGATTCTGCGCCGGTGCTCGATAAGGCCTGGGCCAAGAGAAGCGGTTTGGGATGGGTAGGAAAAAACGCAAACCTTATCAATAAAAGGCAGGGATCTTTTTTCTTCATCGCTGAATTGATTATTGACTTAGAACTTGAGCCTGATGGCCCCGTTACCGACCATTGTGGAACATGCCGCGCTTGCATAGATGCTTGTCCCACCGATGCGATTGTGGAGCCCTATGTGGTCGATGGCAGCAAGTGTATTTCTTATTTCAGCATTGAGTTGAAAAAGGAATTGCCGACAGAGTGGATTTCGAAAATGGACGGCTGGCTTTTCGGATGCGATGTGTGTCAAGATGTTTGCCCGTGGAATCGATTTTCCGCAGTGAATTCCGAGCCGCGTTTTGCTCCGCGCCAACAATTGCTCAACATGTCGTCGGGCGAGTGGCAAGACTTAACGGAAGAGGTCTTTGCACAAATGGCAAAGCGCTCGCCGCTAAAGCGAAAGGGTCTCGATGGTTTGCGTAGAAATGCCAGCTTGCTTCACTCGGATAATATTGGTGGTAAATGATTGCTTGTGGTCATGAAAAATGCGGGTCGCTCTAATTACCTTTGAGCAGTTAATTGACCAAGCAAGGATGACACAGATAAAATCGGCTAAGAGCACATTGCTCAATGCATCAGGCATCACCATTTTTTACAGCGATGAGCTTTCGAAGCTCACGGATCTCGATAAACAGCAACTATCGTTTTTCAAAAAAGAAATTGAACACGAGAAGGATATAATTACCCTCCAGGAGCTGGGTTTGTACAATTACTATCTGCCTCTCAAGAAAGAAGCAGCAACTCCCGAAGTCCTCGAGAAGCTGCGAATGAAGGGGGCTTCCTTGCTTTCATCATTGAATGGCGCAAAGTCGGCAGAAGTATGTATCACGAACCTCACAGGTGAAAAGGAATTGTCCCTTGCCCTTGCAGAGGGAATTGCTTTGGCGAATTACCAGTTTTTGAAATACTTCAAAGACAAGAAGAAGCGCCAGAATTCTCTGAATACCATTCATATTGCTGACAAGTATGTAGCCGCAAAGGATGCAGAGGCGTTGCAGAATGTGGTAGAGGCAACATTGGTAGCACGCACCTTGATCAACGAACCTGTTTCTTATCTATCGGCGGTGCAGTTTTCGAAAGAAATGCAGAAGGTTGGAAAGGAGTCGGGATTCAGCGTGAAGGTGCTTGGCAAGAAAGAAATTGAAGCGAAGAAGATGGGCGGATTGCTTGCTGTGAATGCTGGAAGTATTGATCCGCCAACCTTCACCATCATGGAATACAAGCCGGAGAAGGCGCGCAATAAAAAGCCAATTGTGCTTGTCGGAAAAGGAGTCGTGTTCGATACCGGAGGCTTGAGTTTAAAGCCAACGCCTAATAGCATGGATGAAATGAAGTGCGACATGAGCGGAGGTGCTGCAGTTGTAGGTGCTATGATGGCTATTGCGAAGAATCAGTTGCCTGTGCACGTCATCGGCTTGGTTCCGGCTACTGACAACCGCCCCGGAATGAATGCAGTTTGTCCGCAGGATGTAATTACCATCAGCGACGGAACAACAGTAGAAGTGCTGAATACCGATGCCGAGGGCCGACTCATTTTAGCTGATGCACTTGTCTGGGCGAAGCAATACAATCCTGAAGTGTGTATCGATTTGGCAACACTCACAGGTGCTGCTGTACGCGCCATCGGAACGTATGCCAGTGCAGTGATGGGCACAGCCGAGCGCAACGTGATGGATCAGCTTGCTGAAAGCGGCATGCATGTTTGGGAACGCACCGTGCAGTTTCCGCTTTGGAAAGATTATGGCGACGAGATGAAGAGCGATATAGCGGATTTGAAAAACTTGGGTGGCGCATACGCCGGACAAATTTCAGCAGCTAAGTTTTTAGAACATTTTACGGATTATCCGTGGATACATATTGACATTGCCGGACCTGCCTACAGCAACGGAGCGAGCGGATATCGCACTAAGGGCGGATCGGGTGTAGGCGTGCGCATGTTGTACGATTTCATACATAAGAATTACTGTTAAGCCAATCAATTGAATGAGTGAGCAAAGAATACGCGTTGCCGTAACAAGTGGCGACATAAATGGTGTCGGATTGGAAACCGTAATAAAGGTTTTTGCAGATCCACGCATGGCTGAATCTATTACGCCTATCATCTATGCACATCCCGAGGTTTTGAAGGCACACCGCAAAGTGGTTGAAGTGGAGGATTTCCAATACAACACGATTGCAAATGCAAGTGAGGCAATTGCAAAAAAGGTGAATCTCGTAAACGTTTGGAAAGACTTTAAGGGTGTTGTCGAATTTGGTAAGCCTACCAAGGACGCCGGTATGTTTGCTTTTAAAAGCCTGGAGGCTGCCGTTGATGATTTGGCAAGTAATAAAGTTGATGTGATTGTTACTTCGCCCATTAATAAGGACACGATTCAAAGTGAATCGTTCAATTTTCCTGGACACACCGAGTATTTGGCTAAGTTCGCCAACACGGAAAAGGTACTCATGTTTTTGGTCAGCGATACGTTGCGTGTCGGAATTGTAACCGGTCACCTTCCATTGAAAGATGTTTCGCAGCATATAACAAAGGAGCGTATTCTCGAGAAATTGCAACTCATGAATGAGAGCCTCGTGAAGGACTTTGGTGTAAACCGTCCTCGTATCGCCGTATTGGGATTGAATCCGCATGCGGGTGATAACGGATTGCTGGGCACGGAGGAAAAAGAAGTCATCATTCCTGCAGTGCGTGAAGCATTCGAGAAGGGAATGATGGTGTATGGACCCTATGGTGCCGATGGCTTTTTTGGAAGCGGAGGTTACAAGCGTTTCGACGCGGTGCTGGCCATGTATCACGACCAAGGTTTGGCGCCTTTTAAAGCGCTGGCATTTGAACACGGAGTCAACTTTACGGCCGGATTGCCTGTAGTGCGCACATCGCCCGACCATGGCACCTGCTTCGATATTGCCGGACAAGGCATCGCTGATGAGTCTTCATTGCGTGCGGCTATTTTCACTGCGTGCGACGTGTATAAGCAGCGTAAACATTTTCGCGAGTACGGATTGAATCCGCTTCGCAGACAGGATATACGCGACTCCAAGGACGATCAGCGCGAGTGATTCAATTCTGATTCTGCTTGAAGATTGTTATTCTAACATTGGGCAAAACAAGCGCTTCGTATTTGCGCGAAGGCATTGCTGTTTATCAAGAACGACTCAAGCATTACGCAAAGATTGAGTACAAGGAATTGCCGGATGTTCCAGCGAGGGGAGTTTCTTCTGAAGTCCTAAAGGAGCGTGAATGTGAAGTGTTCATGAAGCAAATCAAGCCGGATGATTTCGTGTTGTTGCTCGATGAAAATGGAGAGCATTTCTCTTCCCGTGGTTTTGCTGAAATGCTTCAACGCCGCATGAATAGCGGCGTGAAACAACTCGTGCTCATTATTGGTGGCGCCTTTGGTTTTTCAGCAGCCATGTATGCGCGAGCGAATGGCAAGATTTCTTTTTCAAAAATGACCTATTCCCATGAGATGATTCGCCTCTTGCTCGTAGAGCAGCTGTATCGTGCACACACGATTTTGAAGGGTGAGAGTTATCATCATGATTGAGGGGCGGTGATTTATGTGCTGAGAGTTCCTGAGTTTGAGTAAAAAAAGAGGCTGTCTTTTAAAAGACAGCCTCCTCATATTCTTACGAGAGCGATTATTCGATAACCAATTTCTCTGTAATGTTTTTGCCTCCGGTCACGACGTTCACATAGTAAAGTCCAGGAGCGATACCGCTCATATCCATATTGATGTTGTTTATACCTGTATGCAGAAATTCTTGCGAGTTGGTAACTACACGACCGGTTTGATCGAGGACGGAAATGGTAGCTTTTCTGCTGTTGTGTGAATTGTAAATAACACGGAAAGCACCTGAAGATGGGTTCGGCATAATCATGAACTGCTCTCGTTGCTGTTTCATCTCACCTATGCCGGCTGCTGCGCAGGGTATGGCGGGATTTGCAATCCATGTCATGTTGCTGAAGTCGATGTAACATACGTAGTCCATGTTATCAATGAACGGATTACGGTTGCCCTGAAGCGAGTCAACATAGTCATTGCGTGCAATTTCGAAATTGTCTACCGGATCTTGGTAGTGCCACATTTTAAGCACATATTGGTCTTGTCCGTAATTCACGCTGTTGCTAATAGTTTGTGGTAACGACCAACTGCCCCCATAAGTAACATCTGTGTTTGGTGCTCCGGTATAGGCAACGCCTGTGTAACAAATGGTTTGGTACAATATACAACGAGCCGCATCGCCTTTATCGGCATCACGTGGTTCGAATACTTTGTTGCCATTGGCATCGAAACCGAGTTTGCAGCCAAGATAATTGTAGGTAGGAGTCACAACAACACCGAGTGGGTAGTTGCTGCGAATACCGTTTACGTTGTTTTGGTTGGCAGGCACGATCATATGGTAGTCGCTGTATTCCGGACGGCTTTGGAAACCACCGTCATTAACAGTTGGCATCCAGGATTGCGGAAAGGAGTGTTCCCGCGCAAAGTCATTTGTTGTCCAATCGAAAGGTTGGGTATAGATTTCATTCAATCCGCTATATGAACACGTCACAACGCGTTGGTTGTCGACGGTGTCGCGCGCAAAGAAATTCTCCATCATAAGTGGCCCGAAGCTGCTGTAGAATTGTGTGGTGTGCGGATTCACGATGTTATGAAGATCAGTCACGAAACTTGAAGCAGTTGTGCTTACTCCATTATAATACCCAGAAGGCATTAAACTACCACCTGAATTGATGTTGCCAATAAGTGGACTGGAGGTAAGGTAATTCGTAAATTCTCCGTCGCCGTTGTATGCGAATACCGCGAAGTGGTAGTTGGTGTTGGCTACAATGCCGCTTGGTCGGAAGGATGTGCCGTTGCCAACAACCACCACTTGCGCATTTCCGATAACATCACCACGCTGATATTCTGTTCCGTCTGCGGGAATTTCGGTAACAGTTGAACCAATGGTGCGGAGCACTACGTAGCCATCGGGATTGCCCGATGCAGAGGTAAATGTTCCGGACACTCGGTATGACCTCGGAGCAGCGAAGTTGAGTGCAGTGGGTTGATTTGTTGGTTCTGTGGCTAATGTGCCGCCTATGCCATACAAGTAGATGATGTATGGATTGGCGTTAGCATCGTTGTTTTCAATAGTGATTGTCGCATTGCGTGAGCCTGCTGTTGAGGGCGTGAAATCTATCACCAGTGAAGAGCTGCTCTGACCCGCGATATCTAAAGGCAGTGAAGTAGCTAACGCATAGTCGGCGGCTGCAGGACCGGAAATGGAAGCAGAGGCAAGGTTGAGATTTGCAAGTCCGAGGTTATTGACGCTGAACGTTTGTGGTGTATTTGTACCCACAGGAGAGTTGAAGTAAACAGTCTCACCATTTACAACCGTGCCCGTGCCAAGTTGCACGAGCATCTCTGCATTAGCAGAAACACCGGCAGTTATGTTAACGTTGTCGATTCCGACATTTCCGGACACCTTGTTTTCATAGTAAAAACGGAAGTAACGACTAGTGCTGGAAGCGTTGTCAATAAAGTTGGTGTAGCCGCTCGCTGGAGCGGTGAACGTATGAAGAGTGGTCCAGACGGCGCCCAAATCGGATTCTTCCACCAGGAAAGTTCCGCCGGAAAAGCTATTGCCGGTGAGGTCATAGGAAATGGTACCCGGTGTAGTTGCTACATGAATCATAAGAATATCGCCTGTCGCATCGAGTTTATAGGCTGGAGCCGGATTTCCTGACCCCGAATAATACTGTGTTAGACCATTGACGTTGGTCTCGGACCATCCATCAGGAAGTGTACTGGTTGCGAAGTTCCATGTGGCAGGTAAAGTGGCCTGAGCCCACACTACTGCGGTCAAGAGAACGAGCACACAAAACGTACTTAATTTTTTCATTTCGATTGTTGCTTATGGTTAAATTAAAAGGTCATTCTTAAAGATGCGTTCATTCTTCTACCCATGCCCATGTAAACTGTCGCAGATGATGCATTGAAACGTGTTCCATTCTGTGCGTCGGTCATATACACGGTGTTGAGGATATTGTTGATTCCCGTCGTTATTGTGAGTTTTACATCGTAAACAGTGAAGTCATAACCCGCAAAAAAATCCAGCAAACCGTAAGCGGGCATCTGCCATGATTCACGGTCGCGATTATCATTCACCAGCAGCGTTGGGTCAAAGTTGGCGAAGTTCTTATCGAAATAAGTGTAGCGAGCTTTCACATAGAGTTGTTTAATAATCTCATAGCGCAAGCTTCCGGCGAACTGTGTTTGAGCAGCATCACCAACGTGCACTCCTTTCGCACTGAAGTCGACCACAGCAATGATATTTCCGTTTTCATCCGTCACGTTGGCAGTGCTTCCCGACGTGGTTGTCCAGTCACCGAGTGAAATTAATCCCTCGGCTTCTAGATTTTTGATGCCTTTATAGATGAAGTCCAATTCAACCCCTTTGTGCAAAGCATTTAATCCAATGATGTTGTAGTACAACGTTCCATCGGGAGTATTTACTTGAGGAAGTGAGGAAGGTGGTTTGTTCTTCCAAATGGTGTAGTATGCATTCACGTTTACGGCATACTTGGGATGATGAATGTTGTACCCGCCCTCTACTGCATAGACCTGTTGGTTGCGCGTGTTAATGATTTCCTTATTGTTATTGTCGAACACCAGATTCATGCGCGGAGGTAAGTATAGATATCCGGTATTGACAAATACATTGTGATGTTCGTTGATGTTGTAGTTGGCGCCTGTTTTAAAAGTAGCTCCAAGATATTTTTTCGCTTCAGTGGTGGAATAGCGTGCCTCTGATGATTGATTTGTGTAGGTTGTAGCATCGAGGATGTAACGCTGCGCTGCGCCTGTCCCGACGAATGTTGTGTCGCCTGATACTGCTACAGCAGTGGAGGCTCCTGCTACTAAGTAATTGGATCCGTCATAAAAGAAACGGTCACCATTACCAACTATTTGTTCAAAGGTCGAGTCACCGATTACCAGATCTTTCTTCCTGTAGTAATCCACACGCTGATAAGACGTCTGAGAAACGGAAGTAGTTAGGAACGCCGTCCACTTTTCTTTTTTGTATTCAAGCTGACCAAACGCACCACCCCATTTCACGAATGCGTCGTTGAAATAAGTGATTGTGTCGCCTACGCGACGGATGGCGTTTTGAAAATTAGGGTCCCCTAGATAAGTACCGTTGACTTGGTTAGCGTTCGAGCTGTTGTCAACGGCGTAATCCGCCCCCATCAGGTCATACACTGTTTGAAAGTGCGAGCCTTTATAGTAACGGGCATCCACCCCAAACATCGCGTTGAGACTTTTGCGAATCTTATAGTTCCAGGTTGAAAGCACTCCGTACCACACGTGGTTGTTGTTGCTGGAGCGCAGGTAATTGCTCGCTGGACGCTCGGTATCATTGTAAAGAGGCGACGGATTCGCGGTCATGTTGCCATCGTAAACCGCTTGCACATTCAGCTGACCTGTATCCTGCAATTTCCCAATAGTGTTTTTCAATCCCGTACCTCCGCCTCGTCCGACCGACATGTAGGCAACTGTAGAAGCCGTTAGACGTTCACCTAGTGTCCAGAAGTGCGAAAGGTTGTATTGAGGTTTGTGGAAGTAATTCACACGGTCGTTAAATTGACCTTGGTTGCCAATGCTCGGAAAGGGATTACCCATGTAGGCAACCTCATTTTCAGTTGCTCCCCAGTTAGGGTTGTAGGCCAATCCGCGTTCGACTTGGTTGTATGCTGTTAAAACAGAATCCGAGTTTACACCGAGTTTATCCGAAAACTCTTTGCTGTAAATTGCAAGTGGTAAACGGTCGAAGCGCATGCCATGTTTTTGGGGAGCTCCGTTGGCGCTGATGCTGATGAGGTGATTGGTAAACTGCTTCTGAACCTTAACGAAGTAGGACCATGCATCTGTAAATGTTGCATCTGCCCAATTGCTGCCCCACTTGCGAGAGCCAGCTAGCGTAATGCCCCAACTCTTAGTTGGTCCGAAACTTCCCGAGTTGAATCCAAAAGAAAGTTTATTCAATCCGTAGTCGGTTATTTCCTCCTTGACAGAAGCACTTTTCTTCTGATCAATTCCCTTGGTAAGAATGTTAATGGTGCCACCTACTGATGCAATGGCAAGCTTTGAGGCACCCAAGCCGCGTTGCACTTGCATGGTGCGCGTTATGTCGCCAAGGCCGTCCCAGTTGCTCCAGTAAACCTGACCATTTTCCATGTCATTCACTGGAACCCCATCTACTAATACAGCAACATTGCGCTGGTCGAAACCGCGGATGGTCACACGGGCGTCGCCGCTACCGCCGCCTTGCTCTGTGGCATATACGCCTGGTGTGCTGTTGAGCAGCATCGGCATGTCACGAGTTCCCAGTTCTTCCTGGATTTTCTTGGAAGTAATATTGGAGTATGCCACCGGAGTTTCGCGGGCTTTCGCCACATCGGCCACGATTTCCACTTCCGACAATACTTTGGATTGCAGCGCGAAATTGACAATAGTGTTTTTCGTAAGGTTAAAAGTCTCCTTTAGCTCATCATACCCTACGAACACCGCAGAAAGCGTGTGCTTCCCAGCGGGAAGCGTAATCATAAATGCACCATCAATGTCGGTGATAACTCCTTGACCTTCGCCAATGAGAACTGTTGCCCCTATGAGTGTTTCGCCGGTTTCGCTGTCTTTAACGACACCACTCACATCAAACTGTTGTGCAAACAGCGAAATAGAAGACAGGAGTATAAATGATGCAATTGCGAAGCACTTCATTATAGGGAAAGTAAATAAGAATTAAAGCTACAGATTATCGAATAGTGACACGATGCACTGAACTGCGATTATTGCGGAAGTTCACACGCACGAGGTAAATGCCGGGTGCTTGCGATACTGTGTTAACCTGCATCAAACGGCTGTTGAGAGCGCTCGTTTCGAAGGCTAGCTTTTCACCTAAGAGATTCATCAACTCAACAGAAATTATGCTTTCGTTTGCTTGAACAAAAAGTTGGCCGTTGCTCGTTGGGTTGGGATAAACCGAAGTCTGAGTTGTGTTGAAGTCATCATTGACGTTCTGCGGCACGTAACAGTCGCAGGTGTGGCTTCCGAGTCCTGTCCATGTTTCGTTTGGAAGTGAGTCGTACTCCAGGGTGACATTGAAATAAGGACTTGGGTTCACGGTTACGCCTTGCGTTACGCTTGGCATGCGCACGAGTGTTTGATCTTTTGTCCACCAGGCACCCACGCTGCCATCGTATGGGAATTGATCGCTCCACGCCTGGCCTGAAACCATAGCAGGGTCTCCAATCATTCCGAAAATATCAATGTAATTCCAATTTGAACCATCGAATTTTTGAAGTGACACAGCGTCGTTGCCATTGAAGTACATCGAGTAGCTCACGTTGTAATCGGGGCAAAGGAAAGTGTCGGCGAGGGCTTGGAGATCAAGGTCTACTGCGCATTCATTGCCAGGGCAAGGCTGGCTTGCATCGCGTTTGTCGATAACAATTACAAACACATCATGGCTGTTAATCACGTGGTTTCCGAGATTAATCATAGCCTGTGAGTTGGCCTCACCCGCGATTGCACCTGTACCATTGTTGTAGCGCACCAAACGGTAATTGCCATTCAGAGCAATGGCTGAAGAGGTTGGATTGTAGAGTTCGAGCGCTTTGTTGTTGTTTGAGCCTTCTGCATATTCAGAGATTATCAATTCTGAACAGGCTTGAGCGAAAATTCCAGATTGGCTCAAGAAAGCAATGATAAAGAGTAGAGATTTTTTCATTTGGGTTTGATTTAGCAAGCGGACAAAAGTAGAAACAAGTATTGTTCAGACAAGCGCCCGCTCATAAACTTTACCAAGAATTTCCCAAGTATTAAGTTTTGGTTTACACTGGCCACCTTCGTAAAGTTTAAGCGTCTGATAATCAGCGACGATAAAAATAACAATGAATAGTTGGCAGAAGCCACTTATTAGTTGTCGTATCAAGCTTTTCGCTTTATCTTAGCCACCCCTGAAAAATAGAAGACTTAACAGTGTACGTGATCAAAACTTTTATGCGCATGAAAACTTTTAGAGTGCTGCTAGCTGCTACGCTGGCCCTTATTTCCATGAATGCCCATGCGGCCTGGGATATTTACAAATCCGGGTTGAGTGTTAATGGCGGCTATTATGACTGCCAACTCGATGGGCTTTCCCCGAATTTCCAGCACACCTATTTCGGGCGCTATTCTTCCGGAGGAACCATCGAGGTAAACTTTGCGGAAGTTCTGACTTTTAAAAATGGTACGTCGAACGTATGCGCCGCCACGATGCGCTATCGTGTGTACCGCACATGCGATACCCCGCCTGCTTTTAGCTCGCTTTCGTTGTCATTCTGCTGCAATTTTGGTGGGACGGATTGCTCCGGAGGTGCCTGCGGACCGGATGTAAATAATACCGGTGATCAAAAGTGGCGCGTTGCACCATCTTCAACCCTCAACCTGTTGAGTGGCCTCACAGCTTCGGGCATGTATGTGATTGAAGTTTACTTTGAAGCAACGGGTGACGACTCCGGCGGCTGCACAAACACGAAGTTTTCAAGCAATGGTGGAGCCAACTTCCGCGCTTATTTCGAATACGAGGTAAGTGATTATTTCTCTGATTCCAATTTTACAACTCCGACATGGAGCGGTGACGCAGCCAACTTTACAGTTGCCAATAACTCGACTACATCAGGCTTAACCGGAAGCGAAGCCAATAGAACACATACCGCGAAGTTGAACGTTGCTTCCGGTTCCGGAACTCAATATGTCAGCACGCAAATCGCAACGTGGGATCAACAGCAGGAATGGTATTTCTGGGTGGGCCGCGATGGTGTGGGTGGCGCCCCCTCTGATCTTGACGCCAATAACCAACAGGCTGTTTATCTCTACGTAAATGAATCAAATCTGGAATCCGCCTCTGTCGATGGTTATCGCATTCTACTCGGTCAAACCGGAACTTCCTTTATTCGCTTGCAGCGCATCGATAACGGTACAGCTACCACTGTCTTTACTTCCAGCAATGGTATTCCGACCGGATTGACAGATTTCGGCGTGTCCTTTAAAATTGTGCGCTCTCAATTGGGTGTTTGGACCATTTTTACGTCAACCCTGCCAACCAATAGCGTGAATTCACAGGCGACTCCAACGCCTAATAGCTGCCCCGAGTCGACCTCGACTGTGAATCAGGGAAGTGTTACGGACAACACCTATGCTCCTGCCTCAAATGGTTATTTCGGCTTCATGGCCATTCATGATAATACGGCGGAAGGCCGAGTTGCAGCCGAGTTTGATAGTTTCCGATTCCGTGCTCTGCCCCCGGATACCTATGTGCAGTTGAATGGTGCGGTAAGTGGTTCGGTGAGCGAAGACGCAACGTTGGCTAACAACTATGCAATCGGTGTGGACATTTTCAATCCATCAAGCACAAGCGCTACCAGCGTTCAAATAGCTATAACAGGCGACGCTACACGTGTGGGTGGTGGTCCGAATCCATCAACAGCCTACGCGCCGAGCTACGCAACACAGACTTTGACCTGGGCTGCCGGCACAAGTGGAACGAAGTATATCTACATCGATCCTTTTAATAACACGCTGTGCGATGACATCGCGGAATTGTTGTTCCGATTGCAGGGTGTCAGCGGCGGAACCAATGCGTTCATTGCAGACGCGGACTCACTTGATCTGACCGTTATCGACGACGACAAAGGTTACGAGACGCTCGTTGATGAAAATTTTAACGATGGAAATCTAAATGATTGGAAGACGAACGGAAGCGCATGGAGCGCCAACACTTCCTCGCCCATAGAAGGCTCACACTCTGCGCGCCATAGCACACAGGCTGTAGCGGGCCAGTCCTCGTTGGCATACCCGATTGATGACGCTAACCTTGTAGGAATCAGCACAACTTGGAGATTCGAAGTGGCATTTGCCAATGATGCCAGCGCCAACAATAATTTCCAGATTTTCTTGGCGGCTAACGATTCGAACTTCTTCAGCTCAGGGGTTGATGGCTACGCTGTGGTAATCGACCAGAGCTCGCTCCCTTCTGCCGGAACAGCAGACTACATTCGACTCTATCGTGTAACTGATGGTGCCTATGCATCGACTCCGATTATCAACTCCACTACAGACTGGGTTGATAACGTGAACGGTGGAACACGCGTTGGTGTTCAGGTAACACTGAATGAGGAAGGTACCTGGGCCTTAAGTGTCGACAATAATGGAGGGTTTAATAACCTAACATCGCTGGGAACAGGAACAGACGCGTCCGGAGGAGTGATTACGTTTCCTATCGTAAAGTATTTTGGGGTGCGCTTTAAGTATCTGGCTGCAGCTTCTGACTTATTCCGATTGGATGATATTTCAGTCACCCAATCCGGTTGTAAGCGCCTTTGGTATAGTCAGGCTACTGGAAATTCGAACGCTGCCATTTGGGCACCAACTGCGGTTGGAACTGCGGAAGCGGTTGTTTCAGGGCGTTACGATCGCTTCCAGGTTCAGTCGGGGCACACCGTAACTGCAACTGGCACTTGGTTGCTGAATGACATTTCAATTAACTCAGGCGCAACCTTAGCAGGCGGCAGTGGTGAAATGCGGGTGCACGGTAACTGGATTAACGAGGGGACATTTACTGCCGGAACATCAACAGTTGTATTCAAAGGTCAAGCTGCACAAACGATAGGTTTTGCAGGAACGGCATCTCAAACTACGTTCAATAATCTTACTATCGACAACGATGGATCTAATGTGAGTCTGACACCTTCTTTGGTATCTGCAACCGGCTTGGTTTCCATGCAGGAAGGTACGCTGCAAACCAACGGCAATTTGCGCCTGATCTCAAACTCAACCGGCTCGGCTTCTATTGGTGAGATTAAATCCGGTGCGGCAGTTTCAGGCAACGTAGAGCTACAACGTTACATTCCTTCCATTCCAAACTCTCAAGGCTATTGGTTCAATTTGGCCAGCCCTATCCAAGGACAAACTGTTGCTTCTTGGAACGACGATATTGTAACTACAGGTTTTGCAGGATCGGACTTCCCTTCTTATGGATTCAATAACGTCCAGTACTACAATGAATCTGCTTCCGGCACCATGAATACCGGCTATGTTGGTGTTACGAATGTGACCAACACGCTTTCCGATAATCGCGGTTACTACATTTGGTTGGCAGGTGCTGCGCAGAATTTGGACAACACAGGGTTGATTCAAAGTGGACAGGTATCGATTCCACTTAGCTATACAGTTACTTCTCCGGGAGGAATTTTTGATTACGGTTGGAACTTGGTAGGTAATCCATATCCATCAGAAGTAGATTGGAACCTCGTGTCGGCCTCGCTTTCAGGACCGAAGGTGTATTATGTTTTCGATTATCAAACCAACTCATATAAGTTCAGAAACGCCACTACCAATAGTGGTACTGCTTCGCGCTATATCGCCCATAGCCAAGGCTTCCTTGTAAAAGTGAATGCCTCGGGTCAAAACCTCGTTTTCCAGGAATCGCATAAAACCAATACAGGTGCTGCGTTTGAGCGAAGCGAAGATGCGACAAGCGCCTACGTGGCTCTTCGCTTCTCGAAGGGCACCAACTCAGACGAGGGAATGATTGTATTCAACGATGAGGCTAGCAATGATTATGACGCGATGGATGTTCTGCACTTGCAAAGTCCGGTCTCGGAAGCAGTAGGAATGAGTTTGCAGGCAGCTGACGGAGCACCTCTCGCGCAAGATGCACGAGCTTACAATGGAAATTTAGAAATACCGGTAATGGTGGATATGCCTGCGGCCGGAACTTACACATTTACCGTTATTGACGTAATGAATTTACCGCTAGGTGCCTGTTTAACACTTGAGGATGTGGTAACAGGTCAAACGTCTTTATTGGCAAATGGTGTTCAGTTTACCATTGAGGTAAGCGAAGCATTTCACGGTGTACGATTCATCATTCACACTACACCGGCTGCTTCTACAATTGCTACAGCCACTTCTTGCCATGCAATGGCTGATGGATCTATAGACGTGAGTGTACCTTCATCGGATTGGAATGTTTCTCTCAGCGCTCAGAGCGGGTATGAATTCATGGCCCAAGGGTCTGTTACCTTCGATCATTTACAGGCTGGCGAATACTTATTGCAAGTAGACCACGCAACTTGTGGCATTTCATCGGAAGTAATCAGCATTGAAGAGCCGGCACAAATACGAACAGTTATCACCGGCACGGAATCCGTGGAATGCAACGCAGGAAGCAGCGGCATGTTCACATTTGAAGTGGAAAACGCAAATTGGTTTACTTACGAGGTTCGCAATGCCCAGAATGAACTGGTGCGTTCTGCCAACGTGGAAGGCCAAACTGCAATTGTGGAGGGACTGTCTGCCAATCTTTATTCTCTGCACGTTTTCACCCCATGCAGTAACGAGTCGGTTGAAGTGGATTTACGTGACGAGCAGGCTAACGCTCTTGTAGTGGATCAGCTTATGCTTGCAAACGAGAACAACCAGATAACAGCATACATAAACGCGACGCTTACTCAACCTGGTGTTTGTGTTTGGAATTTCTCAAATGGTATACAGCTTACAGGCAATGAAGTTGAGCTGACAATGGCGCCGGATGAAGTTGTTTCTTACACGGTTACTTGTGATGGCATCTGCGATGTATCGGCTACTGGCGCAATTCAAGCGATTAGCCTGTCGAACGAGGAAATCGAGTCTTCTGCGAAGATTACATTTACTCAATCTAACAATGGAATTCAACTACAATTCGGCAATGCCGAATCACGCCAGGTGGATGCCCGAATGTATGATGCACAGGGTCGCTTGATTGAGTCTGCTTCATTTGTGATGAGTGCAGGCGCTACACGTGAGTGGTCAACCGACAACTTGAGCAAGGGTATTTACACGCTTGTTCTCAGCAATGAAGGGAACGCCTTCTTTACCCAGAAATTTGTGAAATAGTATTATTTGAAATTCAGGAAGCCCCGACTTATTGATCGGGGTTTCTTTTTTTAAGATGGGATACAATCGATATGCAGTCGTTGTTGCAGCCGGATCGGGAAAACGCATGGGCGCCCCGTTGCCGAAGCAATTCCTACAATTAAATGGCAAACCACTACTCATGCATACGCTTCATCGTTTGTATGATTTTGATTCGAATCTTCGCATACTGCTGGTGTTACATCCCGATTTCAAGGGGTATTGGTTGGATCGAGTTACGGAGCACGCATTTTCGGTGCCCCACACGGTTGTTGATGGCGGGGAAGAACGTTTTCACTCTGTTAAATCTGCCCTTCAAACAATAGAGGATAAGGACGCTGTGGTGGCTATTCATGATGGTGTACGCCCCTTTGTAAGTAACGAAACGTTGCAGCGTTGTTTTGAAGCCGCTGAGTCTACTGGCACTGGCGTGCCTGTTATAACTGTCAATGACAGTATTCGTGAAGTGAATAGTTTTCAGAATTGTGCGGTCGACAGATCGAAATTTCGCATCGTGCAGACCCCACAATGTTTTCGAATGAGCTTACTATCTGAAGCTTTTAGTCAAGAGTATACAAGCGCTTTTACCGATGATGCCTCCGTAGTGGAATCAGCAGGAAATAGCATTCACTTGGTTGAAGGGAACCGGGAGAATCTTAAGATTACAACACCGGAAGATTTACGCTGGGCTGAGTGGATGATCTCATTACTGTAATGTGCCGTTAGGCTGAGCGCCTTGCTCGTCGGGTATACCGAGATAATTGAAGCTATTCCAGGGCCATGCGCTTTTCTTTCTTGCAAGGAGGATGAGAGAAATGAAAATAAAGGAAGATGCAGTGTAAAAAATCCAATGGCTGAAAAGACTGTTTTCGGGTGTTTCCAAAGTTCCGAAGTATCGGAACATCAGAAATGCTGATGCGTTGTTGATGAAATGTGCGAGAATGGAGGCCCATAAACTGCCGCTCCAAACAACGAAATATCCGAGAAGAGCGCCCATAATCATACGGGGTAGAAAGCCATAGAATTGCATGTGAATTAAACTGAAGAGAAAGGCCGTAATCCAAACCGCAGCATGAATGTTACGCGTCA
>Ga0315899_10002214_pt1 | contig 21615 bp, 16 predicted proteins | sample LakEriMetagenome_2_FD_203518 | JGI IMG/M metagenome (GOLD analysis project Ga0315899, IMG submission 203518) | Freshwater fungal communities from buoy surface, Lake Erie, Ohio, United States - Buoy 4 MA112 | ecosystem: Environmental > Aquatic > Freshwater > Lake | place: USA: Lake Erie, Ohio... | reverse complement strand
CTCAACCTCAACCTCAACCTCAACCTCAACCTCAACCTCAACCTCAACCTCAACCTCAACCTCAACCTCAACCTCAACCTCAACCTCAACCTCAACCTCAACCTCAACCTCAACCTCAACCTCAACCCCGTTCCCGGTGGGATTGGCCCACGGCATCGGCGCTTTCAGAGGGCGAGTTTTACCGGATGGGAATTGTGGAGGATGGGGTGTACGCGGTGGATGCTGCCTGGCTGGATGCTGCGGGAATTGACCGAACAGAGTTGGATCCGAGGAAGGTGCGGGTGCTGGGCAATGGAGGGGTGCAGTTGCCCTACGAGAACGGTGTAGAAAGGCCGTTGGACGTGCAAGAAGTTGCGGTCGTGCGCGAGGGGGGCGAGGACGGTGTTTGGGACGCGGGCGATCGGTTGCTGTTCTATGGACGTGGGCCGGTCACTTGGGTGCAGAATGCGGTGACGGGGCGGTGGGAGCATGCCCTGCACGCGTACAGCGATTCAGCGTATTACTTTCTCAATACGGGCCGAGGAGAGGGGGCTGCGGAAGGGGTCCAAATGGGGGTGGGTGGGTCGTTTGACGGGCCGATTGTGGATACGGTCGATCGGTTCGTCGACGTGCAGTTTCATGAGTTAGAGTTGAACAGTCCGAACCGGTCTGGGCGCCAGTGGTTCGGCGAGGACTTCGGAACGGTCACGGATCGGGCGTTCACGTTCCCGGTGCCGCACGCGACCGAAGCGGATGGCCGGGTAGCCGTGCAGGTCGCGGCCCAATCCATGGGCACGGGCTCCACCTTCGGGGTGACGGCCGGCGCTGTCTCGGTGAGTCTTGCCCCTGCAGCGACCACGGCCTCGTCGACGAGCAATGTCGCGAACCTCGCATCTGGCAACGGTGAAGGGCCGTGTGTGGTGGGTTCCGGCACCTCGTCTCGCGTGGAGGTCGGGGTACAGTTCACATCAGGGTCCGCGGGCGCGATCGGATGGTTAGACCATGTGCGCGTGGAACAAGAACGCCTGCTGCGGTGGGTGCCAGGAGGGATGCAGTGGTGGGGGCCGGCAGAAGCTGTAGTGGATGCCGGGCGGGCCTTTGTGCTCGACGGGGTAGCCGGAAGCTTCGGTGGGGTGTGGGATGTCACCGACCCGGCGATGCCTGTGGCGATGGAGGTGGAGGAGGTTGCGGGGGAGGAGGCGGTGACCTGGTCGGTGCAGGCGGATGGGCCGCGCCGCTTCGTCGCGTTTGCGGCAGGGGGATTGCCCGCTCCCAAGTACCTGGGCCCGGTCGAGCCGGTGAATCTGCACGCATTGGAGGACGTCGACCTGGTGGTGGTGACGGTTCCTGCGTACGCGGCGGTCGCGGAGCGTTTGGCCGCGGGGCGTGCGGACGAGGGGCTGCGGGTGGCGGTGGTGGATCAAGGTGAGGTGTTCGACTGTTTTTCATCGGGGAATCCAGACCCGACGGCATTGAAAATGCTGATGCTCATGCTGATGGACAAGGCAGAAGGGGACAGCGCGCGCATGCCGAAGTACCTGCAACTCGTGGGCGACGGCACCTTCGAAAACCGCGGGAATGTGCTGGATGGCAGCCACATCATCACCTATCAGAGTGCAAATTCGGTGAGCCCGACGTCGAGCTATGTCAGCGACGACTACTTCGGGTTCCTCGCGCCCGAAGCGGGAGAGGGCATCGGCGACAAACTCGCCATCGGGGTCGGCCGGATTCCCGCGCGTTCGGTCGAAGAGCTCGAAGGGTTTATGGCCAAACTCGAGGCCTACGCACGCACCGGGGCGCCCACTCCCGACGGCAGCTGCGCCGACGAATCGGCCGGTTCAGCCGGTCCGTGGCGCAACAGCATCGTGCTGGTCTCCGACGACCGCGACGGCAGCGGTGGACCGACGGAGCTCGTCCACATGCTCAATTCGGACGAACATGCGGAAACGATGCGCGTGTCCCACAACGCCTATGATGTGTCGAAGATCTACCTCGACGCCTACCCCCAACTCTCCACGCCTGGCGGCGAGCGGTACCCGGATGCCACGGACGCCATCAAGCGAGCCGTAGAATCTGGGGCGCTGGTGGTCAATTACATCGGACACGGTGGAGAGCGTGGGTGGGCCCACGAACGGGTCCTCAATTCCACGACCATCCGCGAATGGTCGAATTCTCCCCGACTTCCGCTCTTCTTGACTGCCACGTGCGAGCTGGCGCGGTACGATGACCCCGACGTGGAAACTGCGGGCGACGACATGCTCCTCAATCCGGACGGTGGCGCTTTGGCCATGCTTACCACGACCCGTGTCGTCTTCAGCGGCTCGAACCAACAGCTCAACCGGGCCTTCTATGCCTGTGCCTTCGGCGACACTCCCGAGCGTCCGCTGCGCCTCGGGGACATCGCACGGATCACGAAAAACGACCCACAGGTGTCGAATTCGTCCAACAAGCGCAACTTCTCGCTCCTCGGCGACGCATCCATGCGGCTGAACTACCCGGAAGCTCAGGTGGTCTTCACGGAACTGCCAGACACGCTTCGGGCCCTCGAGGTGGCGGAGGTCCGCGGCTTCATCGCGGATGCACAGGGGGACACGCTGCACGGGTTCAATGGTTTCGTGTATCCGCGCGTGTTCGACAAGCGGGCCACGGTGCCCACCTTGGACAACGACGGCTCCGGAACGTCTTACGCCTTCACCGTTTTTCGCGATGTGCTGCACCGGGGTGTCGCTTCGGTCGAAGACGGGGTGTTCGCCTTTTCGTTCGCGGTGCCGCGGGACATCGATTATGCGTTCGGAGCCGGCCGCATCAGTGCGTATGCCGCCTCCGATGCCGGTGTGGATGCCCACGGTGCGACGGAAGCCCTCATCGTCGGAGGTGTAGCAGCCGACTTTGTGCCGGACGATGCCCCGCCGGTGGTGCGGCTGTTTCTCAACGACACCTTGTTCCGATCCGGAGGTTTGGCCGGGCCCGATCCGGTCTTGCTGGCGCGGATTGAGGACGCAGGCGGCATCAACGCCTCCGGAACGGGCATCGGCCACGACATCAAAATGACGCTCGACGGCGCCTCCGGAGATGCGGTCGTTCTGAACGATTTCTACCAAGCGGATTTGAATACGTACGTCGCCGGAACGGTGCGGTACCCGATGCAAGGCTTGTCGGATGGACTCCACCGGATCGAACTGGTGGTGTGGGACGTTTCGAACAACAAGGGGAGCGCAGCCCTCGAGTTCGTGGTGGCGGACAATTTCGCGGCGGCGCTCGGCGCTGTGACCGCCTACCCGAACCCTGCGACCGACGAGGTGCACCTGCGCTTCGAGCACAACCAGGCCTGCACGGCCTCTGCGGTGCGAATCGAGGTGTTCGCAGCCGATGGACGGCGGGTCGAGGAGTTTTCCGGTCCGCTTGACGCCGGGGGCTACCTGGCCGAGTCGTGGGTTTGGCAACCCGGGGCCTCCCGCGCGCAACCGGGCGTCTACCTTTTCCGTATCACGCTGACCGACGAACAAGGGGGGACCGCACAATATTCCGAGCGGGTCGTCGTTGTGCGTCCGTAACTTAATTTTGGCAACCCGACGCCCGACGCTCATGCTCCGAAATTCGATTCATTTTCTGGCCGCTTTCCTGTGTTTCCTGCTGCTTCCGGCGGGCGATGCGGCTGCGCAATTGACGCCCGGGCAAGCGGCCCAAACGGTGCAGATCAACGCCATTACCACGGCAGTTCCTTTCTTGACCATCGCTCCCGACTCGCGCTCCGGCGCCCTCGGCGACGCGGGTGTCGCCCTGTCGCCCGACGGCAACAGCCTGCATTGGAATCCGGCGAAGATGGCTTTCATGGAGGACGATGTCGAGTTTACGATGAGCTACGCGCCTTGGCTGCGCGAGTTGGTCGATGACATGAACCTCGCCTACGTGTCGGGGGTCCGGAAAATCAGCCCGCGCCAAGCGTTCGGCGGTGCGCTCCGCTACTTCAGCCTCGGCAACATCACGTTCACGGACGAATCTGGGACCACCATCCGGGATTTCAAGCCGGCGGAGTTCAGCCTCGATGCAGGGTTCTCGCAGCGGTTCACGGACCGCTTCGGCGGCGGGGTCACCGGCCGGTTCATCAACTCGAACCTCACCGGGGGCACGAATGTCCTCGGGGCGAACTCGAAGCCCGGCCGTTCCGTCGCGGTCGATGTGGGACTGTTCTACACGAACCCCCGTGCACAGCTCGCGGGCAAGAAAGGCGTGTTCAACCTCGGCATGAACATCTCGAACATCGGGGCGAAGATGAGCTACACCGAGTCCGCGGACCGGGATTTCATCCCTGCGAACCTCCGACTCGGCACAGCCTACGAGCTCTTCGTGGACGAGTACAACTCCCTGACCTTCACAGTGGACGCGAACAAGCTCCTCGTGCCGACTCCGCCCATCCTCGACCAGGAATCGGGCACGGAAATCGTCAGCGGGTACGACGACAACATCGGCGTGGCCACGGCCTTGGTGCAGAGTTTCTACGACGCCCCGGGGGTGGTGGATTTCAACGATGACGGAACCTACACCCTCCAGCCGGGGAGCGTCCTCCGGGAAGAGCTTCGGGAGTACAACCTCGGAGGGGGGATGGAGTACAACTACAACGACGTGTTTGCCTTCCGAACCGGCTTCTTCAACGAGCATTACTCGAAAGGCAACCGCCAATTCATCACGCTCGGCGCCGGCATCAAGTACACGGTTTTCACGGTGGACTTGAGCTACCTCATCTCTACCCGCCTGCAGAATCCGTTGGCAAACACCCTCCGGTTTACGCTGCGTTTGCAGTTCGCCGACTTGGTCGGATCTGGCGGTCAGGACGTGCCGGAATGACGGATGACCTGCGGATCGGCTACGGGTACGATGTGCATCAGCTCGCCCCGGGTTACCCGCTTTGGCTGGGAGGGGTCTTAGTTCCCCACGAGCTAGGGGCCGTGGGCCACAGCGATGCGGACGTCATCCTGCACGTCGTGTGCGATGCCATGCTGGGTGCGCTTGCGCTCGGCGACATCGGCCACCATTTTCCGGACACCGATCCCGCCTACAAAGGCATCGACAGCGCGTTGTTGCTCGAGCGCGTGCATGCGCTTGTGCTGGCGAAGGGCTGGTCGGTGGCGAACCTCGATTGTACGCTGTGCTTGCAGCGGCCGAAAGTCGCCGGGCACGTTCCGGCCATGCGGGCCCGCATTGCGGACATCCTCGGCATCGACGTGGACCGGGTCAGCGTCAAGGCCACGACCACGGAACGGTTAGGATTCGTAGGTACCGAAGCGGGGGTCAGCGCCCACGCGGTCGTGCTGCTTCGCCGCTGAGGCCGCTCAGTCTCCAGAGCTTGCCGTGGCCTCGAAGTGGTCGGGCTGTTTGTCGCCGTCAAAATGCACTCGGATGACCGCGGTGTCCCGCAGCAAGTCCACTTTCCCGATTTCGAGGCGCACAATCTCCACCCCGGTGCGTTGCTCCAAGTCGGCGATGAGCTCGGCACGCCGACCGGCATGCAAGAGGTCGACCCGGTCATACACTACGAGCTTCGTGGCGATGTGCCGCACCTTCCAGACCCGTTCGAGTGTATACGCCAGCACCCAAACCAACGCGTTCGGAACCCACAGGACGTGCGGCCCCTCTGCAGCTGGAGCCAGGGCATTGAGCACCGCGAGGGCAATGACCACGAAGAGGTAGGTCATTTCGCGCGTGGGGATGGCGTCTGTCCGGTACCGGATGATCCCGAACACGGCGAACAGCCCGAGCGCGAAGGCCAGGTTCATCTCCACGTGGAAGAGGGTATTGCAGAGCAGGAAGATCGTGGTCGAGACCAGCAGAAACGTGAAGACGTAATCGCGGCGTCCGGATTTCGCGTGGTAGATGAACAGCACAAGGACCAACGCGGACAACAGGTTGATGGCGAAGGGAATCAGCGAAGTCGCAAGAAATGGGCTCATGGGTCTATCAAGGCTTGGAGTTGACGAAGCACCGGACGGTAGGTGCGCGGATGCAGGCCGGGCGCGCGCAGTCCCAGGCCGAGGATGTATTTCGAAAGCGAAGTAGGTCTGCCGAGCGGCACGGGTGCGCCGAGGTGGGCATCGAGGGCCAGGTGGGCAGGAGAATTCCGGTCCACCCGGGTTTGCTTGATTTCCAAGATGGCCAAACCGCCAGCCGCAGCGCCCCCATCGGCGCGCCGTGCATCTGCAAACCGCAAGTCCACATCCACCGTAATCCGCTCTCCGCGTGCGGTGGAAACGAGTGTGGCCCGGGTGAAGTCGCACCGCAGCGAGGGGGCCCACCCGCTTGCTTCGGGCAAACGGTTTGCCAGCAAAGCGAGCTCTTCCGATGTCAAAGCCGCATCCCACGCAGCCGCGGCATCCCGCAGCCAACGCTCCTTCACGGTGCGGCCCGATGCCGTTTTCCGCTTGATTTCAAGGAATGTGCTTCCGCCTTCGCCGTAGTTGCGGATCCGCACCTTGAACCGGCTGCCGCGGCCGCGGACGTGGTCCGACCAGCAGCGCCGGTCAGGCGTATCGAAGAAGATGTTGCGGTAGCCCGCCGCCCGAACGCCGTTCACTTCGAGCACACGGTAGGTCGGGGCGCAGGCCTCCACTACCCCGGGAATCCAGGAGTTCATCACCGGGAACTTGGTGTCACGGCGGTTCATGAGTTCGGCACCTTGGAGATCAGCAAGGCCGATCGGTTCCAGGGGGCCCAGGCATTCCGGCAGGTTCAATGCCCCCGAAAGTACGAACCGTGCGCGCGATTTTGTTGCCTGTGTACATCGTACACCCTTTTGCAACCGGCATACGGTGGGGGGCGTCGGGGGCATATTTGGCATCCCCTCGGGGGTTATATTTGCGGTCAACCCGATGGAAACCATGGCTACCCCCCCACGTCCGGTAAGGACCGCGAAACCCGCGCCAGCCGCGGCACCTGCGAAGTCGTCACCCCGCGGAGCAGCGAAGGAAGCGCTGCACGGAAAGGAAACGTACCTGCGGTGGTTTGAGGAAATGTACCTGATGCGCCGGTTCGAAGAACGCTGTGGCCAGCTGTACATCCAACAAAAATTTGGGGGCTTTTGCCACCTGTACATCGGACAAGAAGCCCTGCTTTCCGGCATGCGGGAGGCCATCCGACCGACCGACCGGGTGATCACGGCCTACCGCGACCACGCCCATCCGCTGGTGCTCGGCACCGACCCGAAGTACGTGATGGCGGAGCTTTACGGCCGCCGGACGGGGCTGAGCAAGGGCAAGGGGGGCTCGATGCACATGTTTGACAAGGAGCGCAACCTCTTCGGGGGGCATGGGATTGTCGGGGGCCAAATCGGACTCGGGGCCGGCATCGCCTTCGCAGACAAGTACCGCAACGAAGACCACGTCACCGTCTGTTTCATGGGAGACGGAGCGGCCCGCCAAGGCATGCTCCACGAGACCTTCAACATGGCCATGACCTGGAAGTTGCCGGTCATTTTCATCATCGAGAACAACAAGTACGCCATGGGCACTTCGGTCGAGCGCACCTCGAACGTGGTGGACCTCGAAGTCCTCGGCGCCAGCTACTTGATGCCGTCGGCCACGGTGGACGGCATGCGTCCGGAAGCGGTATGCGCGGCCATTGCGGAAGCCGCGGCACGTGGTCGTGCAGGCGATGGCCCGACGCTCCTCGACATCCAAACGTACCGGTACAAGGGCCACAGCATGTCGGACCCCCAGAAGTACCGGACGAAGGAAGAAGTGGCGGAGTACGTGGACCAAGACCCCATCGAGCACGTCCGCCAAGTGATCCTTGCGTCGAAGTGGGCCGCCGCTGCCGACCTCGAAGCCACCGAGGAGCGCATCAAGGCGGTCGTCGAGGAGGCCATTGCCTTCGCCGAGGCCAGCCCGCTTCCCGATCCGTCGGAACTGTACGAAGATGTGTACACAGACCCGCATTATCCGTTCGTGAACGATTGATTCATAGCGGTTTCGTTCTTGTTTTGGCCCTCTCCATTTCCTGAATTTCGCGCATTCACACCTGTGCACCATGGCTGAAATTGTTCGCATGCCCAAACTCAGCGACACCATGACCGAAGGCGTCGTGGCCAGCTGGCTGAAGAAGGTCGGAGACCGCGTCAAGAGCGGGGAAATTCTCGCGGAAATCGAGACGGACAAGGCCACGATGGAGTTCGAGTCCTTCTTCGACGGCGTGCTCTTGCACATCGGAGTCCAGACGGGCTCTACTGCCCCGGTGGACAGCTTGTTAGCCATCCTCGGTAAGGAAGGCGAGGACATCAGTGCCCTGCTTGCAGCGGAAGGTTCGGGCATCCCCATCACCCTTCCGACCCCGGTCGCAACCCCGACCCCGACCCCGGTCGCAACCCCAACCCCGTCCCCGGTCGCAACCCCAACCCCGACCCCGGTCGCAACCCCAACCCCCCAATCTCAACCTCAACCTCAATCTCAATCTCAATCTCAACCTCAACCTCAATCTCAACCGCACCCCCACGCCCCCATCTCTCCCCTCGCCCGCCGACTCGCGTCGGAGCGCGGAATTGATTTGGCGAAGGTGCGTGGTACGGGTGAAGGTGGTCGGATTGTGCGACGGGACATCGAGGCCTACCGGGAACAACCGGTGGCAGCCGGGGCCGTTTCAGGTGTTGAGTCGTTCGAGGAAGTGGCGGTGACCCAAATGCGGAAAACCATCGCGCGCCGCCTTGCCGAAAGCAAGTTCACCGCACCGCATTTCTACCTGACCATTTCAGTGGACATGGATGCGGCGATGGAGGCGCGGGCCACCATCAACGCAGGAGGAGGGGTGAAGGTGAGCGTGAACGATTTGGTCATCAAGGCTGCAGCGCTCGCGCTGAAAAAGCATCCGGCCGTGAACAGTAGCTGGCTCGGCGATAAGATCCGCACGAACTACCACGTGCACATCGGTGTGGCAGTGGCCGTGGAAGATGGGTTGCTGGTACCGGTGGTGCGCCACGCAGACGGCAAGTCGCTTTCCTCCATCGGGACCGAAGTGAAGGCGCTGGCGACGAAAGCGAAGGAAAAGAAATTGCAGCCGGCGGAATGGGAGGGCAACACCTTCACCATTTCGAACCTCGGCATGTTCGGCATCGAAGAGTTTACGGCCATCATCAACCCTCCAGATGCGTGTATCCTGGCGGTAGGAGGCGTGCAGCAAGTGCCGGTGGTCAAGGGAGGTGCAGTGGTGCCGGGATCGGTGATGCGCATGACGCTCAGCTGCGACCACCGCGTGGTAGACGGGGCGACCGGTGCGGCGTTCCTGCAGGACCTCAAGGGGTTCCTCGAGGCGCCGGTGCGGATGTTGGCCTGAGGGGCCGGGGATGGAGCATCCCTTCCTTGAGACCCCGATTGCCCTGCTGAAGGGGGTGGGTCCGAAGCGTGCAGAAATGCTCGCTGGGGAGCTGGGAATCCGCACGTTCGGGGATTTGTTGCTGCATGCGCCGTTTCGGTACGAAGACCGCACGGGTTTTGCCCAAATTTCCAGCATCGCCTCGGATGCCGTGGGTGTCCAACTCGCTGGGGTGGTCTTGAAAATCGAACAGGTGGGAGCGGCTGGGGCACGGCGGACGGTGGCCCGTTTCCGCGATGCTACGGGCGAGTGCGATTTGGTGTGGTTCAAGGGCGGGGCGTGGGCAGTGGCGCATGTGCCGGTGGGAACGCAGGTGGTGGTCTATGGCAAGCCGCAGCGGTACGGCAACCGGTGGAGCATTCCCCATCCTGAAGTGGAGTTGGCGTCGACGTTTGAACAGCGGGGTGGGCAAGGTCTCCAGCCGGTCTATCCTTCGACGGTGTTGCTGGGGCAACGCGGTTTGGGCTCGGCCGGGATCGCGCGGCTCGTGCGGACGTTGCTCGAAGCGCCGGGGTTTGAGGTGTCCGACCCGTTGCCGCCGGCCTTGCGGGAGGAGTCGCGTCTGTGGGACCGGCAGACGGCGGTGCGGGCGGTGCATGCTCCGGCAGATGCCACCGCAGCAGCGCATGCGCGGCGGCGTTTGGCCTTCGACGAGCTGCTGCTCCTGCAGCTTACGCTCGTTCGAAGGAAGCAGGAACTCACACGCAATCAGCCCGGTGTGCGGTTTGCCACCGTGGGTGACCTGTTCAACCGGTTCTATGCGGACTGCCTGCCGTTCGCGCTGACCGGCGCCCAAAAACGCGTCCTGCGCGAAATCCGCGCCGACGTGAACACGGGCTGGCACATGAACCGGTTGCTGCAAGGGGATGTAGGCAGTGGGAAGACGGTGGTGGCGCTGCTCACCGCCTTGCTTGCGCTCGACAACGGCCACCAAGCGTGCATCATGGCGCCGACGGAAATCCTTGCGCAACAGCACTTTGTGTCGTTCTCTGAGCTGCTCGCGGGGCTGCCGGTGCGCGCCACCTTGCTCACCGGGAACGTCAAGGGCGCGGCGCGGCGGGAAGCCCTCGAAGGCCTTGCGTCCGGCGAAATCGGTATCGCGATCGGGACGCATGCACTCATCGAGCCGGGCGTGGTATTCAAGCAGTTGGGCCTTGCAGTGATCGACGAGCAACACCGGTTCGGGGTCGAGCAGCGGGCGAAGCTTTGGGCCAAATCCACAACGCCCCCCCACGTCCTGGTCATGACCGCCACCCCCATCCCACGCACCCTGGCCATGACGGCTTACGGCGACCTCGATGTCAGTTTGCTCGACGAGCTTCCGCCCGGCCGCAAACCCATCCGCACGGTGCACCGCACGGATGCTGCGCGCGATTCCGTCTTCGGATTCCTGCAGGACGAACTCGCCCTCGGCCGCCAAGTGTACATCGTATACCCGCTGATCGAGGAGAGCGAAACGCTCGAATTCAAGGACTTGATGGACGGTTATGAGAGTGTCGTCCGCCGCTTCCCTTTGCCGGATTACCGCGTGGGCATCGTCCACGGCCGCCAGCGTCCGGAAGACAAGGAATACGAGATGCGCAGGTTCATCGCCGGTGAGACCCACATCTTGGTTGCGACGACCGTCATCGAAGTGGGCGTCAACGTCCCCAATGCGTCCGTCATGGTAGTGGAGAGCGCGGAGCGGTTCGGGTTGAGTCAGTTGCACCAGCTTCGCGGCCGCGTAGGCCGGGGCTCGGACGCCAGCTACTGCATCTTGATGACGAAGGAAGGGCTCGGACGCGATGCGTTGCGGAGGGTGGAGACGATGTGCCGGACGCAGGACGGCTTCGAGATAGCCGAGGTGGACATGGAGCTGCGCGGTCCGGGCGATGTGATGGGGACCCAACAGTCGGGCATGCCCGACCTGCGCGTAGCGGACCTGCTGCGCGACCGCGAAATCCTCGCTGCAGCGCGCTATACGGCGACGGTGCTGCTGGAGTCGGACCCCGACCTCCGGCATCCTGCGCACGCGGCCCTGGCAAATGAGTTGCGGCGGGTGCGTGCGGCGCGGCGGGATTGGAGCAGGATTTCGTGAACTTCGGGGCGTGAAAGGTTTTTTAGGAGCATTTCTGGCCGCGGTCCTTCTCGCTGCCCTGGCGACGTGGGCGTTTTTCTCTGCGTCGGCGGGTGATTTGCGCCGAGATCCCACGGAAGTCGCGGGAGATGCCTTTTCGGTGTGGGAGCAGTGGGATGGGGCAGCGGTGGGCGCATCCGCGGCGGCGGCGTGGAATCCGAAGGGTGAGCGGCCGGTGGCCACGCGGTTTGTCACCCCGGATGGGGCGGAGGTTTGGCACACCACCTGGAAGCCGGAGCCGTTGCCGTCGGGATTTGCAATCGTGGAGTGGGGAGGCGGGTGGCTTTCCGGGATGCCCGATGCGTTGGCGCTTTGGTCCGAAGCTCCGGGCGAAATGGCGGGACATTGGCGGCCGCGGCGCGACGGCCACGTGCGCCTGGAGGCCACGGGCAATCCCCTGATTCCCTTCCGCTCGACGTGGACGTCTGACGGTGGTTCGTTGCTGACGGAGTGGCACGCGGGCGAGTTGGAAGCGGCGCCGTTGCCTCTGGGATGGGGTGCTTTGTGGGAAATGCCGGAGCAAGACGCACGGTGGCACAAGGCCGCATTGCGCCGGGTGCCGGGTCCGCTGCATGCTGCGGATTCGCTGTTGCTCGGTCGGTGGGACGGGACGGTGGCCCGGCTTGAGCGGACGGATGGGGCGGCGGTGGAACTGTGGGGCTGGGCAGACAGTACGGGCGTCCTCGGCGAATGGGAGGAGCGGGGATGGGGGAATGGTTCGAACGTCCGCATCGCCGCCCGGGGGTTGTGGCGCGTATTCGCCGCTGAAGATGGATCGATGCCGGAAGTAGGCCCGTGGGCCGATGCCGTGGATGCGGCTACTCTGCCGGGTTCCTTTGCGTGGGACCAGGGGGAGCGCGGGCCGGAGGGCACCCGTACGGCGCGGTTTTCCCACGACGGGCGGTTGACCTGGGCCGGCGGAGCACTGGCAGAGCGTGCACCGGCGGTGGCAGCGGTTGCAGACACGGTCTCGACGGCTTCCGAGCCGGTGGAAAGCACTGAGGCCGTTGAAGTTGCGGCGGTCCCTACCGCCACCGCGGCGCGGACACTCGGCCGGGTCCGCAACCACCGTACGGGAGGGCGCATGGACATCCGATGGACCGGGCGTGAAGTCGAGGCGGTAGAGGCCGGGGCGCGGGTTTGGGCCGTGTCTGCTGCAAATCCTCCGGTCAGCGCGGCCTTCGAGGTCGATCTTTACCGCAATGGGAAGTACCAAACCGCCCTCGCCTTCGCCGATGGCGTTTGGCTCATCGACGTCCTCGGAAAGCAGGCCCCCGGCTATCCTCTGCGCGTCGGTTCACCGGTGACGGCGCTGCATGTGGCGGACTACGATCGGGATGCACAATTCCGCTTCCTCATCGGCACCCGCGACGGCCGGGTGCACAACTACCGCGACGAAGCCGCGCTGACCCCGGGCTGGACGGTACCCAAGGGCACTTCCGCCGTCACCCAACTCGCGCACCTACGCGTCGCCTCCAAGGACTACATCTACGTGGGCCATGCAGACGGTTCGGTCAAGCTCCTTGCCCGTTCGGGGGAAGACCGCGCAAAAACGGCGGTGAAGGTGAAATCTGCAGCTGCTCCGGCCTTCCGTTTGGCAGGTGACATCGAGCGCTCCACCGTGTTGTTCATCGATGCCTCAGGCGCCGTGCGCGAGCAAAGCTTCGGCGATGCCCGGCCGACCGGACTCGACGGCAAGGTGAAAGGGGAGGCGGTATTCACGGCCGACCGCAACGGCGATGGCGTCCCGGAAGTGGTGGTGCGAAGTGGAGGGAAGGACCGGGTGTTCGATGCGCGGGGGAGGGAGGTGGGGGGAAGCGACGCTTCGCGTCGGGATTGAGGTTGAGGCGCGGCTTCGCCGCGGAGGGACGATAGGCGCTTCGCGCCAGGATTGAGGTTGAGGCGCGGCTTCGCCGCGGAGGGACGAAAGGCGCGTCTTCGCCGCGGAGGGACGAGAGGCGCTTCGCGCCAGAGGGTTGAGGTTGAAATCGGTGCAGCTTGGGTTCATTGGGTCTTGCCACTGAAAGCGGCGCAGCCGCACCCACCAGCCGGCAACGCCGGCCCCCTCATCCCTCAACCCTGTTTCGCGGCGCAGCCGCGCCCTCAAGCCGGCAACGCCGGCGCCCTCACCCCTGCACACTGTTTTGCGGCGCAGCCGCGCAGCAGAATCGAATTAGGACAGGATGGCGCGGGAGATGACGATGCGTTGGACTTCGCTGGTGCCCTCGTAGATCTGGGTGATTTTTGCGTCGCGCATGAGGCGTTCGACGTGGTATTCCTTGACGTAGCCGTATCCGCCGTGGATTTGGACCGCTTCGACGGTGGTGCGCATGGCCACTTCCGAGGCGTAGAGTTTCGCGATGCTCGAGGCCAAATCGTAATCCTGATGCGCGTCCTTCAGCCAGGCGGCTTTCCAAACGAGTAGGCGCGCCGCTTCGATTTGGGTCGCCATGTCAGCCAGTTTGAAGGCGATGGCCTGGTGTTTTGCGATTTCGACGCCGAAGGCCTTGCGTTCCTGGGAGTACGCGAGTGCGAGCTCGTACGCCCCGGAGGCGATGCCGAGGGCTTGGGCGGCGATGCCGATGCGGCCGCCTGAGAGGGTCTTCATCGCGAATTTGAAGCCGAAGCCCTCTTCGCCGATGCGGTTTGCGACCGGGACGCGGACGTCCTGGAACATCAGGGTGTGGGTGTCGGAGCCGCGGATGCCGAGCTTGTCTTCTTTTGCGCCGACGATGAAGCCGGGCATGCCGCGCTCGACAATGAACGCGCTGATGCCGCGGTGGCCGAGTTCGGGGTTCGTTTGGGCGATGACGAGGTAGGTGCTGGCCGTGCTGCCGTTCGTGATCCAGTTCTTCGTGCCGTTGAGCACGTAGTGGTCGCCGTCGCGAACGGCCGTGGTGCGCTGCGAAGTGGCGTCGGAGCCGGCTTCCGGTTCCGAGAGGCAGAAGGCGCCGATTTTTTCGCCGGTGGCCAGGGGGCGGAGGAAGTGCTCCTTTTGGAACGCATCCCCGTATTCCTGCAATCCGTAGCAAACCAGCGAGTTGTTCACGCTTACACAGACGCTGACCGAGGCGTCGATCTTCGAAAGCTCCTCCATCGCCAGCACGTAGCTCAGCGTGTCCATGCCGGATCCGCCGTGCTCGGGGGAAACCATCATGCCCATGAAGCCGAGTTCGCCGAGTTGGCGGAGTTCGTCGAGGGCCACGCGCTGCTCGCGGTCGCGGTCGATGACACCGGGCTTCAGGACGTTTTGGGCGAAATCGCGCGCGGCATCGCGCACGGCCAGATGTTCTTCGGAAAGTTCGAGGTTCATTGCCTTCGAGTAATTTGGCCCGAAAGATACAATGGAGGGAGGCCTCGGACTTGTGCACAGCTACCGGACAGTGGGGCTGATGAGCGGCACGTCGCTCGATGGGCTGGACATCGCGGTTTCGCGCTTCGAGCGGCGGGGGGACGGCGCGTGGAACGGTGAGCTCGAGCAGTTCGTTTGCGTGCCGTTTCCGGTGGAGTGGGCAGAGCGGCTGGCGATGTTGCCGGAGGCGACGGCGGAGGAGTGGTGCGCGGCGGCGGCGGGGTGGAGCACGTGGTGCGGCGACCAAGTGCGGATGCGCGTTGACCTGTCCGGGGTGGATTTGGTCGCCTTCCACGGCCAAACCGTATTCCACCGCCCCGCGGAACGCTGGACCGGCCAACTGGCCTCAGGCGCCCACCTCCACCAAGCGCTCGGCGGCGTGCCGGTGGTGTGCGACTTCCGCTCGCTGGATGTGGCGGCGGGTGGCCAAGGCGCGCCGCTCGTTCCCATCGCCGACGCCCTCCTCTTCTCCGACGTTCCGGCCTGCCTCAACCTTGGCGGCTTCGCGAACATCAGCATGTCCGCCTCGGACGGTCGGCGCATCGCGTGGGACATCGGGCCGTGCAACCTCCTCCTGAATGCCTTGGCCGCCCGCCTCGGCGCCTCGTACGACCGCGGCGGCGCCTGGGCCGCCTCCGGAACGTGGCGCCCTGCCCTGTACGACGCCTGGTGCGCCCTCCCGTACTTCAGCACCCCCGCCCCGAAGAGCCTGGGCCGGGAGTGGCTCGCGGCGGAGGTGCTCCCCCGCATCCCCGCCGACCTCTCGCCGCAAGACGCCCTGGCCACAGCGGCCCGCTTCATCGCCACAGCCATCCGCCGCGACGCCGGCGGGGCCCGCACCCTCCTCACCGGCGGAGGTGCGCACAACGCCCACCTCGTCGCCCTCCTCACGGCACCGGCTGCCCCCGGCCTCGGCGGTCCGCCCCTCGAAGCCCAGCTCCCGGCACCCGCCCTGATCGACGGCAAGGAGGCCCACGCCTTCGGCTTTTTGGGCCTCCTCCGCGCCCTGGGCGAGCCCAACTCCTGGCCCTCAATCACCGGCGCCGTCGCCCCCACCGTAGGCGGAGCCCTGTGGGGCCACCTATCTTTGCGCCCCTGATCCAGCGCCATGAAGGACATCTTGCACGCCTACGAGCACCGCGAACCGGAAATCGTGTTCGAGTGGAAAGACCCGGAGACCGAAGCCCGTGGGTGGGTGGTCATCAACTCGTTGCGCGGCGGAGCGGCCGGCGGCGGCACGCGGATGCACCCGCGGCTCGACCGGCACGAGGTGGTCAGCCTGGCGAAGACCATGGAGATCAAGTTTTCCGTGAGCGGCCCGCACATCGGGGGCGCGAAGAGCGGCATCCGGTTTGACCCGGCAGACCCGCGCAAACGCGGGGTGCTCGAGCGGTGGTACCGGGCCGTCGCCCCGCTGCTGAAGAGCTACTACGGCACCGGCGGCGACATGAACGTCGACGAGATCCACGAGGTCATTCCGCTGACCGAGAAGTGGGGCGTTTGGCACCCGCAAGAAGGCGTGTTCACGGGCCACTTCCACCCGGAGGAGGCGCGTAAAGTGCGCAGAATCGGCAACTTGCGGCAGGGGGTAAGCCAAACGGTAGAAGACCTCGAATTCACCCCGGACCTCACACGCAAATTCCGCGTCGCCGACCTGATCACCGGGTACGGCGTGGCAGAAAGCGTGCGGCATTACTACGACCTGTGGGGCGGTTCGCTCGAAGGCAAGCGCGTCATCGTGCAGGGCTGGGGCAACGTGGGCGCGGCGGCTGCCTACTACCTGAGCGAGGCGGGCGCCGTCGTCGTGGGCATCATCGACCGCGCCGGTGGCCTGATCCGGCCCGAAGGTCTGGCGCCGGAGGAGGTGACGCAGCTGTTCCTGGCGAAGACCGGAAACGCGCTGGTGGCGGACGATGTGCTTCCGTTTGAGGAGGTGAATGCGCGGATTTGGGATGTGCCGGCGGAGGTGTTCCTGCCGTGTGCCGCCTCGCGTCTGGTTTCTGCGGACCAAATGGAGCGCATGGCCGCCGCCGGACTCGAGGTCGTCTCGAGCGGCGCAAACGTCCCCTTCGCCGACGAGGCCATCTTCTACGGCCCGACCGCCGAGCGCGCCGATGCGACGGTTTCGTGCATCCCGGACTTCATCGCGAATTGCGGGATGGCGCGCGTCTTTGCCTACCTCATGAGCGACGAAGAAGTGGACATGCGGGATGCAGCCATTTTTGCCGACACCTCTGAGACCATCCGGAAAGCCCTCGCCGAGGTGCATGCGGCGTCGCCCGGCAAAACGGGACTTACAGCGGCCGCCTTCCGCGTGGCCCTCGAAAGGCTCGGGGTGCGCGGATAATTTTCGACCGAGAGAGCACATTTTTCCGAAGCGCGGCCGAACTTTCGGCCGGCACAGCTGTTTGAGCCACTTTTGACCTGTACCCATGGAAATCGCCATCATCGCGGTATTCGTTCTCGGCTACGCCTTCATTGCCTTTGAGCATTCGGTGCGCATCGACAAGGCCGCCACAGCCTTGCTCACGGGCACGTTGTGTTGGACGCTGTTCGTACTCGGCGCGGACGGGCCGCCGGCGCATTTGGCCGAGGCCTTTGCCCATGCCGGTGAAGGCGGACTGAAGGCCTTTTTCGAGCACCAACTGATGCACCATGTGCAGGAAATCGCCAGCATCCTGTTCTTCCTGCTGGGCGCGATGACCATCGTGGAATTGGTGGATGCGCACCAAGGCTTCAAAGCCATCACGGACAAAATCGGCACCCGAAACAAGGTGAAACTGCTGTGGATCATCTCCATCATCACCTTCTTCCTGTCTTCCGTGCTGGACAACCTCACGACGGCCATTGTGATGGTGTCTTTGTTGCGCAAGCTCATCGACGACAAGGAAACCCGCTGGTTCTTCGGCGGCATGGTGGTGCTGGCTGCGAATGCCGGTGGTGCCTGGTCGCCCATCGGAGACGTGACGACGACGATGTTGTGGATCGGTGGCCAAATCACCACCGGAGGAATCATCTCTGCATTGTTCTTCCCATCCATCACGGTCTTGCTGGTGCCGCTCGTCATTTTGTCGTTCCGCATGCGTGGAGAAGTGGAGCGCCCAGCAGTCAACGATGCTGCGGAGCAGTCAGGCATCGCGCCATGGGAGCGTACCGTGGCCCTGGTCCTCGGGGTGGGTGGCTTGCTTTTCGTCCCGGTCTTCAAGACCATCACGCATCTGCCTCCCTTCATGGGAATGATGCTGGCCCTCGCCGTGATGTGGGTGGCTACGGAGTTGATGCATCGCGGAAAAGACACGTCGGCAGGTCAAGGCATCAGCGTTCTCGCGGTGCTGCGCAAGGTGGACACTCCTTCGGTGTTGTTCTTCCTCGGCATCCTGCTCGCGGTAGCGGCATTGCAGGAAGTGGGTCACCTGCTTGCGGCTGCAAGTTGGTTGCGGGACACGTTCGGCAACGTCTACGCCATCAACACCGCCATCGGCTTCCTCAGTGCCATCGTAGACAACGTGCCACTGGTGGCCGCTTCAAAAGCGATGTACCCCATTGCGGCGGGGGAAGGGCTGAGCGCCTGGGATGCGATGTTCGTGCAGGATGGGGCGTTCTGGGAATTGCAAGCCCTGTGCGCTGGGACGGGCGGCTCTATCCTGATCATCGGTTCTGCGGCCGGTGTGGCGGTGATGGGGCTCGAGAAGATTGACTTTATGTGGTACCTGAAGCGCGTGAGCCTGCTCGCGGCGCTGGGCTACCTCGGCGGCATTGCCGTCTACTGGTTGATGTTCGCCTGAGCGGCCTGCGGGGTTGTTCACGGCTGCGGGTCGATAAGCGGGGCGCGGGGAGGCAGTTTGGCAGAATAATTGCGCGCATTTTTGCGTTCACATGCTGAATCTTACCTCCATGCTTTTCCAAATTCCCGCCGCAGACGTGGCCTCCGAGGCGGCTCCGGCCACCGAAGCCGTCAACTTGCTCGACCTGTTCATCGTCGGTGGCTGGTACATCATGGTGCCACTGGCGCTGATGTCCGTGGTCGCGGTGTATGTCTTCATCGAACGGTCGATGGCCATCCGCAAGGCGCGCACGGTGGCTCCGGATTTCATGCACCGCCTGCGCGACCACATCAGCCAAGGCAACTTTGCCTCCGCCCGCAACCTCTGCCAAACCTCGAACACCCCGATGGCCCGCATGCTCGACAAGGGCATCAGCCGCATCGGCAAAGACCTCAAGGACATCGCCACCTCGATTGAGAACGTGGGCAAGCTCGAGGTCTACAACCTCGAACGCAACCTCCCCGCCCTCGCGACGGTCTCGGGCGCCGCGCCCATGATCGGCTTCCTCGGAACGGTCATCGGCATGGTCCAAGTCTTCGTCGCGATGGAGGCCGCCGGAACGGTCCGCGTCGAAGACATCAGCTCCGGCACGAAGCAGGCGATGATCACGACGGTCTTCGGCTTGATCGTGGGCATTTTGGCCTACGTGGCTTACAACCACCTCGTAAGCAAGGTGAGCAAGGTGATCAACCAAATGGAGGCCACCTCCATCGAATTCCTGGACATCCTCGAAGAACCCGCGCGATGAACCTCGGACAGCGCACAAAAATCGAAGTCGGCGGCAACATGGCGTCCATGACGGACCTCGTGTTCCTGTTGCTGATCTTCTTCCTCATCCTCGCCACCATGGCGTCGAATGGGGTCAATGTGGAGCTTCCGAAAGCGAAGGGCACCACGGCGGTGACCCCGAAGCTGACCCTCAGCATCAAAGCGGACGGCTCGTACTACCTCAACGGCGGCTGGGTGGCCCACGAAGACCTCGAAGGCCTCATCGCCGCACGCATGGGCGAGACGGAGAACACCATCATGTACCTCGAAGTCGACGCGAGCGTGCCCACGGGCTCGACGGTCGAGGTCATCGGCATGGCGAAGGCAAACAACTGGAAGGTGATGCTCGGCGCCTCGCCGATTTCCACCCCCGCAGCCGCTCCCTGACCCCATGAATCCGGTCCTCGAATCGGCCCGGGTGGCCCAAGAGCGCCGCGATGAACGCCGGGCAGCGGCGGTCACGGCCCTGCTCTTCGTGGTCCTCGCCGTGGCGGGCTGGTTCATCACGTTCTTCGAGGTCCCAGATCCGCCGTTAGGCACCCAGTTCGTGTCGGTGGGCCTGGCGGACTTCGGCATGGATCCGTCTGCGGGCGGCACCGACGAGAGCAAGAACCCGTCGAGCACCGTCGACAGCGACCGTGCCCCGGCGGACGCCTCCACGTCGAGCACCGCCTCCACCGCCGCCTCGGGTGCGGTCACCCAGTCTGAATCGGAGGTGGCCGTCCGCACGTCCACCTCGCCGAACCCGTCTTCGACCACGGGCGATGCCCGCCGGGTGAACGACCGGCTTGCGCAGCGGCTTGGGGCACTTTCCAGTCCGGGAGGAGGGGGTTCCGATGGGCGGACCCAAGGCACTGGCAACGAGGGCAATCCACTTGGTAAAATCGACGGTTCAGGTGTGATCCGAGGCGATGGATTTGAAGCGGGTTTAGACGGAGGAGAACTGGTCGGCAGGCCCCGACTGGAGGAGGATCCGACGCGTTCGGGGACCATCAAGTTAGACATTGTTGTCGATGCTGCTGGCAAGGTGAAGGAAGCGCGATTCAACAGATCAGGCTCCACCTTCTCAGATGCGCGCCACATCGAGCTGGCGCGGAAGGCGGCATTCACGGCCTCGTTTACGCCGAATCCCGGCAAGGTGCGCAGGTACGGCTGGATCAACATCCGTTTCGAGCTCGAATGACCTACGCGGAGGCGTGTGACTTCCTGTTCCACCGCCTGCCCATGTTCCAACGCGACGGGGCGGCGGCGTACAAGCCGGATTTGCGTGCGACCTTGCATTTGCTCGCGTGTGCGGGCAATCCGCTCGTCGGAGAGGACGGAAGCGAGCTGCCCGTCGTGCACGTGGCCGGCACGAACGGCAAGGGCTCGGTCTGCCATCTCGTCGCGGCTTCCTTGACTGCCTCTGGTCGGCGCACGGGCCTTTTCACCTCGCCGCACTTGCAGGACTTTCGTGAACGGATCCGCGTGGACGGACAGCAGATCCCGGAAGAGGCGGTGGTGGAATTTCTCGAACAGCACTTCGCATGCGCCGAGAACGGGCCGAGGCCACCGTCCTTTTTTGAGTGGACGTTTGCTCTGGCCATGTGGTGGTTTCGCAGGGCGGGGGTCGAGGTGGCGGTGCTGGAAACCGGGATGGGCGGTCGGCTCGATTCCACCAACGTAGTCCGGGCCCCTTGGGTCACGGCCATCACGAACGTGGGCCTCGATCACCAGCAATTCCTCGGGCCGGACGTGCGCACCATCGCGGGTGAAAAGGCAGGCATCCTCAAGGACGGACGGCCGGTGGTGGTGGGACGCATGCGCCCCGAAGCGCTTTCTGTCGTGCTGGAACACGCGCTGCGCACGGGCTCGGAGGTGCACTATGCGGAGACCGCCGCAGAACCTCGCCTGCCCGACGAAGGCCCGTACCAAACAGAAAACCGAGCCACCGCCCGCAAGGTCCTCGAAGTCCTCTCGACCCTCCCCGAATGGGACCGCTCGCGGCCCTGTGCACTCGCCGACACCGCACTCCCAGCGACCGGCCACTTCGGGCGGTGGCAGTGGCTTCCGGACACGCCTTCGGGAGCGCGGGTGTTGGCGGATTGCGCACACAACGTGGACGGGCTGGCCGCACTTTTCAGCAACCTGCCCGAGGCGACCGCCCTGCACATCGTCTTCGGGACGGTGTCGGACAAGGACCTCAGCGGCGTGTTTCCGCTGCTGCCCCAGGCAGCCCATTT
>Ga0315899_10002211_pt1 | contig 21642 bp, 21 predicted proteins | sample LakEriMetagenome_2_FD_203518 | JGI IMG/M metagenome (GOLD analysis project Ga0315899, IMG submission 203518) | Freshwater fungal communities from buoy surface, Lake Erie, Ohio, United States - Buoy 4 MA112 | ecosystem: Environmental > Aquatic > Freshwater > Lake | place: USA: Lake Erie, Ohio... | reverse complement strand
ATTCAGCAAAGCATCATTTTGAATAAGGGAATCCGGCAGAAACTTACCCTCCGCAGGCACAATCGTAAGTGGAGCATCGACATTGGAAAAAATGGCCTTTACCAAATCATCAATTCCATTGAAGGCACTCATAACAGTAATCATGGCTGCAGTAATAAAAGCAACCACCACCATGGAAATACCTGAAATAAAATTGATAATGCCCCTCGATTTACGCGCAAACAAATGCCGACGTGCTATGTAAAAAGCAACATTCACGCTTATCCCTTCTTGAGCAGGCGATCAATTTCTTCGAAGTAGTCGAGCGAGTCGTCAATGAAAAAACTGAGCTCCGGAATCTTGCGAATTTGCTTGCCTACCTCGGCAGCCAGGAGTTTGCGCAGGTGTGCCTTCTTTTCATTTACCACTTCCAGACCATGGTCTTTTTTTTCAGTGGGAAAAAAGCTGAGATATGCTTTGGCTACGCCCAAATCGGGTGATACCCGCACCTGTGTCACAGTTATCATCATACCTTCAAACAAGGTGTGCATGTTTTGCTGAAACAAGGTTGATAGTTCGCGCTTGAGCAGGGAAGAAACTTTATCTAAACGTACGCTCGACATAGTACAAAAATACCACGTTAGAGACGTTCTTCATTGCTGAAGCACAAAATCAAACGTTCTACACTTGCTTTGCGTCATGAATTCCGCAATTATCCGCGAAGGAAAACCGGCCGATGTGCCGCAGGTTATGGCGCTAGTGCGCGAACTTGCAGTTTATGAAAAAGCTCCGCATGAAGTAACCAACACTGAAGAGCGCATGCTGCTTGATGGGTTCGGCGAAAATCCATCGTTCGGATTGTATGTGGCCGAATTGGACGGAGCCATTGCGGGCATTGCACTCCACTACATTCGCTATTCCACCTGGAAAGGAAAAATGCTCTACCTCGAAGATATCGTAGTGAAAGAAGCACTGCGCGGTCAGGGAATAGGCTCCCGGTTGTTCGAAGCCTGTCTCCGGCATTGTTTGGAGAAAGACTATGCCGGCATGACTTGGCAGGTGCTCGATTGGAACGAACCCGCCTTGAACTTTTATCGCAAATATGGTTGCACGCTCGATCCGGAATGGGTTAACGGCAAACTGACGATTGAGCAGATACGTGCAATGAACATGGAGTAATTCAGATACATTCGTAATCGCAATTCGGGATATTTTCTATGATAAACGTTTTCAAATTTGGTGGGGCCAGCGTGAAAGATGCAGCAGCTGTGCGCAACATGAGTGCGATTGTGAGCAGCCATACGCAAGAACCCTTGGTTGTTGTGGTGAGCGCAATGGGAAAAACCACCAATGCCATCGAACGCATTCACGCGTTACGCTTTGAAGGTAAAAACTATGAACAGGAACTTTCCGAACTGATAAACTATCATCGCTCTATGGTGGATGAATTGTTTCCGGCCGACGATCATGGCCTCGCAGCACTTCAGCAACACGTAAATGCGTTCAAGGCTCTGCTCGCAACACCTTGTTCACACGCATTCGATGAAGAATATGATTCGCTTATAGGCTTCGGCGAGCTTATTTCGACCGCCATTGTTGAGGCCTTTTTCCGATCACAGCACATCGCATCGGAATGGTTCGATGCACGTACGATGATCATTACGGATGACCGGTTTCGCGACGCCCGTGTGGACTGGGATGTCAGCGCTCAACATGTAGGCGTTTTGCAATCAGCGCTTGAACATGGGAAGGTGTGCGTAATGCAGGGATTCATAGGCAGCACAAAACTAGGCAGATCCACTTCACTGGGCCGTGAAGGATCCGACTTTACCGCGGCCATTATGGCTTATTTGCTTGACGCGACAAGCGTGACCATCTGGAAAGATGTGCCGGGCATGCTGAATGCTGATCCGAAAAAATTCAGCGACACCGTAAAGCTCGATCGCATTTCCTTCAAGGAAGCCATCGAGCTAGCTTATTACGGGGCGAGTGTTATTCACCCAAAGACCATCAAGCCACTTCAAAACAAAGGCATTCCACTCTACATCAAATCATTCATCGATCCTTCTGCCGAAGGAACCGTAATACAGGAAAGTACCGAATGTGATCATTTGATTCCGTGCTACATCGTGAAGGAAAATCAAGTGTTGCTTTCCATATCAACCCGTGATTTCAGCTTTATAGTGGAAGATAATCTGAAAGAGATCTTCGAAATCTTTTCACGATTGGGCATTCGCATTCACCTCATGGAAAACTCCGCCATCAGCTTTTCGGTGGTATTCGATGATGACACATACAAACTTCCGGAACTATTGAAAACACTGGAAGAGCACTATGCGGTTCGTTACAACAAGGAGCTCCAACTTGTGACGGTCAGACACGGTGATGATGATGCAGCAGTGCGCCTAAGTGGGGGCAAAGAACTTATCCTTGAACAACGCAGCAGGCAAACCCTGCGATTAGTTGTACGTGCATGAACAATTATTAATATTTGTAGCTATTTTTGATATTCTTCTATTCCATCTCGAATGAAAAATCTATACGTATGGTTGGCCTTCGTGGCCCTGGTTTTGTCAGGCTGCAAAAAAGAAAGTGACGACTTAATGAGCGGCAGCTCTGCTTCAGACCTGTTCAGTGACGAAAAAAGCCTTAACCCTTTTCTTGAAGACATGGAGCTCGGAACGAAGACTTCCTATGCTACAGCCAATATTACCCTTTCCACGGGTAATTGGACCTTCAACGATGCATTGATTGGCACATCGACCAGTGATAAAAAGACAGGAGCCAAGTCTGCGCGAATTCGAAATTCAGGTAAACTTACCTTGCTTACGGATAAGGCGAATGGAGCCGGCACCATTACTGTCAAGCACGCTGCATATGGCAGCGATGCATCCAGCACTTGGCAATTGTGGTATTCTACTAACTCAGGAATAAGCTATGTTCAAGCAGGCTCAACCATTACATCAGTTGCGGGTTCACTTGCGACAGCCACCTTCACTCCAAATATTAGCGGCAATGTGCGTTTGGAAATCCGCAAAGTATCAGGCGGAACTTCGCGTATAAACATCGACGATATTTCTATCAGCGACTACGGAACTACACCACCACCCACCACTACAGGAAAAAAATTCCTATTCGATGGCAAGCATGGTCAAACGTTTGGCAATGCTGACTGGGTGATTGATCAGGACAATTCGGTTATCTACCAATTTCCAACACCTGCTCAAAGTAATGTCACATCGACCACCTCGGAAACGTTCTGGACAGGGGGTATTTCTTCTTGGGCAATTGCGCTGGCCAAATTGGGACACACCGTTCAATCGTTGCCTACTTCAGGCTCAGTAACCTATGGAAACACTACCAATGCTCAAGACCTTTCATTGTATGATGTGTTTGTGGTAGATGAGCCCAATGTGCTATTTACCACCTCAGAAAAAACAGCCATGATGCAATTCGTACAAAACGGTGGCAGTCTTTTCATTGTAGGCAACCACAACGGATCGGATCGCAACAACGATGGTTATGATGCTCCTGCTATTTGGAACAACTTCTTCTCTTCAAATGGTGTTGCAACCAACCCATTCGGATTCACTTTCGATTTGGTGAATTTGGTTCAGTCTACTACCAACGTAAATCCTACTACAGGAAACCCCATTCTTTCAGGCTCACAGGGCAATGTAACTTCACTTAACATTTCGAATGGGACTACTATGACTATGAACCCTACTGCAAACTCCAGCGTAACGGGATTGATTTGGAGAAGCGGAGTAACCCGCAACAATAGCAATGTGTTTTGCTTGAGCGCTACGTATGGAAATGGAGGTAAAGTAGTAGCCCTTGGCGACAGCTCACCCACCGACGACGGCACAGGTGCTCCTGGTGACGTTCTTTACAACGGATGGACAGCCAACAGCCATTCGCGCCTCATGCTGAACGCATCGCTGTGGCTGGCTGATTTGTAAGAACAGAACTATGATTTTCAAGATTGGATATTTCAAAACAGGTCACCTCGTGTGGCCTTTTTTGATTTGGGCAAGTGTCGCTTCAGCGCAAACACTCGACTCCAAAATTGCAACTACCGGTGCGCAGATTGCTGCCCTGAAAGCCGCTCACGACAGCCTTTCGGGCGAGTTGGAAGAATTGAAATTTCAATCCATGCGGCATCAACTTGCGCAGGTTGGGCTTCCACAAACAGCCTCGTGCGACGAGGTAATTTATCACACTGCTTACGCGCTGGTATACGATGAGTCGCATGAGCAGGCCAAGTGGGTGGCCCATATGCTGCTGCCCGATGTTGGAACGGGAACAGAAGGCCGCACCAATGATTTTCGTCCCGACCCACTCATCAAATCAGGCTCTACGGAAGACGCAGACTATGCATTGAAAATAAAAACGCCCGAAGGCAAAACAAAGACCGAAGGCTTTGGATACGACCGCGGTCACCTGGCACCCTCTGCAGATTTCCGCTACTCCAAAAAAGCACTCTCTGAAAGTTACTTCTACAGCAACATGTCGCCGCAGTTGCCCGGCTTGAACCGCGGTCGCTGGGCAGATTTGGAAGACGCCATGCGCGACGCCTGCATTGCACATAATTCTCCCTTGTTTGTTGTGACGGGCGGAATTCTTCATGCCAATTTGAAAAAGCTGGAACAAGGAAAAAACCGGGTGAGCATACCGGAATATTATTACAAAGTGATTCTCGACCTGGTGCATCAGAAAGCCATCGGTTTCATCATGCCCAACAGCAAGTGTGAATATCCGCTGAATCACTACGTATGCACCATCGACAGCGTGGAGAAAGTTACGGGTCTTGATTTCTTCTATAAGCTCAACGACGACGCGGAACAGGTGTTAGAGTCCGCTGCACATGTGGCTTTCTGGATTCCGGATGAAACGAAATCAGGCGATGTGGAACCGCTCGATGCAACTAAGCTTCCGCGCAACACCTTCAACACGCTCCAAGCGTCTTTATATGCAGGCAAGCGCGACGAAATCAATGTATGCGGAACGGTAGTAAGCACGAAACTATCATCGAAAGGCAACATCTTTTTGAATCTCGACAAGATGTTTCCCAACCAGATTTTCACCGTTACGATTTTTAATCAGGATGTTCCCAACTTCAGTTACGCTCCGCATGAATGGCTGAAAGGGAAAACCATTTGTGTAAAGGGCATGGTCACTAAAGACAGCAACGGTGTGCCGGGTATCATCATTAAAAATGAATCAGTAATTACCTTGATGGAGGATACAGATTAGGCCAACGGAAGCAATGAGCTTATGCGTTCGCCCGGCTGCAAATGGTACGCTTGCAAACCCGCTTTTAGAGCGCCTTCCACATGTTGCTTGCTGTCATCAATGAAAAGTGTCTCAGCAGGGTTTAAACCATTCCATTCGCACAAGGTCAAATAGGTTTCAGGGTGTGGTTTTTTCAACCCAATAGCGTTGGAGTAATAAATTTTTTCAAAAGAATTTCGGAATAGCTGGAATTCCATGGTGTTTGCAATCATTTGTTCGAACTCCGCCACATGAATGGCGTTGGTATTACTCAATAAAAAAGTTCTTACACCGGATTGGCGCAGTCGATGAACGAATTCAACTTCAGCAGGCAAGATGTGCAGCAATATTACATTCCATGCTTCCAGCACTTGGCTGCGCGAAGCAGAAGGCACATTGCTATGGAGAAAATCCAAAAACTCCTCGTTCGATACCTTGCCTGTTTCCAGTAAATCGAACATCGGATTTTGCGCTGCCTGTGTGTATAAATCGCGAAATCCTGCAAAGCCCAATTTCTCAAAGGCTTGTGCCGGCAAATCGTAATCGATTTCAAACAAAACACCTCCAAAATCGAAAATTACATTTCGAATTCCGCTCAGAGAAATCATAGAAAATTATTGATTGGTGCGAATCCACGCCTTTGATCCATCTCCTTGCACCTTGGTTTTAAGTGCCTCGGCTTCTGCTCGTGAGTTAAAATGACCATATGACACCAAGTGGAGATTATCTTTCATTCCCGCAAATTGAGCATCATATCCTTGCGATCGCAGCTGATCGATGAGTCGCTGTGCATTCTCCTTTACTTGAAACGCACCTCCTATAAGTGAGTAGGCGGAAGTTGAACGCTGAGATTCTGAAGCAACCCGAGTAGAAACAGATGCACTCGGCGCCGGGTTTGAATTAGCAGGCTCGATATCCAGCACAGAAACAGACATAGGCTCACTTGAAACAGGCATTTGCTTCAATGTGATTCCCTCATCGTCTGCAACTCCATTCACAAAATCGATTGCTGTGGAAGTTTCTTGCAACAATCGGGTATGCGATGGTGCGGGGAAATTCATGGGCAAATCCCATGAAGTTTCAACAGGGGAGTACATCGATTGTTTGCGCTGTTCTCCGAAAGGATTCAAAGAAGCAAAGCTCATTTCCCCATGATTACTTACGCGGCTGCCAAGCATCCATGAACCCACGAGCATGGCAGGTACAAGTATGGCTGCTGCCACTTTCCATTTGCGCAGTGTGCTATTGGAATTCATTTCTATAACCTTACCTGATTCTGAAGGACCATCCGCCAGGCCGCCAACCAGCTTTAGCTGAATAGGCTTCAATCCATGGGAGGCCAACAAGAAGTTTTCCTGCTCTTCAGGAATAAACTGAACCTGTCCCAATCGATCTTTATAAAACACGCCAATACGATCTATGGAAAAACGTCCTTCAGCTGCCAGTAAACGACGATACTCGGCCAATGTTTGAGCGAGTTGATCGGCGGCCTCTTTGTAGGATATAGCCAATGCAGAAGAAATATAACTGGTCAACAAACCATCGTTGTATTTCAAGCTTGGGTTGAACCCAATGTGCTTGGAGGGCGGCTGGATGACATGAGAAATAACATTCAGACGAGCAGACCTATAGTTGGCTACCAAACCACCAAATTCAGGCAAAATCACGCAATCGTGATCGTACAACAAATCGGTAATGAATGGGTCCAGGCGCATGTTGAAATATCTTTTAAGTAGGCCAACATATTTACAACAAATAATGTCAGCATGCAAATGTAAGTAATCTTCATTGCTCCTACATTTGCGGCCCAACTTATTCGGCTATGGAAAATTTCGATGTGGTGATAATCGGCTCCGGTCCCGGCGGCTACGTTTCTGCTATTCGCTGTGCTCAGTTGGGACTGAAAACGGCCTTGGTAGAACGATACAGCACCCTGGGTGGCACGTGTCTCAATGTGGGATGTATTCCAAGCAAAGCGCTGCTGGATTCTTCTGAACATTATCACAACGCGGTTCACACTTTTCAGGAGCACGGCATTGACCTAAAGAGCGAGCCCAAAGTAAACCTCAAACAGATGATTAAGCGCAAGCAGGATGTGGTGACACAGACGGTCGGCGGAATCAACTTTTTGATGAAGAAGAATAAAATCACTGTTTTTCATGGTCACGGTTCGTTTGAGAACAGGAACACCATTAATGTCAAGCACGAAGACGGAAAAACAACGATCCTTCAAGCCAAGAATACCATCATAGCCACGGGGTCAAAGCCGGCTTCACTTCCATTCATTTCTATCGACAAGAAGCGCATCATAACCAGCACCGAGGCCCTGGAAATGACAGAGGTTCCTAAGCACCTCATCATCATTGGCGGCGGAGTAATTGGTTTAGAGCTGGGTAGTGTATATGGCAGATTGGGAGCAAAGGTGAGTGTGGTGGAATACATGGACAGCATTATTCCTACGATGGATAGGACCATGGGTAAGGAATTGCAAAAAAGCCTGAAGAAAAACAACTTCGAATTTTACTTATCACACAAGGTAAAAGAAGTGAGCGCCAAAGGCAAAGTGGTTACCGTTAAGGCTGATGATTCTGCCGGAAAAGAATTGGTGCTGGAAGGAGATTATGTATTAGTGGCGGTTGGCCGCAAACCTTATACTGAAAATTTGGGTCTAGACAAGGCCGGCGTTCACATGGATGAGCGCGGACGCGTGGGAGTAGATGCTCACTTGCAGACCAATGTTCCCGGCATCTATGCTATTGGTGATGTGGTGAAAGGAGCGATGCTGGCGCACAAAGCAGAAGAAGAAGGTGTTTTTGTGGCTGAAACGATTGCCGGACAGAAACCGCACATCAATTACAACCTTATACCTGGCGTGGTATATACCTGGCCGGAAGTGGCCTCGGTAGGACAAACCGAAGAGCAACTGAAAGAGTCGGGTGTGAAGTACAAAACCGGCAGTTTTCCCTTCAAGGCCAGTGGCCGAGCGCGAGCCAGCATGGACTTGGATGGTTTGATAAAAGTACTGGCACATGCCGACACCGACGAAATTCTGGGAGTTCATATGATTGGTCCGCGTGCAGCCGATATGATTGCTGAAGCGGTAGTAGCGATGGAATTCCGGGCGAGTGCCGAAGACATTGGACGCATCAGCCATGCCCACCCAACATTTACCGAGAGTTTTAAAGAAGCGGCTCTCGATGCAACGGGCAAACGAGCGCTGCATATTTAAATGAACCGTACAAGCGGATACTTGTTTAGAAAAAAATTAACCTCAAGAAAAATAAATCATGGCATCATTAGTAGGAAAAAAAGCCCCGTCATTCAAGGCTAAGGCAGTCATAGATGGCTACAAAGTAGTTGACACCTTTTCTCTGGAAGATTACATCGGAAAGAAACACGTTGTTCTTTTCTTTTATCCTAAAGATTTCACATTTGTATGTCCAACAGAGCTTCACGCGTTTCAAGAAAAACTAGGAGAGTTCGAAAGCAAAGGTGTTGCTCTAGTAGCGTGCTCAACAGATACCGAGCAATCCCACTGGGGCTGGCTTCAGATGCCAAAGGAACAAGGTGGAATCAAGGGTATAACCTACCCAATCATAGCGGATACAACCAAAACGATTTCCGATTCTTTTGGAACATTGTGGGGCGAGTACACCTATGATGAAGAAGGCAACTTAGTTGCAAACGGACCTATGATTGCATTTCGTGGATTGTTCCTTATTGACAAAAAGGGAATTGTTCAGCATATGCTGATTAACCATTTACCGCTGGGGCGCAACGTGGAAGAAGCATTGCGCATGGTAGATGCCCTTCAGTTCTTCGAAGAAAACGGAGAAGTGTGCCCCGCCAACTGGACTAAAGGAAAAACAGGAATGGCCGAGTCGCATGAAGGTGTAGCAGAATACCTCAGCAAACACTGATAATGAATACTCTTATAAAGAATCGGCCTTTTTGGGCCGATTTCTTTTTAACGGTAGGTTAATTGTGCACTCGATGGTAGTGTAGAATAGCAGAACATTTAGTATGTTCGCACCTCGTTTTTCGACCCCTTCGAAAGGAGAATCGAAAAGTTCATTCAAACATCATTTAATAAAACCAATAAAATCACCAAAGCTATGAGTAAGAAGTCAGGCAGCAACTTTAGCTCGATCTTCCCTTACATCGCCATCCCCGTTGCTCTTATCGTGGGTGTGCTCATCTACATGTTCGTACTGGGTAATCCGGCCAATTTCGAAGGTGGCGACCCTCACCTGGGTCATCCAATCGACGGCAATTTATACGGAACTATTTACAAAGGCGGATTTATCGTGCCTTTCCTGATAGCCGTGAACATCATAGTTCTCACCTTTTTCTTAGAGCGCTTAATCAGCTTGTTTCAGGCTCGCGGCACAGGCAGCATAGACAAGTTCGTTCACAACGTTCGCACTTTGCTCAGCAACAATCAAATCGACGCAGCCATTGCTGCATGCGATAAGCAAAAGGGTTCTGTAGGCGCTGTGATGCGTGCCGGCTTGATGAAATACAAAGCACTCGAAGCTGACAATACCATGGATAAAGAGACCAAGGTTGGGGCACTCAAGCAAGAGCTTGAAGAAGCAACGTCTCTCGAACTTCCGATGCTTTCCAAGAACTTGGTTATCCTCTCAACATCGGCTTCACTCGGTGTATTGATCGGACTGTTGGGTACTGTATCGGGTATGATCAAGTCGTTCTCGGCGATGGCTGCCGGTGTTCCGGATCCTGCTCAGCTTTCTGTAGGTATCTCTGAAGCACTTGTAAACACATTCCTCGGTATCTTGGCTTCTGCTGTTGCGATTTTGTTGTACAACTTCTTCAGCAACCGCATCGACCAGCTTACCTATGGTATTGATGAAGCAGGCTTCTCAGTTGCACAGACCTTCGCTTCAAAGCACTAATTACTTGCTGCGATTATTTTAACGTTACTAACCGTAGAACGATGTCAAAAATCAAGATAGCCAAATCGCATAGTAACCGTTCGGGGACTCGATCATCTTCGTCAGCGCCCTCGCTGGATATGACTCCCATGGTTGACCTTGCGTTTCTCTTGGTGACGTTCTTCATGCTCACGGCCAAGTTCCGCAACATGGAACCGATAGAAGCCGATCCGCCATCCTCTACCTCGCTTACGCAGCTGCCCGAGAAAGTGATGCTCATCACAATTGACACTGCAGGCCGCGCTTATTTCGATATTTCCGGACGTACGGTTCGTGAAAAATTGATTAATCGTATGATGGTGCGTTACCCGAGATTGAAAATGACTCAGGAACAAATAGAGAATTTCTCTAAAATGGGAACCTTCGGGCAGCCCATCGAATTACTTCCTCAGTATATATCGGGTGATGATGATATCAAAAATGCACTTGACCAAGTTGGCAAGGGCATTCCTCTCGATTCACTCAACAATCAATTGGGCGATTGGATTCAGGAAGGCTACTATGCATTTGTCGATGATGCAACAGAGCAGGGAATAACCAGAGAACAACTGAAAGAAGATGGATTACGTTACGCCATAAAGGCGGATGCAAACACGGAATATGCAAAGGTTGAAAAAGTAATCGACGTATTCCGCGATAAGCAGATTTTTCAATTCAACATGGTTACCAATCTGGAAGGATCGGATTCCAATGCTGATGCTAATCTGAATGCACAATAACAACCAACCTCATTAAGAACCCAATACAATGGCAGAAATAGTAGACGGCGGTGGTGGTGGTAAAGGCGGAAAAAAGAAAGCGAAGAAAGGTTCGGCGAGAATTGACATGACCCCCATGGTCGACCTTGCGTTCCTTCTATTGACTTTCTTCGTGTTGGCGGCTACACTCGCAAAGCCCAAGGCCATGGAGATTATTTACCCTAAAGAGGTAGATGATAACAAGGATAAAACCAAGCTCGACGATGCGTTGGCAACTACTCTCCTCCTTGGTGAACATGAAAATGAAGTTTTTTACTACTCAGGCGCATACAAGCCTGATACCACTGAATTGATGTTAACCGATCTTTCCAAAGACGGCTTCCGCAAAATCATGCTCGACAAAAACATGCGAGTAAATGATCAGGTTCTGCAGTTGAAAGCCAAACTGGAAAGTAAGGAAATTGATGAGGCAACCTACGAAGAAGCTTACAAGCAAGTAGTGGGAGCGAAAGATGCGCCTTTTGTCGTAATCAAAACAGTGGATGAAACAAAGTTCAAAAATGTAATCAGTGCAATGGACGAGTTGAACATTTGCAATGTGCGCAAACGCGCCATTCAGGACATGGCTGAATCAGAGGCCATAGCCGTTCGCCAGCGTTCTGCAGAATTGGATTTGAAGAAAAAATAAAAAGGAACTGAACCTCGTTGCTTTATTCGTGTACAGCAATGTGAATTCAGTTCTAACCAAAAACTTACAGCTATGACAGGTTTAATTGTAGTGCTCATTATCGCGGTAGTAGTAACCGCCGTGAGCTTAGACGTCAGCTGGACCAATATTCTGAACAAGGAACGCAACGATATTGTGTTCCAAAACAAGTTCAAAGAATATGGCGCATACAAAATACGAAAGGGTCATGGGATGACTCTTGGTATCGCCCTTGGTTCTACTGTATTTGTGGCAGGCGCCGGTTTTACCGCTCCCATGATTTTTGGCAAAAAGGCCGAAGAAGCGGTAGAAATCCCGGCTGAAAAAATTGTAGAAATGTTGGCTCCTCCTCCAACCAACCCGGAAGAACCGCCACCACCACCGCCACCACCGCCACCGCCGCCACCGCCACCCACTGTTGAACAAATCAAGTTCACTGAGATTGAGGTAACGGAAGAAGAGGTGAAAGATCCACCACCGGCTGTAGAAGAGTTGAAAGATCAAAACATTTCGACGGTAACACAAGAAGGTGAAGATGGTCCTGTAGGTCCTGTTGAGGTGATAACCATCATTGAAGAAGAGAAGCCGGAAGAACCTGTCTCTTTCGCACAGGAAATGCCTCAATACCCAGGTGGAGAATTGCAGATGCAAAAAGACATCATGGAAAACGCTCCGTATCCAGAAATGGAAAAGGAGAATAATATCCAGGGTAAAGTATATGTTCAGTTCGTTGTTGAGAAAGATGGTTCTGTTACCGGCGTGCGTGTGCAACGCGGCGTTCAAGGTGGCCCCAACCTCAGCAAGGTTGCAGAGAATGCAGTTCGCAAATTGAAAAAATTTGCACCTGCCAAACAGAATGGTCGCCCAGTTCGCTTGGTCATGACAATTCCGGTGAACTTCACTCTGAAATAGATTTAAGAAAACTCTTAAACGGCTCGCTTTAGCGGGCCGTTTTCATTTCCCGTATACCGCGCGGTAAAAAATTAACCGCAGAGTCGCGGAGAGAACTACGAAGTTTTGAAACATCAGCAACCCCCATAATTATCCTCTTGCATTTTCTCTGCGTCTTTGTGGTAAAAAACTATCCGCAGAGTCGCTGAGAGAACTACGAAGTTCTAAGACGGCACGAACTATCTTTGCACCCATTCTCATTTTCTTATTGTATGCACAGAACACACACCTGCGGAGAACTCCGCATTGAACATAACGGACAAGAGGTAACATTAAGCGGCTGGGTGCAACGCACTCGCGATAAAGGCGGCATGCTCTGGGTTGACTTACGCGACCGCTATGGCATCACGCAATTGTATTTCGAAGAAGGAAAAACAGCGCCCGAAATTCTAAACTCTGCTCGTTCACTTGGACGCGAATTCGTGGTGAAAGCAACCGGAACCGTCATTGAGCGATTCGCCAAAAACCCGAACATACCAACAGGTGATATCGAACTGCAAGTAACACAACTTGAAATTCTCAACGACAGTAAAACGCCTCCATTCACGATCGAAGATGTTAGTGACGGTGGAGACGATTTACGCATGCAATGGCGCTACCTCGACTTACGAAGAAATCCACTGAAGAATAACTTAATGCTGCGTCACCGTATTGGAATTGAAACACGCAAATACCTGGATTCACTAGCATTCATGGAAGTAGAAACCCCTTACCTCATCAAGAGCACCCCCGAAGGTGCTCGCGACTTTGTGGTTCCTTCACGCATGAATGGTGGACAATTCTATGCACTTCCGCAATCACCGCAAACGTTCAAACAGATTTTAATGGTAGCGGGTTACGACCGATACTACCAAATCGTTCGTTGCTTCCGTGACGAAGATTTACGCGCCGATCGTCAGCCTGAATTCACACAAATTGATTGTGAAATGGCGTTTGTAGAGCAAGAAGACATTCTCAATACCTTCGAAGGCTTGGTGCGTCATCTCTTCAAAACCGTCAAAGGAATCGATATTGCCGGCGTTCCGCGCATGACGTATGACGAGGCTATGCGTAGATATGGCAACGACAAACCCGACGTTCGTTTCGGAATGGAGTTTCAAGACCTTACTGCAAGCACGAAGGGAAAAGGCTTTGCCATTTTCGACGGTGCAGAGGCGGTGTTAGGCATTGTTGTTCCGGGTTGTGCAAACTACACACGAAAGCAAGTAGACGAGTTAACAGATTGGGTGAAGCGTCCGCAGATTGGCGCTAAAGGCCTCGTGTATTGCATGTGCAACGAAGATGGGACATTCAAATCATCGGTCGATAAATTTTACAGTCAGGATGATTGGAGTGCGATTGCTCAGCACGCAGGAGCCAATAAGGGTGATTTGATGTTGATATTGTCCGGCGATTTGAACAGTACACGCAAGCAGCTCAGCGAACTTCGTTTGTTAATGGGTTCGAAATTGAATTTGCGAAACCCGGATGAATTTAAGCCACTTTGGGTAGTAGACTTCCCGCTCGTGGAGTGGAATGAAGATGAGCAGCGCTGGTTTGCGATGCACCATCCATTCACCGCGCCGAAACCCGAGCATTTCCATTTATTGGAATCATCACCGGGCGATGCGCGAGCTAATGCATACGACTTTGTGCTCAATGGAGTTGAAATAGGTGGGGGTTCTATTCGTATTCATGATAGGGACATTCAATCGCGCATGTTTCATTTACTAGGCTTCACGCCGGAGGAAGCTCAAAAACAATTCGGGTTCTTACTAAACGCCTTTGAATACGGCGCGCCGCCACACGGAGGAATTGCCTTTGGATTCGATCGTTTGTGCGCCTTGTTTGGTGGCGCTGAAAGCATACGCGACTTCATCGCATTCCCTAAAAACAACAGCGGTCGCGATGTGATGATTGACGCTCCAAGCACTATCGATCAAAAGCAACTCGACGAACTCAGCATTGCACTAAATATTAAGTCATGAAGAAGCTGCTACTTCTATCACTCATCATAACTTCCTGTTTTTCGTCTTCTTTATTCGGACAACAAACAGGTTCAAAAACTGTTTTAAAAGGGACCATTATCAATCCTCAGCGCGATTTTTTCGTGCTCAAACATCAAGGTCGAACGGATACGGTTAAACTAAGTAGCGATGGCAAATTCGACTTGATCATCGAGCAAAATACTGCCAATTATTTTCTGCTGGAATACAATCGGCAAAGTTTGCCTCTCTATTTGTTGCCGGCCGATGAAGTCACTTTCATAACAAGCGGCATAAACCTTACCGATGGCAAAATAACCGGTTCTAGCGCTCCCTATTGCGCCCACTTAATACAACGCACGAAAGATGATCGTGCATTCAGTGCAGCCTATCCCGCTTACAAATTCGCTTCAATGACCGGAGAGCAATACCTGGCGTTGCGTGATTCTGTAAAAAACGCTCGTATAACCTCTTTGAAAGTTAATGACAAATCATCGCGTTTTATTACGCCATTCAAAGATTCAGAATCCAAAATATACACCTATCAGATGGGGCTTGATTTAATAAACTTCAAGAATCAGATGGCAAAATCAGGGATGAACATTACTCCTGCCTCAATCGACAAATTCATCAACGACATCGAATTAAGTGATGAGAGCATGGCCTATGATGGTTCGTATAAATCCTTTGCGTTGAACAAGGCATCGCTGGAAGCAAATATTTTGTTTCAAAACGAACAGGATAAATCTCCTGCTCACTTTTATGAAATGGTGGTTGAGATTATCGGAACTTCCGTAAAGCCGGAACGCAACAAGAGCGTTCTCATCAGCGAGTTCATGCCGCAAGTTTTGAAAGATGTCGGCACGGCCGATTTAACTTCGTTCATAAGCACACTGCAGCGTGTTTCGAAAGATGATAAGTTAATTAGTTCCGTTAAAAAATATGCAGCACAATACGAGCACCTATACGCAGGTCGACCGGCACCTGATGCAGAATTTTACGATTCCGCGCAAAACATAAGTAAGATAAGTGATTACAAAGGGAAAGTACTTTACATCGACACTTGGGCTACCTGGTGCGGTCCGTGTAAGCGTGAAATACCGCATCTCAAAACGCTTGAAGAACACTATCATGGTAAAAACGTCCAGTTCATTAGTGTAAGCACGGATAAAGACGTGGCAGCATGGAAGGCATTTATCGAAAAGGAAAGTATGAGTGGTCTTCAATTGCATCAGAGCCAAGAGATGGAAAAAACGATGAGTTATATGTATGCAGTAAATTCCATTCCACGCTTTATCCTCATAGATGAAGCAGGCAACATAGTAAGCGCCGATGCTCCGCGGCCTTCAAGCGGAATGGAAATCCAGAATTTAATTGATCGCGTTTTGAATGATTAACAGCAAATCCCCTGTGTGAACCGCAGGGAATCTTCAACTTTATACCCTAAATAAGAAACCTATGTATCCACCGGAATTAGTAGCCCCCATGCGTCAAGAACTCGACCAAGTGGGGTTTGAAGAATTGACCACACCCGATGCCGTTGACGCAGCAGTGAATAGTGCAGGAACGGTCTTGGTCGTTCTCAACTCTGTTTGTGGCTGTGCGGCAGGCAGCATGCGCCCAGGAGTTCGAAAAGCCGTTCAATCGGCCTCAAAACTTCCTTCGAAACTAACCACCAGTTTTGCCGGAGTTGATCGTGAAGCAGTAGATCGTGCACGCAAATACATGCTTCCGTATCCACCTTCATCGCCGAGCATTGCGCTTTTCAAAGACGGCAAGCTCATGCATATGATCGAGCGGCACCACATTGAAGGTCGCACAGCGGATATGATTGCAGAACATCTCAAAACAGCTTTCGAAGAATATTGCTAAAGCAAAGGGCGGTTCAGTTGAACCGCCCTTTTAATTTTCTGGTGCTATCGACTTTCAAAAACCAAATGTCACACCCAACTGATATACCGCCTTATTCGTTTGCGACTCTTTCAGGTCAAACGCAATGGTATTGTCGTTATTCAATTCAATGCTATTATCATCAACATATTGAACTTGTCCTCCAATGATGGACTCATAACGTGCTTCAAGGAAGACAGTGGGAGCTAATCGCACACGCATTCCTAGCGCCCATCCGTAAAAATAGGTCATATCCAGATGATTGCGGTTCGTGGATAGTTCAGCGCTGTAACCGCTGTTGTCAACCGTAATGGTAGTGGTCGTTTTAAATGTTTCTAATCCCGAAAAGATATCGGCAAAGGGTTGGTACTTGCCTTTAAGGGGGCGAACGCGCGCATGAAGTGCATAGCGACTGCTAGTGCTGCGAATAGCGATATTACCATTCGAGTAGGTATTGCCGTTGATAGTGTCCTGATTAATCAAAGCTAAAATTTCCTTGTCGCTCGATCCCATGCTATTCCAAGCATAGCCTACTCCCCATTCAATGGGCAAACCCATTACAGGCATACTTAAAGTACCTCCTATGCCGGCCGGATATTGGTCGTATTTGGATGCAAAATCGCCAAGAGGCTGCACCAACTGTAACCCCAAATTTACATTCGGAGTTCTTCGCTGCGCATGCAATCGGGAACAACCAACTGCAATAAGAAGGCAGCTCAAAATGAATGTAACGTAGTTTTTCATGGTGGTGGTTTTACCCGCGTTGCCAAGCACTATGCCAACATTACAAAGATAAGCTCTTTGAGCAAATACACTCTCATTGAATAGCTTTTACATTCGCTGTGTGAAAAAGAAAACACTTAGAATTGCAGTAACTGGTGCCAATGGACAATTAGGGCAAGAGCTTCGTGCATTGGAGGCGACGCATCCGGAAATCGAGTTTCATTTTTTTTCAAAATCGGAATGGGACATCGCTATTGAATCGCTCGACATGGAAATGCTCGAACGACTCACACCTGATGCAGTAATCAATGCCGCAGCTTATACCAATGTGGAAAAAGCGGAAGAAGATGAGGAAGGAGCCATCACAGGCAATGCCAAGGGACCCGGCTATCTTGCCGCCGCCTGCAAGAAGAACGGCGCTCTTTTGCTTCATGTTTCCACTGATTATGTATTTGATGGTCAAAAAACGAGTCCATATGAAGAGGCAGATGACGTGCATCCGTTAAATGCATACGGCCGAAGCAAACTGGCAGGTGAGCGGGCTATTGATGCAGTGAGTGACCGATATTTCATTCTTCGCACTTCATGGCTCTACAGCAGTTTTGGACACAACTTTTACAAAACCATGTTGCGCCTGGCTCGCGAGAAAGGACAACTCACCGTAGTAGATGACCAAATAGCCTCACCCACATATGCCGGATTTTTAGCAAAAGACCTGCTGGAGTTAATTCAAAAAAGACTTCTATTGAATCAATCGATTCCATACGGAATCTATCACTACACGCAATTGGGAGAAGCTTCATGGTTTGACTTTGCACGTTCCATCATGCTAACCCATGGCCTGGATATCCCGGTGGAACCGGTAAGCTGTGCACATTTTCCGACCAAAGCAATTCGGCCTTCCTATTCAAAACTATCTACTCAACTATGGGAACGACACACGGGGATTTCATTATGCACATGGCAAGAGGGAGTTATAGCCTGTGCGCAAGCTCTTGGGCGAAATCCTAAACAGCCAATAAACTTAGATCCTGAATAAGAGGCAGGCGGACCTCACGAGCAGCGCCTTTCAAGAAGCTAGAGCGTATCTGTCTGCCGGTTTCGATATGGCCTTTCACATATCGAGATCGAAGTTGATAGAATTGATGGAATACTTTTTCCAGATTCGATTCCTCATCCCATAGCGAAATCAAGCAATCAACATCGAGCAATGCATTGGTTACCCCGGCACTGGTAAATGGAAGAGCAACATGCGCAGCGTCGCCTATCAGGAGCACATTCCATCGGTGAAAGGTAGGTAGTAAGTCAAAGTCAGTTGTATTCCACACATAGTTTGCCACTACCGATTTACACTCCATAATTTCCCGTACTTCTTCTGGAAAATCTTTCAATACTCCTTTACAAAAAGCAGCAATTGCTTCTTGTGAATTTAGCTCAACCGGGCAAAGTGAAACATCAAATTGCATAAACCAAATCAACTCTTCGTCATTACAGGGAATAAATCCGATGGCCAAACCCTTATCAGTGCTCAAGTATTTCGTAAAATGATTGGGATGACGACTGAAAAGTGTGGGGTTATTGATAGTTCCTAAAATTTCCTTCACCAATACCGGTGTGAATGCTGTTGGGCCGAACAAGGCATTTCGCACAGCGGAGCGAGATCCATCGGCTCCAATAAAGCAATCACCATAGATGACCTCACCATTCTTAAAAGCAGCTGCGACAACTTGATCATCGTGAATGATAAAGTGTGAAAACTGGCAACCGTAATGAATGATATCTTCAGGCAACTGGGCAGCAAGGGCATGCATTGCCTCGCAGCGTTTCATGCAAACCCAGCCCTCCAGCGGAAGGTGTTGGACTAACTTATTGTCGGAATTTTTTAAAAAGAGCTCATCAATATTCCTTCCCGGCATTAAATGATAAGGATCTGTTTCAACAATGCTTTCCCAAATACGCATTGCCTCCGGATGCAGCAAAAAAGCATGACCATTGCTGTGCGAGCGCTCTTCCCTTTCACAAACGACCACATCGCTGCCATTTCTGCGCAATGCAATTGCAAGCGACAAGCCCGCAACTCCACCTCCTATGATAACTGTTTTTTTCATGGTTGCATGCATTGGTTTATTCGGTGAAAGGCTTCTCTCAAAATGTGCTCAGATGTTGCGAAGCTGATTCGGATATGTCCTTCTGCCCGACTTCCGAACCACTTAGGCAATCCGGGCACAACGGATATACGCGCTTCCTTGTACCACTTGTCGCAAAGTTGTTCAGCGTTTAATCCGGTTTGGGAAATATCCGCAAAAGCCACATAACAACCTTGTGGCAATGCGCATTGAACGCCAGTTAGGCCATTGAGCGCATGCACTGTTAGTTCACGCATTGCGTCTAAATGATTCAAAAATTCATTCAGCCAATTCTGCGCATCCTTCAATGCTGAGGTGGCAGCAACTTGTGCCAGCACATTACAACCATGCACAGTGCTACGTTGGTCGGAAGCGACTAACACACGATCGATGTGTGCAATATTGCATGAAAGCACTGCACCGGCCCTCAATCCGGCAAGGCCATACGATTTGCTGAACCCGGTAACAATCACTGTTCGCATAGCCGCTGCAGACAGCGAAGCCATGCTCACATAACGGGATGGCTCAAACACAATGTCACTCCAAATCTCGTCGGAAAGAATAATCAAGTTATGCTTATCGGCAATGGATGCAATCTGCTCCAACTCTTCACGCGAAAACACCTTGCCTGTCGGATTTAGTGGATTGCAGAGACAAATAAGCTTGGTATCATGGGTAAGGAGTTCTTCCAATTGCAACATGTCGGGAGATTCCGATGGAGATAACGGCATATCCCAAAGCACAGCCTTTGCTCCGCAAGCTTCCACGCAATGTTTAAATAGAAAATCTACAGGATTAAAAACTATAGCCTCGTCGCCCGGTTGCAAAAAAGCTTTGCATACTGCCATGATACCAAATGCAGCACTATCACATGCCATCACCCCCGAGGCTTCCAGTGAAACTCCTTTCTTCAATGTGTAATGTGCTGCCATAGCTTCGCGGAAGAACATCATTCCTTCAGCAGGCCCATAGGACAAGTAGCGATCTTTTACATACCGCGCAAGTGAATCGGCTATTTCAGGGGCACAAGGAAAATCAGGGTCTGCAGCTGTTAGTGGAATCACTCCTTCCTCTACCGAAGCCCATCGCAGGTTGAATGCTCGTTGTTGGAGCAGATCCATGCGCACATGACCATGGTCAAAGATCGAAGGTATTACCGCCGATTTCATACGAAGTGATTTGTTGAACTACCTGCCTTTCGGCCGATAATAGTTTTAGGTTGAATTCAAAGATAGGCGATTCCTGCCAAAATTGGCGCTCTTCAAGCGATTAATACTCTTTAAGTTCAACGATTAAATACTACTTCTTCGAGCGGCACACGAAAGCGCGGTCCGTAGATTCCCTCAGGAATGCGCTTTCCACAAGTAATTACCATGTTGATTTCAGCTCGACACGGAAGACCAAGTAAGCGTTTTACACGCTTACTATCAAACCCTTCCACAGGACAGGTATCATGCCCTTCGGCCACCATAGAGAGCATGAATGTTTGAGCAGCCAGTGCAGCGCTCTTATGGGCAACAATGCGCATATCTGTTCCCGTCACCTCTCGCACCATAGGGCGGCGTAAACCAATAAACCAGGATACCAACTTTTTGATTCCGCCGCGGATACCCAAAGGGTCGTTATTGTATAACAATGGCATCAGTTTGCCATAATACCCGAGTGCACTGCGGCCTTTATAAGCAGGTCGATCACCTAAGTTTTGTTTCACAAAATCAAAGTTACTGCGCGCTCTGCGCTTCCATAGGTCTGGGCGCACTACCACAACTACCATCTCGCGTGCAGTTTCGGTTGTGTTTTGTCCCATACAAAAGAGTGAAAGTTCTTTCATTACTTCAGGTGAGGCAACCCGGTAAAACTCCCATAATTGCATATTACTGCTGCTCGGAGCTAAATGCGCGCGAGCTAGACTACGCGAAACAGCAAGCGGGTCGAAGTCATGCGGGTCGAACCTTCGGACAGCACGTCGGGTATTTACTATGGTGTCAAAAATGTGAGCGCTTTCAGGCAAATTCATACTGCTGGGGTATTAATCCAACTCCACCGACACCTGCACCGGAAAATGATCGGACAGTTGATGATGGGTTTTGGATTTAGGTTCTTCGATATGGTAGTCCTTTACTACAACTCTATCGTCTACATAAAAATCATCGATATGCTTCATCCATCTCGGCCGAATATTGAATGCGTTGAAGGTAGAACGATGGCGGCTCAACCGCGGAGCTGTTGCTTTCAAGACACCCTCGAACGCTCGAAACGCAGGATCATCGGGAAGCGCATTAAAATCGCCCATCACAACTAAGGCATCGCATGTTTGCTTTGCCTCATGCGCAATTTCCGCTATGAGTTCTGCGCTGTGCACCCGAGCATCTGCAC
>Ga0315899_10002208_pt1 | contig 21652 bp, 20 predicted proteins | sample LakEriMetagenome_2_FD_203518 | JGI IMG/M metagenome (GOLD analysis project Ga0315899, IMG submission 203518) | Freshwater fungal communities from buoy surface, Lake Erie, Ohio, United States - Buoy 4 MA112 | ecosystem: Environmental > Aquatic > Freshwater > Lake | place: USA: Lake Erie, Ohio... | reverse complement strand
CCAACACAGTATATGATATCGGCATCAACCATTCTAATGGTGAAGTATTCTTCGCAACCGAAAACGGGGTGGTAGGCTTCTTCTCCACTGCCACCAACTTCGACAATGAAATGTCTAATGTGCGCGTGTTTCCCAACCCTGTTAGACCCGATTACGATGGCAACATCACGATCGACGGGTTGGCCTACAACACCAGTGTAAAAATCACCGACATTCAAGGAAATATTCTGTTCGAAACTGAAAGCGAAGGCGGGCGCGCTGTATGGAACGGACTGCTTTCAGATGGCAACCGTCCCGCAACAGGTGTTTATCTTATTTACGTTTCCACCCCTCTTGGAACCGCCGACGAGGTTAGAAAGTTGACCTTTATACGATAAATCAGGGTAGGAACTTTTCATTACAGAAACATCACGTCTTATTTTTGCGTGCTCTTTAGCCACTCGACTCTCATTTCGGGAGGCATGCGCATCATGAGTGATCAACTCAAGCACGAGTGCGGTATCGCACTCCTCCGTCTGAAGAAGCCTCTTCAGTATTACGCCGAGAAATACGGAACTGCTTTTTACGGCCTCAACAAAATGTATTTGTTGATGGAAAAACAGCACAATCGAGGGCAAGATGGCGCAGGCATCGCGAACATCAAAATTGATATGCCGCCCGGTAAGCGATATATCAGCCGAGTGCGCAGCAACGATCCGCAGCCCATTCGCGATCTTTTTTCCAAAGTGATGACGCGCTTCGAAGAACTAGAACGTTCGAGGCCGGATAAACTAAGCGATACACAGTATTTAAAAGATAACTACGCTTTCACTGGTGAACTGTTTTTAGGTCACCTTCGATATGGTACATATGGGGGAAATAGCATTGAAAACTGCCATCCCTTCCTTCGTGAAAACAATTGGATGACGCGTAATTTGGTGGTTGCGGGCAACTTCAACCTAACCAACGTAGATGAGCTATTCCAACTACTGATTGACCTCGGACAGCACCCCAAGCAAAAGGCCGACACTGTTACTGTGATGGAAAAAATTGGTCACTTTCTCGATGAAGAAAACCAACTTCAGTTCGATCGATTCAAGCAAGAAGGCCACGACAACAAAAAAATAACTGAGCTCATCTCAGAAAATCTCGACGTTCAACGAATGCTTATTCGTGCAACGCGCGACTTTGATGGTGGATTCGCTATTGCCGGACTCATTGGTCACGGTGATGCATTCGTTCTGCGGGATCCTTCCGGTATTCGACCTGCCTATTGGTTCGAAAATGAAGAGGTTGCTATTGTTGCTTCAGAACGTCCGCCTATTCAGGCGGCATTCAACGCGCCGCTTGGCGACATTCATGAGTTACAACCAGGACATGCTTTTATCATTAAAAAAAATGGTAACTCTTTTGTAAAACCAATCATTGAACCGCTCGAAAAAAAATCTTGCACGTTCGAACGTATATACTTTTCCCGAGGCAACGATGAGTCAATCTATGCGGAACGTCAGGCTTTAGGAAAAAATGTCGTCCCTCAAATTCTGGAAGCAGTAAATTATGATCTCGAAAACACGGTCTTCTCTTTCATTCCTAATACTGCAGAAATTGCATTTTATGGTATGATGAAAGCCTTGGAAGATCACCTCAACGATGTTAAGATCAGAGAAATCCAAGCCCTGGGAAATAATGCATCTGCAGATGCGATTGAAAAAATTATTCGCAAGCGCGCACGCCTCGAAAAAATTGCTATAAAGGATGTAAAGCTGCGCACTTTCATCACGCAAGACAGTGCACGCGATGAAATGGTAGCGCACGTTTACGATACAACACACGGAGCGGTGAAGCGCAGCATCGATACACTTGTTGTGATTGATGACTCCATTGTGCGGGGTACAACGCTGAAACGTTCTATCATCAAAATGCTAGATCGTCTAGGTCCGAAAAAAATCATCATCGTTTCTTCGGCCCCTCAAATACGCTATCCCGATTGTTACGGTATTGATATGGCGAAAATGGGCGACTTCATAGCATTTCAAGCTGCGATTGCTCTGCATAAAGAGCATGGCAGCCACGATACAATCACCAATCAAGTATTGCGCGAATGCCAGGCGATGGAAACGTTACCAAAAGCCGAGCAACTGAATTGTGTGCGGTCCATTTATGCGGCATTCTCCGCTGAAAAAATCTCCGAAAAAATCGCACAACTTGTAACTCCTGCCGGCACCCAAGCCGAAGTTGAAGTAATCTTCCAAACAATTGAAGGGCTACACCGGGCTTGCCCGGATCACACCGGCGACTGGTATTTCACAGGAAACTATCCAACAGCGGGTGGACACCGTGTGGTAAATCGCGCATTCGTAAATTACATGGAAGGACGAAACGAGCGCGCTTACTAGCCGCGCTTATATACAGGAACAGTGCTGCAAGGCTCACCAAACATGATGCTGCGTGCAACAGGACGGAGTTTCACAACCAAGTCAACATAGGCAGATTGAGGAACAGGACGATTACTGCATCCCTTGATAACACAGCGCTTATCGCGATAATTTTCCACATCCAATTCGTCTATCAACTTCCGAAACAGAACTTCTTCCAACGTCTGTAGGTTGCCAAAAACAATGGTACTTGCCACATCACTCAGCGACGAAGAAACCAGCATATACGCCCACGCAGGAATGATTGCGTCAACCGAGCAGAACACCGCTACATGCTTTCCTTGAAATTGATTCCAGTCTGTTGTTGTAATCCACGCACGAAAATCTTTTTCACGCAATGCTATTCCTTGCCATAACTGCTCAGCCAGATCTATGGAAACACGATCGCCATCCGGGAAATGTTCCTCCAAATCAATGGTGATAATGCCGCTGGCAGCAACCTTGTTTACGATTTCATCCATGGCACGAAAATACAATTAGGCCGTGCGTCGCTCAACTATCGACTCGCGCAGCATTTCCTCAGCAGTCGCAACCATCGCAGCAGCATCGTAGTGACACTCGGCATACAACTCATCCTGAGTGCCATGCTCTACCAGACGGTCCGGAATGCCCAAACGTTTTACCTGTGAATTGTATCCATTGTCGACCATAAACTCAAGTACCGCGCTTCCCATTCCACCTTGCAGGCAACCATCTTCAACAGTAATAACGTGTTTGAACTTGCCGAATACTTCATGAAGTAAAATTTCGTCAATCGGTTTAACAAAACGCATATCGTAAAGAGCAGCGCTAATACCCTTTTGCTCGAGCTGCTCACACGCTTGAAGAGCGTAATTTCCCATGGGACCAATGCTCAATATCGCAACATCCGAACCCGCTCGCACTTTGCGGCCTGTGCCGGGTTTTATTAGTTGAAATGGTGTCTTCCACTCGGTCATAACGCCATTACCACGAGGATAACGAATTGAAAATGGGCCGTAGTTTTCGTGCTGAGCGGTATACATCAGATTGCGCAGCTCACTTTCATTCATAGGCGATGCAACAATCATATTCGGTATCGAACGCATATAAGCCAAATCGTATGCTCCATGGTGAGTTGGGCCATCAGCCCCCACCACGCCGCCTCGATCCAAGCAGAATACCACATGCAACTTCTGCAAAGCAACATCATGGATTACCTGATCGTAGGCACGCTGCATAAACGAACTGTAAATGTTGCAAAATGGAATCAACCCTTGCGTTGCAATACCCGCACTGAAGGTAACGGCGTGTTGCTCGGCAATACCAACATCAAAAGCTCTATCCGGCATTGCTTCCATCATGAACTTGAGCGAGCATCCCGAAGGCATCGCCGGAGTTACTCCTACGATTTTTTCATTCTTTTCAGCCAACTCAATGATAGTGTGACCGAATACATCCTGATACAATGGCGGCTGGGGTGACTTAGGCACCACCTTAACAATCTCTCCGGTTTCCTTATTAAATACCCCGGGCGCATGCCACTTCGTTGGGCTTCCTTTTTCGGCCGGTTCATATCCTTTGCCCTTCATCGTAACACAATGCAAAATCTTCGGGCCAGGTATATCTTTCAAGTCCTTAAGCACTGCTGCAAGATGCTCTACATCATGCCCATCAATCGGACCGAAGTATCTCCAATTCAGCGATTCAAACAAATTACTTTCCTTCACCAAAGATGACTTCAGAGACTCCGAAACCTTGTGCACAATTGACTGCGCACTGGAGCCAAACGTGGAAAGTTTGCCGAGCAAATTCCAAACCTCATCCTTCACCTTGTTGTAGGTATGCGAAGTCGTAATGTCTGTCAAGTATTCCTTGAGAGCGCCCACATTGGGGTCAATGCTCATGCAATTATCATTGAGAACAACAAGCATGTTGGCATCAGCGGTACCCCCATGATTTAAGCCTTCAAACGCAAGTCCGGCGGTCATGGCACCATCACCGATTACCGCAATTACCTGCCTGTCCTTTTCTTTTTTAATCTTCGATGCTACAGCCATTCCTACCGCTGCGCTAATCGATGTTGAGGAGTGTCCTACACCAAAGGTGTCGTATTCACTCTCGCTTCGCTTAGGAAAACCACTAATACCTTTGTATTTTCGATTGGTGTGAAAAACATCACGGCGACCTGTAAGAATCTTGTGACCATAAGCCTGGTGGCCCACATCCCAAATTAGTTGATCGTAAGGCGTATTGAACACATAATGCAGCGCCACGGTCAACTCCACAACGCCCAGACTGGCCCCGAAATGCCCCCCTTTTTCACTCACAATATCAACGATATACTGGCGCAACTCCTTCGAAAGTTGAGGCAGCTGTTCAGTTGTGAGCAGCTTGCGCATTTCTTCGGGGGTCTGTATTTGGGACAACAGTGGCCCCGGAACGTATGGATTACTCATAGGCGAAGTGCTCTCGTGTTGAGCGATAGCAAACGATATAACAAGGTGTTTAACAGAAAGTTCGCTAAGATATTTCGAAACAGCCCGCCTCTATAGGGCGTGTTTCAAAATTTTAGGCGTTCACAGCGTTCAAAATACTTTCAAAGATTTCGCGGCCATCGATATTTTCCAATTCAAAATCGGACGCTCTTTCCGGATGCGGCATCATACCAAACACATTGCGTTGCTTGTTGCAAATACCTGCAATATTTAGCATGGAACCATTCGGATTGGCCTCTTCAGAAGTTTCGCCATCGGCGTTGCAATAACGAAATAGAATTTGGTCGTTTTGGATAATCTCCTTGCGCACATCGTCACCTGCAAAAAACTTTCCCTCGCCATGAGCAATAGGCACTTTGTATGCCTTTTCAAAATCTAGGCCTCGTGTAGGAAGTGCTGTTTTCGTTACCGGTTTTAGAAAAACATTCTTACAGATGAATTTGCGGCTGTCATTATGTAAAAGGGCTCCAGGCAACAGCTTCGCTTCACACAAAATCTGAAAGCCGTTGCAAATCCCCATTACGAAACCACCTTTGTTAGCGTGGGCAACCACCTCATTCATGATAGGCGAAAACCGTGCAATTGCCCCGCTGCGTAAGTAATCTCCGTATGAAAATCCTCCGGGCAAAAACACAAAATCAGCGCCTTGCAAATCCGTGTCCTTGTGCCAAAGCTTCACAACTTCCTGATGCAAAACATCGCGCAGGGTATAGACCAAGTCTTCATCACAATTACTTCCAGGGAAAACAACAACGCCAAATTTCATAGTGCTGATTTTGGCTTCAAAAATACAACGGGGGGTCTTTTTAACCGCAGGGTCTCTGGAATATACATGTTGCAAAAATTATCATTCAACAAAGAGGTCGTGGAGAACAAGGAGATACAAGAAAACTAACCTTTTCAAAAGTCCATGATTGATTCCGAGGTTAAAAATGCAACGGAATCAAGGTGTTGCTACTTTTTTAATGACTAATTGATAAACCATAGAAACCTCTGTGGTTAAAGAATTCATCTCTTAATCCAGGCTCTTCTCCCATTTGCTCACCGCCACAGTAGCTACCGCGTTTCCTACAACATTCGTTGCACTGCGCCCCATATCAAGCAAGTGATCCACTCCGAGCAGCAACAGCAAGCCGGCCTCCGGAATTTGAAATGACGCCAATGTTCCTGCTATCACCACCAGCGAAGCGCGCGGAACGCCGGCAATTCCTTTACTGGTAATCATTAATACCAACAACATAGTCAGCTGCTGGTCAATGCTCATGTGAATACCATAGCTCTGTGCAATGAATAAACTGGCGAATGTCATATACATCATTGATCCATCGAGGTTGAATGAATAACCTAAAGGCAAGACAAAACTCACAATACGATTTCGGCAACCGAAACGCTCAAGTTCTTCGAGCGTCTTTGGAAAAGCGGCTTCACTGCTGGCAGTAGAAAAAGCCAACAACAAGGGTTCCTTAATTCGACTCACAAGAGTCTTCACCCTTTTACCAACAAGCAGATACGCCGCACAAAGCAAAAGCACCCACAACAAAAACAAGCCGAAGTAAAACTCCCCGATAAAGACGCCATACGTCACCAAAACACTGAGTCCCTTTTTAGCCACAACAGCTGTCATCGCAGAAAAAACCGCAAAGGGGGCGAAGTTCATCACATATCCGGTAATCTTCAGCATCACGTGTCCCACAGCATCCAATGCCTTAACAATTATTTCTCCCTTTTCTCCCAAAGCAGCAGTGGCAACTCCAAAAAACAAAGAGAACACCACTATCTGGAGTATCTCGTTTCCCGCCATCGCCTCAATCACACTCTTGGGGAAAATATGCGTAATAACTCCCTTAAACGTCATAGCCGCCTTATCAATTCCGGTTGCCGCATCTGCCGGTGGTAACTCAAGATGCATCATGGTTCCGGGTTGAAACAAATTAACCAGCAAACAACCCAATAACAAGGAAACAAAGGACGCGGAAATAAACCACAGCATTGTCTTTCCGCCAATTCGCCCAACCGATTTAATGTCACCCAATTTTGCTACACCCACTACCAACGTTGAAAAAACCAACGGCGCGATAATCATCTTAATCAAGCGCAGGAAGATATCGGTCAGTATGGTGATGTTGTCGAGTATAGCGGTAAGTCCAGGATTAGCAGCACCATCCGTAGAAACAGGATACGATGAGTTTAGCAGCACACCGGTCACAACCCCTACAATCAGGGCAATGAAAATCCACATGGTTAGCTTGTTCGACTTGGTCATATGCAGAACTTTAAAGCGCCAAGGTAAGGTGATTAGCGAACTTTCCTTACCACCTCGTCTTTGAGCAGGGCGGCGTTCTTGTTGGCCAGTTGGCCACATGCTGCGTCAATGTCCTTGCCGCGAGATCTGCGAACGTTCACAACCAGATTTTTCGATTCTAAAAACTTGGCAAATGCATCAACGCGCTCCGTGCTCGCCTGACGATACTCCCCATCATCAATAGGGTTGTACTCGATGATGTTGATCTTGACGGGTAGGTTCTTGCAGTATGCAGCAAGCTCATGGGCGTCTTTCAACGAGTCATTGAAATCCTTAAAAATGATATACTCAAAAGTTACCCGCGTTCCTGTTTTTTCATGGAAGTACTTCAGCGCAAGAGCAAGCGATTCCAAGTTGTTACTCTCGTTGATATCCATAATCTTATCGCGCTTCTCGTCGTTGGCGGCATGAAGCGATAACGCGAGGTTAAACTTCACACCATCATCGCCCAACTTGGCAATCATTTTAGCCACACCGGCAGTGCTGACTGTAATTCGCTGAGGCGACATCCCCAATCCATCGGGTGAGGTAATTTTTTCGATAGAACCAAGCACATTCTTATAGTTCAACAATGGCTCGCCCATACCCATGTACACAATATTCGATAGCGGAATATTGTAGCGCTCTTCCGCCTGTCGCTTCAAATAAACCACCTGATCATAAATCTCTCCCGCGGTCAAATTGCGCAACATCTTAAGTCTTCCCGTCGCACAAAATGCACACGACAAACTACATCCAACTTGCGAAGAAATACAAGCGGTCATGCGTGAATTTGTCGGAATCAGAACTCCCTCTACAACCTTTCCGGGGTCTACTTCAAATGCGCACTTAATGGTCTTATCATTACTTACTTGCTGGTCGACGAGCGTGATTCCTTTCAATGAATAATGGGCGCCAAGCAACTCACGCGTAGCAACTGATAGATTTGTCATTTCATCGAAATGCGTTGCCGATTTCTTCCACAACCACTCCATTACCTGCTTGGCCCGAAACTTCTTTTCTCCATGAGACTCAAAAAAAACCGTAAGTTCTTCTTGTGATATGGTGCGTATGTCGTTCTTGGGCCTTTCCATGCAGAACGCAAAGATAGCCTACGCCTGCTTCTTGAAAACGAATCTGTAGGTGATTACCTTGCCATCACCGGCTGCATCACTCGATAATTTTATTTTACCGAGTTTATTCACTACATACTCTGTCAACTGCGGGCTGGTTGAATTGATGTGTACAATCTGAATTTTCCCTGTAGCGTCTATCTTGAAACTCACCTCAACCAAACCATCCATATTTGGCTGCTCTTGCTCCACCCTTTTAGGTTTTGTTTGAGCAACTGACTCTGAATATCCCGCCAACATGAGCGAGAAGCCCAACAACACTATAATGGTTGTTTTAATTACGGATAGAGAATATGTCCGGGTTATGTTCATTGTTCTGGACTTTTTCAAAAATCCGACATAGAAGTCAGTCAATCGATATCAAAAATAACAGCTGCAATTCGTTTCTCTACTGATGGAGTGCTATACTCGCCTAGAATTAAACAACCAATCATGCGCTTTTGTTTTTCCCTTTTGCTCAGTACACTCTCGCTTCATTTTTCCCTAGCACAAGTAGTGCCATACCAGAATAAAATGACATTAGAAGACTCAACCAGCATACAACTGGAAGAATTCTCGGAAAAACACCCACAAGACAGCTTATTCCCAGGGCCCCCAACCTATTTTCGAGAATCAAACCTCAAGAAAAGCCGAACTCGTTTGCTCGGATTAGGTTTTGGAGCCTGTCAGCTGATTGACGCGAGCTCAAGTTTGACCCGTGACTCCGCCACTCAATGGTTATCGCTCAACAACAATCGCTCAACAACATGGCGCATCCACCTGTTGGAGCATAAGCTGCCGATCTACCACGAATACATTGGGATATACACCGGCTTATCAATCGCATTCAATGGATTTGGATTGGCTTCCAACAGCGACCTAATCGAAACCGAAGCAATGGGAATGTTCGCGAACACCGTCGATCCTGCAGCAAGACGGTACACTAAAAATAAGCTACGCATCACCGCGCTTCAAATTCCACTGATGCTCGAATTCGATACAAATAAGGACACCCAACAAAGTTGTTCTATCGCTATCGGTGCTATCGGCGCATGGGTCACATCCTCTTTAACTAAACAAAAATGGGAAGCAGAGAGTAGTTCTTTCACGCTGCGCAAAAAAGATGATTTTCTCGTCAACCCCTTAACCCTAGAGCTTTGTGCGCGTTTTGGATATAGAAATTCTGCGCTGTTTTTTACCTATTCGCTTACCCCTCTGTTCAGAAAAAACATCGGCTCAGCGGTCTTCCCTGTCACATTGGGCATTCAACTCATTCGATTTTAAACAAATACTACCCGCTCATCACTTACGGGCTCTTCACCTTTATAGCATTGCAATATTCTTGCAACCGTGGCGACATCCTTCTTGCAATACAACTCGATTCTGTCCAGATTACCCTCATCATAATACACCGATCGAACCTGGCTTCCATCTATATCATCCTTTGGGGTGGGTATACCGAAAATCTTCGAAAGCACCTTAATGGATGTGTAGTGTTTATAATCACCAAACTTCCAAAGCTCCATGGTGTCGAGATGAGCAACTTCCCACGGCTTTTTCCCTGCTATATCGAGCATCGCAGGTAGCTTAATGCGATGTATTAGCATACGCCTGCAGATATAAGGAAAGTCGAACTCCTTCCCGTTGTGCGCGCATAATAGTCGAAAAGGATGGCCTGTGCGGGTCTCTAAGAGCTCCGAAAAATCTGCTAAGAGTTTAAACTCATCATGCCCGAAAAATGACGTTACTCGCAACACTCGCTCTTGCATGCGCAAGGCGAAATAACCTACACTGATGCAGACAATTTTTCCGAACTCAGCATAAATCCCGGCTTCGCGATAACTTTCCTCCACGGTAATACTGTTTTTTTCTCGCGAATACCTGCTCTTATCAGTCCACAATTGTTTCGTTTCCTCATCGAGCTTTTCAAATGCCTGTTCTTGCGGTACTGTTTCGATATCAATAAACAATACTTCTTCGAGACGCAATTGATCTAGCATGATTCCTCATTTTTAGGTTAGTAAAATTCCGGGCGAGTCAAATACCGGTAAATCCTGTAAGTCGTCTTCCTGTAACTCCGGAGTATAGATAAATTTCTTATCAAAAATCTGATTGCCGATGTAGTAGCTAACCCAATACCGATGACTTAACTTAAGCGACTCAGGCATGAGTAACTCGAATGGCTTAACGCTTTTCGCAGGTACGTCATTCAATAAAAATCGCAACGTAGCCGTATGTTTTTCCTTACCATGCAACTTGCCTTCGCCCGATGCATTTACGATTACCGTCTCCAGTGTCTCCGAGCGATTGTTTATGATGTATACCGACCAATTATCCCGGTTAGGTAAAAAAGCAACATATACTCCGTTCACCTCCTCTATTTGCAGGTCTTTCTTCATTTAAATATTTAGTTAGTTGGGGCCAAGTACATCGCCATATCAATATATCGATACAAATCGGCCGGCATATGATTCACCCTAGCCTTGTCTTGGGTATGCCCTAAGCGAACCAGCACAAGTTCCTTTTCCGGAACACACACAACATACTGGCCGCGCAAACCCCTGCACAGAAAGAAAGAATGGCCTTCATGTTGTCCCATCCACCACTGCCGGCCATACCACGAACAAGCCTCCCCTTTTTCATCAGCTACATAGTGAGGTGTTATACTTTGGCGAACCCACTGCGGTGAAATTATTGTGTCACCATGATGCACGCCTTCATGCATATACAACAACCCGACACGGGCAAAATCGCGGGCCGTGGCATAAAATCCACTGAATGTTTTCTCAATGCCATTTTCATGATCTAAATTCCAAAATGCATCATTCTCGGCGCCTATTGGACCCCACAACCTCGAAGCACAGTAATCTGAAACACTCATCCCCGTTGCTCTTTTCAATATCAGCCCCAATAAAGTTGTATTACCCCCCTCATAGGCCCATTTCTTTCCGGGTGTTTCTTGCACATGGTAACTCCTTGTGGCTTCTTCGAGGTTTTTCCCAAAATAAGCTTTGGCCATATATCCCAATGGACTGTTATAGCTCTCGCCGAAGGGAATACCACTCGTCATTTCAAGTAAATGCCGAATTGTAAGTAACGTGTCAGCCCCTTGGTTGAAGCCGTCCAGATAGCGCCCCACCCTATCATCTATACTTTCAATAAAACCCTCTTCAATAGCCTTCCCGATGAGCACAGATGTGATGCTCTTGGCCATAGAAAAAGAGTTACTAAGAGTGGATATGTTACACTCATTGTATTGCTCATAAACCAGCGAGTCACGCCAGTACAGTAATAAAGCAGTAGTTTCCATAGAGTCGCTCCAGAGTTGATCTTCTGATCGCAACGACATCCGGTTATAACGGGAATAAATTAGTGTTGATTCTGCATTTGACTTGCTGATTTTTCGAACATCAAAATAAGGCATATCATCTATGTCGGGGGTTTTCTTCCCCAGTAAATAGGTCTTGCGCAAACCATAAAAGATGTGCTGATTTCCGCTTATCAGCAGCACCAGCCATAATGCTGCCAGCATTCCTGTTACTATTAAACCAATACGTTTTACCATTCGCATACCATGCATTTGCTCGCAAGGTAACATGTGCCGATAAACCCTCAAGAATCTGTTGGAATATTCCGCATATAAATTTGGTATGTGAGTGAAAAAAGCAACAATTTGCACACATGAAAATTTCTCCCGGAAAACAAGTAGCTGTTCATTACACATTATTTGCTGTAGACGAAGATGACAGAGAGTTGATTGAAGAGACTCGCCTCGACGACCCCATGCGGTTTGTATTTGGTCAGGATCCCATGCTTCCGAAATTCGAATCGGCTCTTCTTGGTTTAAGTCCGGGCGACTCTTTCACAATTGCCATCCCCTGCGAAGAAGCGTATGGCTTGGAGCAAGAAAATTTGTTTATAGAATATCCCAAAAGCATGTTCCTCGAAGATGGAGAGCTAGATGAAGAAATTTTCCAGGAAGGGGAAATAATACCACTGGAGAGCCCGGAAGGCGATATCATTGAAGGAGTGGTCTGCGAAGTTAAACTCAATTCGGTCGTGCTCGACTTCAATCATCCACTGGCCGGCGAAGATTTGTTGTTCGAGGGATCCGTTATTTCCGTGGAATGATTTAAACCATCATTGTTCACAATACTTCTATCAACACGACTCTTTCATCATTTTCTTGATTTACTTCGAATCGTATGAGCCGATCTCCGTTCAAAACCTCCGCCAATGCAATCTCTTCTATTTCCACCATCATTGGTATTACCCTCGTATTGGTGCTGGTGGGTACGCTGTTGATTGTTTCATTGCTCGGAACTGCGGTTACCGGACATTACCGCGGTCAAGTGGTGGTTCAAATTATGCTGGCCGATGATGTGGAAGAGCAAGAGGTTCAACTTTTGAAAAAGCGCCTGGAGGGCGAACCCTATACCTCCGAAGCTTCCTATCTGTCCAAAGAAGAAGCGGCCGCTATGATGCAAGAAGAACTAGGTGAAGAGTTTGTCGATTTTCTAGGATACAACCCTCTGCCGGCCTCCATCGATATTCATATAAAACCGGAATTCAGCGATGAAAACAAACTCGCTGAAATAGTGAAGGAGTTAGAAAAAAATACCGCCATTAACGAAGTAGTTTTTCAGCACGATTTACTTCGACAAATGAATTCTAATCTAAGCAAATGGAGCTTGGGCATTTCTCTTATTGGCATTGTGCTGCTCATCATAGCAATTGTTCTCATTGTAAATACTATCCAACTCGCAATCTTTTCACAGCGCTTTCTCATTAAAAGTATGCAGCTCGTGGGCGCTACTCATTGGTTTATTCAAAAACCTTTTCTTCGCCGTGGGCTTTGGTTCGGGTTTCTCGCCTCCATGTTAGCCCTGGCTATTCTGTTTATGCTGCTTTATGTCTATCGGTCCGATTTGCAAGACATGATTGAAATACTTCAAGAAAAACAGCGCTTACTCGCACTTATCGGCGGTGTGTTGATTATCGGGCTTTTCCTCAGCGGCATCGCAACGGTATATGCTGTAAATCGCTTTATTCGAACCGATGCGTCTAAATTGTACTAACCGCGAACGATTTCGCCCACCGGCCTGTTATTAGCTTATGTCGATCCAACGCAAAACAGCTGTCCTTCTAATAAACCTTGGCTCTCCCGATAGCCCTGAACCATCTGACGTAGCATCCTACCTCACAGAATTTCTAAATGACCCACGTGTAATTGACATCAATTGGCTGGGTAGAAAAATTCTCGTAAATGGCATAATTGTTCCGTTCAGGCATCGCAAAAGCTCGAAGGTGTATAAGGAATTATGGACCGCAGAGGGCTCTCCGCTTATATACTATGGTCGACAAACTCAGCTGAAACTGCAACACCGATTTCAAAACGATAGTCAAGAAACACGCATATTTCTGGCAATGCGCTATAAAAATCCTTCTATCGAGGCTGCTGTTTCAAGCATCGTAAAATGGAACCCCGACAAGCTCATAGTTCTGCCCATGTTCCCGCATTATGCATCTGCTTCTACGGGCTCGGTTATCGACAAATGCATGCGTATCATGCGCGACTTGTGGGTGTTTCCGGAAATTCAATTCGTAAATCAATTTTGGGATCATCCATTGTATTTGCAAGCATTTGCTAATCGCGCAAAACAATTCGACATCAAGGCATACGACCATGTCATTTTCAGTTACCATGGTTTACCGGAAAGGCAAGTGGATAAGGTGTATGAAGATCGTGCGTGCAGAAACCACTCATGCGAACATGAAATAAACGACGAGAACAAGCTGTGTTACAAAGCGGCATGCTATGCTACCAGTCGTGAAATTGCTCAACGATGTGGAATTGATCCGGCCAACTACACGGTCTCTTTTCAATCGCGATTAGGTAAGGGCTGGATAGAGCCTTTTAGCGACATCGTAATCGAAGATTTAGCAAAAAAAGGTGCTAAGAAACTTCTTGTTTTTTCTCCGGCCTTCGTTGCCGATTGCCTGGAAACGACCATCGAAATCGGCGAAGAATACCAGGAAATTTTCGAGGAACACGGCGGAGAAAAAGTCCAGCTAGTGCCTAGTTTAAACGATGGTGATGACTGGATAGATTTGCTGGAAGATATCGTGCGCAAACGCCTTTAATCATTTGTACCACGAAGCATACATTACGTAGTTGTTCGCAATACGCTGAACTTCACCTTCGAACAACTCTTTACTCAACTCTTTTACTTTTTTAGCGGGAATTCCTGCGTAAACACTGCCGCTTTCTACGTGCGTCCCTTCGAGTAACACTGCGCCGGCCGCTATGATACTATTGCTCTCAATCACACAGCCGTCCATAACAATACTTCCCATGCCAATCAACACATTATCGTGAACCATGCAACCATGCACCAATGCGTTGTGACCAATCGACACGTTATTTCCAATCGTAGTTGCTGCTTTTTGATACGTGCAGTGGATGACCGCGCCGTCCTGCACGTTCACACGATTACCCATTCTGATGCTGTTCACATCGCCACGTATCACCGCATTGAACCATATACTGCATTCATCTCCCATCAGCACATCACCCACTATCGTTGCGTTTTCTGCCAAGTAACAATCCTTACCCGTTCTTGGCTCAATTCCCTTTATTGACCTTATTAGCGCCATACCTATTTATCTCTTTTATTAGTTCAAACTTACTTCACATAACTTCAATCGCTCGGTTTTTTCAATATTCGCTTTGACCTGCATTACTTTGTGACCAAAATAGTATTGAATGATTTCAGTTAAGGCCGAATCGATGAACAAGCAAGTAGCTCAAGATGTTGAAGCGTTTCTTGATGAGCTGGCTCTAAGCAATCATTCAGTATTGGGTTATCATTATCCATTCTACCTTCACATGCTGGAGCTGATAGGAATCGGTGAGGCAATAGCATTCATAGCGCGCAACGATTCGGGGATGGTTGTGGGCTACATGCCCACTATGGTCAAAGAATCAGAGCTTGGTAAAGTTATTTCCTCGCTACCTTTTTTCGGTCCAAACGCTGGCGTGCTGTGTGCAACCCATGATGTAATCGAGCCCATTTTGAATTGTCTCAAGGGGTGGATTGCAGAGCAGCGTCCTATTTCCACCTCCATCTATACTCCATTTGAAGATCATCGGGCCGAATCCATTTATGCCTCGTTGATGCCGGATGCCCTGCGAATTGAGAAGTTTACTAACTTCATCAAACTCGACTCGTTAAGTTTCAATTCCGGTTTATTGTATGACCTTAGAAAAGCAGAAAAGGGTGGTGTTGTGGTCGAAGCAACCTCTGATATAGCTTTAGTACCTGATATTTATGCGATCTACATTCGCAATTGCGAAGACTACGGAATTCCTCCAAAACCCTATGCCTGCGTTGAAGAACTCGTTCGCTCCAGCGCTTCGAACAATCGCACAGCGACTTACATAGCTCGAAAAGATGGACAAATCATTGGCGCACTTATCATGATTTACTCGCCGATTACTGCTAGTTACTATTTGCCTTGTTCCATTCATGAATTCAGATCATTACAACCCACTTCCTTACTAATCCATCACGCTATGATGGAGTGTAAAAAAAGAGGGTTGGCTTATTGGAATTGGGAGGCCTCTCCATCTCGCGAATCCGGAGTATACAAGTTCAAAAAAAAATGGGGGTCCGAAGATGGGTCTTACAGTATTTTCATTCTACCCGGCAGACCAAAAGAAGATTTTGCGGCATGGGGACAAGAAGGAATTAGTCGCGCGTTCCCATTTTTCTTTGTTTATCCTTTTCATTTATTGAAATGACCCATTAGCTTAGCAGCGCTGATTTTAGCCAACCTTAATTGCGCAGTCATGCTCAACGAAAACGTTTCTCGCAAACTAGTCATCTTCGGTTCAGGTGCTTTGGCTGAATTGTCGCACTTTTATTTTACCCATGATTCCGATTTTGAAGTAGTTGGTTTTACAGTGGATGATAAATACTTCACGTCTGACGAATATCTGGGTTTGCCTTGCGTGCCGGTGAGCAAGCTGCATTTCACCTTCCCCTCCGATTCATATAGTCTATTTATCGCCATTGGATACAGCAACCTCAATGCTACTCGCATAGCCAAATATGAAATGGTTAAATCAATGGGTTATCGTTTGGCGAGCTATGTTTCTTCCAAAGCGCAACAATGGCCGAATAATTTACAAGTTGGTGAAAACGTCATGATCATGGAAGGAAATTCTATCATGCCGTTTTGCAAGATTGGCAACAACGTGTTGATATGGATTGGAAATATTCTGTCTCACCACTCAACAATTGGCGACCATACCTGCATTACCTCACATGTCGCACTCGGTGGTTGCGTTACTGTGGGAGAACGCTGTTTTTTCGGTCTGAATTCTACCATTCGCGATAGTATTCAAATTGCAGATGGAACTGTTGTTGCCGCTTCCGCTAACGTTATAAAAAGCACGCAGGCTCAGGGTGTTTATATGGGTAATCCAGCCAAAATGGTAAGCACCGCCGAAAGCATTAAAATTTAAGTTCAATGGCCGATCAACATGCAATGATATCCGTAATTGTTCCGGCCTACCACGAAGGTGCGTTGGTGCATACCGCGTTCGCTCGAATAAGTGAGGCGTTAAATACTCGATTCAGTAACTACGAAATCATTTTTGTCGATGATGGTAGTGAAGATGACACGTTTATTGAACTGCAGAAACTGGCTTCCTTAAAGAAGAACGTCAAAGTAATAAAACTGGCCGCCAATGCGGGTTCACACTTGGCCATACGTTGCGGGCTGGAACACGCGCAAGGCGATGTAATCACTTTCATCGCATGTGATATGCAAGAGCCGCCGGAACTAATAGTTACCCTATTTGATGAGTTACAGGCGCCCTATGAAATCGTACTCGCTGTGAGAGAATCACGTGATGATTCATGGCAAAGCAAGCTCATGTCGAATCTCTTTTATTTCATTGCGCGAAAAATTGCAAAAATCAAATTGCCGCCATCCGGAACGAGTATGTTTCTGATTAGCAGACGCACCCTCGACGTAATGAAAAACTACAACGAACGCAATATGCCACTCGATTCGTTGCTTATGATGGTTGGATATCAAAGCAAGTTTGTAAGCTACCATCGTGAAAAACGTATTGCCGGGACAAGCAAATGGACGCTGGCTAAAAAACTAAAACTCTTTGCTGATTACTTTATATCCACTTCATATTTCCCCATTCGTTTTATCAGTGCGTCCGGCTTCGCGTTTGCGCTTCTCGGGTTTATCTGGACGGTGTATATCATCTTTCGCGCGCTGCTCGTGGGAGACCTGACTTCTGGTTGGCCTACTATTGTTTCCATTTTATTAATCGGTTTTGGGTTAACCAACATCTCATTGGGAATCATTGCCGAATATCTATGGCGCACACTAGATGAAACCAGAAGCCGACCCAAGTTCGTAATTGAACAAACAATCAATTTGGGTCAGCAATAGCCTTTCATTTTTATTGTTTCAATTCAACGAACAAGAGGACGCTGAAATGGCACGAATTTGTTTTCTGCGTGGCACAGGGTTCGTAAAAAACAATTTTCCATACCCGCATTCCATACCTAACCCGCCCAGTTCTCCCTATCCAGGCTGCGATATTGAATAGCCTCAGCCAAATGATCACTTCCTATGTGCTCACTATTCCCTAAATCAGCTATCGTGCGCGCAACTTTCAATATGCGATCATATGCCCGCGCACTCAGCTTTAATCGCTCCATAGCTGTTGCCAACAATCGCTTGCTTGTTTCATCAATCGCACAATTTTGCTTCAACCATTTACTATCCATTTGTGCATTGCAATTCATTCCCGCAGCGTCTTGAAAGCGCAACTGCTGTTTATATCTTGCTGCAATTACACGTTCGCGCACACGTTCGCTGGAATCACCCCCCGACCTGCCGCTTAATTCCTGAAAACTCACCGGCGTCACTTCTATGTGAATGTCTATGCGGTCGAGTAATGGACCACTCACCTTGTTCAAGTACTTCTGCACCACCCCGGGTCCGCAAACACAGTCTTTATCCGGATGGTTATAATATCCACAGGGACACGGATTCATGCTTGCTATGAGCATAAAACTCGCCGGATACTCGATGGAGAACTTGCTGCGTGATATGGTTATGTTTCGATCTTCAAGTGGTTGCCGCATCACTTCCAACACCGTACGCTTAAACTCGGGCAACTCGTCTAAAAACAACACACCATTGTGTGCAAGGGAAATTTCGCCGGGCTGCGGAAAACTGCCTCCACCCACCAATGCAACATCGCTAATCGTATGGTGGGGCGATCGAAACGGCCTCTGCTGAATCAATCCTCCGCTTTGTTTCAGTCTGCCCGCCACACTATGAATTTTCGTCGTCTCCAATGCTTCCTCCAACGTAAGAGGAGGCAACACGGTGGAAAGTCTTTTTGCTAGCATTGTTTTTCCTGCTCCAGGAGGACCTATCAGAATTACATTATGCCCGCCGGCTGCGGCAATTTCAAAAGCACGCTTGATATTCTCTTGCCCTTTCACGTCCAAAAAATCAATACTGCTTTTCTCTTGTTGCTTCATAAATTCTTCACTTACGTCGACACGAACAGCCTGCAATTGCACTATTCCCGAAAAGAACCCAATCACTTCGTTAATATGATTCACTCCATAAACTTCAAACCCATCTACTATTCCGGCCTCTTCTGCGTTAGCCGCAGGAAGAATGATTCCCTGAAAACCTTCCTTCTGGGCCTGAATAGCAATAGGTAACGATCCGCGGATAGGACGCAAACTTCCATCTAGACTCAACTCACCCATCATGATGTAGCGCTCCAGCAAGTCTGAAGAAAAAGCTCCTGTCGCCGCCAACAAACCTACTGCTAGGGGCAAATCATATGCTGTTCCTTCCTTTCGTAAATCTGCAGGCGCCATATTAATGGTGATGTTTCGTATCGGTAAATCATATCCACTATTGGAAAGCGCCGCACGTATTCGTTGTTGCGCTTCCTTAATTGCAGAGTCAGGCAGACCGACAATGGCCATTTGTGCGCCGCGATCTACATTTACTTCAATGGTGATAGTGGCTGCGTTTACTCCAAACACAGCGCTGCCAAACGTTTTGATCAGCATAGTCTATTGAGTATTTAGTAAATAAAATGCGACAGATGGTCGTCGCTTGCTCTACGCTACATGCGCTCGATGTTGCTCGATGAAATCAATTAACGCATGTATTACCTTAATGTGAATCTCTTGAATACGATCGGCGTAAGCCATCCAGGGAACACGCACTTCGACGTCACAACATTTTGCCAACTCGCCTCCGTCTTTGCCGGTTAGTGCAACTACAAACAAGCCGTTTGCCCTTGCAACACGAGCCGCTTCAAGCACATTCACTGAGTTGCCACTGGTCGATATAGCCAACAACACATCGCCCGATTTTCCAACACCTTCAACAAAACGCGAAAAAACATATGGAAAGCCGTAGTCGTTACCAACACAACTGAGATGCGATGGATCACTGATGCTAATAGCAGCAATAGGTGCGCGATTATCGCGATACCTGCCGGTGAGCTCTTCCGCAAAGTGCATGGCGTCACACATGCTTCCACCATTTCCGCATGAAATAATCTTTCCTCCGGCATCAATGGAAGCCGCCATAGCCTCACCTGCCCGGCGCACAGAATTCAGGAATGCATCATCGTTCATTACTTGCTCGAGCAATCGATGCGCTTGTTCAAAATGTTCGCGGATGGTGTTCATGGGGCGAAAGTAATATCGTCGTAGGACTCATGCTCATTCCTTAAAGGAATAACTTATAGGAATTATATTCGACCCAAATTAGACCACGAATTCAATGGGAGCCAATACGCCTCGCTTAGCCGAAACTTTTGCTCATAGTCTTATCGCCTGCCTCCTTACCGCATTAGTCGTGCTTATGCACTCTCAGGCCTTCGCTCAGTGTGAAACATGCTTACCCGATTCTTCATGCATTAGCGTGGATGGATTTCCAACCATGTGTCCTTTCACCCCTCCCGATGCAACCATAAACGAATACTACACACAGAACATCACCTTCTACTTGCCTTCACAAGTCAACGACCCTTCATCAGGAGTAAATGCCACACTGTTGCAGGTTACCATCTCTTCCGTATCAGGACTTCCTTATGGTCTGCAATTTTCATTCAATGACAATGACAATGTTTTTTTGCCTTCATCCGGGGAAAATTTCGGCTGCGCAACTATCTGCGGAACACCTATAATTCCGGGCACCTATCAGGTAATCATAAGCGCCGATGTGTTGCTCAATGCACTCGGCTTCGAAACAACGTTACAACAATCGTTTTCTACATCCATAACGGTGCTTGCCGCGGAAGGACAAACCGGCTCATTTACGTTTGACCAAAATGCAGGCTGTGGTTCTGTAGAAGTCCAATTCAGCGCGTCATTCACGGCACCTCCTCCTGCATTAACGAGCTACAATTGGAATTTTGGCAATGGGGAGTCCGCCTCTTCAGCAGGCCCAATTTCGATAAACTATACCGAGGAGGGAACGTATAGCGCATCACTCACTACTACTATCGCAAACTATAGTCTGGAACAGGTTTCGGTTTCAAACCTCAATGATAACTGGACGGGTGATATTGATGACACATTTAGCGATGCTGACCCTTATTTCCAACTTATCAATGGAGCCGGAACCGCGGTTTTTACATCCAACACGAACGACAATACAACTAACACCCTATGGAACATCAATCCCATTGCACTTACCGAGCCGCCTTATTACGTGCAGTTCTATGATGATGATGATTTTTCGCCTGACGATGCTCTCGGATCTTTCTTAATCGATCTCTCTGCTTCTGAGCATTTTTTCGATGTGGAAAATGGCACGGTAGGCACCTATTCCATCGGGCTGGCCATCACAACAGAAATTACAGACTCAACTACTATAACGGTATTCCCATTTCCGAACGATAGCCTTCTGCTAAATGGTGATGTCGCCTATCTGTTGGAAGAATCTCCGTCAACCACATTCTGGCTGCAAAATAATTTACCGGCAAATTTTTCGGGCAACTCAGTTCAGTTAACTGAAAGTGGTGTTTATCGGGTAGAACTTACTAATGCATTCGGTTGCTTCACATCAACCAACGAAATCGTTTATTGCGCGCCATTGCAAATCGAATACAGTTCTGCTGCCGGTGAGCTTATAGTTCCCGATGTTTTCGACAGTTATCAGTGGTTCTACAACGGGTTACCTATCGAGGGTGCCAATAATGCTTATTGGGCGCCACTCGAGCCCGGTAATTATGCAATTGAGGTTACAACCGACTTTGGTTGTGATATTGAAAGCGATGTTTACATAATCGAAAACTCCATTGCAAAC
>Ga0315899_10002204_pt1 | contig 21658 bp, 30 predicted proteins | sample LakEriMetagenome_2_FD_203518 | JGI IMG/M metagenome (GOLD analysis project Ga0315899, IMG submission 203518) | Freshwater fungal communities from buoy surface, Lake Erie, Ohio, United States - Buoy 4 MA112 | ecosystem: Environmental > Aquatic > Freshwater > Lake | place: USA: Lake Erie, Ohio... | reverse complement strand
TTTTAATTTGCTTGGTGCTATGGGCACTGCTAACGACATTGTTAAAGTCAATATCGACGCTAAAATCTTTATGCTGGTTCATGACTCGATTGTGGCACTGGTTAAAGAAGAGCACGTAGAGCAGTATTGCAAAATCTTAAAGCATAACACACAACATGATTGGGGTTGCTCTATTCCTGGTAGCCCTATTGGTGTTGACCAAGACATTGGCGACGATTACAGTTTTGGTGACTGGGAAAGCTATTATGAAGTTACAGGAGATCGTATTTCCCGTATTCAGGCTGGGTGAAAAACAACCTTTTGAAGATGGTGGCATAGTATACTACAAATCAGAATATAGTGATAAAGATACTGCTGAACACACAACAAATTATAGATTCGTAGACGACAAGTCCATAGATAAACCAACTCTAGGTTTACGCAGACTCGCTTTGCAAGGTAAAGCAACGTTATTCCCTATAAGTTCAGCAGTATACTTTCTTGTAGACATTATTAAGTTAGCAAAATCTACTACGTGGTTTATTGATAGCCACGGACGAGTTTTTCAACATAAAAAAACTACGCGCGCCAAACTAACAACAAAGAAGATTACAAAAGTGTTACCTGCGGATGGTATAGGATGTGTACTAGAACTAGAAGGTGTGTCTCATAGGTTTAAAACTATGATTCAGCCTGAAAGCTACCACCAGTACGCAGGAGTTTTATATATGGATAATAGCTACCTATTTTACGGCTACTATGAATATCCCCAAAAAGATACATGGAGACTTGTATAGTGGCAAAAGCAGTTATATCAAATAGAATATACTTAGATAATCCAGGCGTAGAGCATACTAAACACGTAATTAAGTCTCTTACCTACAAAATACACAAAGATACTGGATCAAAGAAGTTTGCCAGTGTCGAAACAATTAAAAACTATAAGTCGCTAATCAAGGGTATTCTTTCTATTCCACAAGGGCGTACAGATTTAATACCCCAAGATTACGAAATCATAGACAAACGAGTCTTAGTTTCAGTTCCTTTTCCTGTGCCTAAATTTGAGCTTTATGAAGATCAGCAAACAATCTACAATGAAGTAGAAGGTACGTGCTTTATCAATGCCTTACCAGGCTGGGGAAAGACTTTTACCGCATTACATCTTGCTAGAAAGTTTGGGCAAAAGACTTTAGTTATAACGCATACGGCAGCTTTACGAGATCAATGGATTGAAGAAATCCAAACACTATTTGGTTGTGAGTGTGGAATTATAGGTGGTGGTGATTTAGATTACGAAGATCACTTCATTACAGTTGCAAACATCCAAACTTTAGTAAAGCATACTACAGAGCTTGCCAAAGAGTTTGGTACAGTAATCTTGGATGAAGCACACCACTGTCCTGCAACAACATTTGCAGGAACAATTGATGCCTTTCATGCTCGATACAGAATCGCTCTTAGTGGAACAATGATTCGTAAAGACGGTAAGCATATTTTATTCAAAGATTATTTCGGTAATATTGTATTAAAACCTCCAGTTTCTAATACAATACCGCCTACCATTCATATGGTAAAAAGTGGCATTACACTCAAACCTAATGCAACCTGGGTAGATAAGATCACTGATCTTACCCAAAACGACAAGTACAGACAATTTATTGCAAACATAGCTAAAATGCACGTTGCCGAAGGTCATAGTGTTTTAGTTATTGCTGATCGAGTAGAATTCTTAGAGAAAGTAAAAGAGTATGTTGGTGAAACGTGTTTGTTGGTTACTGGGGGAACCAGTTTTGAAGACCGACAGCGGGCAAAAGAGCAAATCCTTGCCAAAGAAAAAATGTGCATTGCTGGAAGCAGGCAAATATTTTCAGAGGGTATCTCGATCAACATCCTTAGTTGCGTGATATTAGCAGTTCCAATGTCAAATGATAGTTTACTAGAACAAATTGCTGGTAGAATTATGCGAATGCATGATGGTAAACTAGACCCAATCATAGTAGATATTCAGTTTGCTGGATACGCTGACAAAAAGCAAAACACAGATAGGCTAGGGCTTTATCTACGCAAAGGATGGAAAGTATTAGCGTAGATAAAATTTCACTTGTCAAACGGTATCCAAAATGGTATAATATTTATTAAGTTTCAGTATATGACCCTTTTCTTCAACCTTGGATTGCTTGAGTCCAATACACATTGTGACTCTACAAAATTAGTTGAAACTTTAAGATTGCATTTTATTAGAAAATCTATTCCTAAAAATCAATACAGTAAAATCAAACCGATTTTTAACTTAAAAGGTAATAGTTTTCTAATAAACCCTGCGCTTTTATTTACTGATACCAACACAGATATTGTACATAAAGCACAATACATACGATTAGCGGGGCGTAGAAATTACGCCATATATAAACATTACGGTTATACATATCTAGACCTATCTTACTATTCAGATATTGACCTAAACGCAATAAAATCAAATCCGCTACTAAAAATAACAGAAAACAAAATCCACTTCAAATACGAGGAAAATTAAAAATGGCACTTAGCTTTAAAAACACCAAAGGTAAAGCACAATCAAACAAAGTCGAATCTTACGAGTACAAAGATGGCGAAAACACAGTCCGCTTAATTGGCGGAGTTCTTCCACGATATATTTATTGGCTGAAAGGCACTAATAACAAAGATATTCCAGTTGAATGTTTGGCATTTAGTCGTGAAAAGGAGAAGTTTGATAACATTGAGAAAGATCACGTTACTGAGTATTTCCCAGAGTCAAAATGCTCTTGGAGCTATTCTGTAAATTGTATTGACCCTAAGTCGCAAAAAGTTGTTGCTCTTAATCTCAAAAAGAAATTGTTTGAGCAAATCGTTACAGCGGCTGAAGATTTGGGAGACCCTACTGACTATGATACAGGTTGGGATGTTGTATTCAAGCGCGTAAAGACAGGCCCACTGCCCTTTAATGTTGAATATACACTACAAGTTTTGCGTTGCAAAGCTCGCCCATTAACTGAAGAAGAGCGTGCTATGGCTGACGCTGCTAAATCTATTGATGAGAAATTTCCTCGTCCTACCGAAGCAGATGTAAAAGCCTTGTTGGATAAAATTACTACACAACAAGATGAAGAAGGCGAAGGCGAATCTTCAGAGCAAGAAGCAGTCAAAGAACTAGGTTAAAAAACTAAAGCCCGCTAAACGAAATGCTTAGCGGGCTTTTCTGTCTCATAAGGCAATATGAAAGTATTATTTACAGCTGACGTCCATATCAAATTGGGTCAGAAAAACGTACCTATCTCGTGGGCTAAGAATAGGTTCAATATGCTCTGGGAACAACTCCACGACCTACAATCAGAGTGTGATCTTTTTGTTATTGGTGGAGATGTTTTTGATAAACTTCCTAATATGGAAGAACTAGAGACGTATTTTGATTTGGTTAATGCTTGCAAGATTCCCACTATTATTTACGCTGGAAATCATGAAGCAGTTAAAAAGGATACAACTTTCCTTACTAACCTAAAACAAGTTACCAATCGCTTAAATTCCAAAGTAGAAATTATTGACGATTTTTACTCACTGGATAATATGGATTTTATCCCATATAATAAATTAAAAGATTTTGAAAAGTCACCGCATTTGGTGCATGGCGACATTTGCTTTACCCATGCTCGTGGAGAGATTCCACCACACGTAAAGCCTGAACTAGATTTAGAATTATTTGCTCGCTGGAAAGTAGTTTTAGCTGGTGATTTACACAGCTATGAAAACTCTCAGAAAAATATTATCTATCCTGGAAGTCCAGTTACTACTAGTTTTCATCGTCATAATGTAGATACTGGTGTTGTTATATTAGACACTAGCAGTTTAACTCATGAATGGCGTAAGCTACAATTACCTCAACTTATTCGTCGTACAGTAGCTGTACACGACCCTAAACCGCAAACTGATTACGATCACACGATTTATCAGGTTGAGGGCGATATGCAAGAATTAGGTGAGCTAGAAGATAGTGATTTAATTGATCGCAAAGTAATTAAACGTGACACTGATAGTGCCTTAATCTTAGACAAAGAAATGTCTATGAGTGAAGAAATTCGAGAGTATCTTGCATATATCTTAGAATTGCCAGAAGATACTATAGAAAACGTATTAAAAGAGTTTCAAAATCATGCCGACAAAATTGAAACTGAATAGAGACTTTAATGATAACTATAAAACAACTACGATGGGCTAACGCCTTTAGTTACGGAAAAGATAATAAAATTGATTTTATTGCGGCCCCACTTACGCAATTAGTGGGTCGTAACGGACACGGCAAAAGCTCTATTGCCCTTATCTTAGAAGAAGTATTATTTAATAAAAATTCTAAAGGCATTAAGAAAGCAGATATTCTTAACCGACATATTAAAGATAAAAGCTATACTATTGAGCTAGACTTTAATCGAGATGATGTAGATTATACAATTAAATCTAGTCGAGGCACTGCTCAAACTGTAAAACTATTTAAAGAAGGTGTAGACATATCTGCACATACTGCGACCGCAACTTATAAGATGATCGAAGATATTTTAGGTTTCGATCATAAAAGTTTTGCACAAATTGTTTATCAATCAAATGCGTCGAGCCTAGAGTTTTTAACAGCTCCTGACACCGCTCGTAAAAAGTTTCTTATTGAGATTTTAAATTTAGGTAAATACACTCGTGCAGCAGAAGTTTTCAAAGAAGTTAGTGGTCAATTAACCAAAGACATTACTGCAGTGCAGTCTCAAGTTAATACTGTTTCAAGCTGGTTAGATAAGTACGAAAAGACCGACTTAACCTTAAAAGAAACTATAACAACGCCTGAGATAGATACTACCACAATAGCCGAAGCTGCTGCATTAGAATCAAGTATTAGTAGTATTGAGTCTACTAATAAAAAGATTAGTCAAAATAACACCTACAAGCAACTACAGTCTAAAATTAAACTACTTCCTATTCCTGACAAACCTGAAGAAGGTATAGAGGGGTATCAAGCAGAAGTAGCAAAATTATCTAAAACAGTAAGCGATGCGGAATCTTTTGTTAAAAAGATGAAAGCATTGCGTGGAACCTGCCCTACTTGTTTATCACAAATCAATGAAGCCAAAGTAACAGAATTAGTAGTAGAAAAAGAAACTGAAGCCAAAAAAGCTGAGTATTCTTCCTCAATGTATACTACAAGAATTAACAATATTAAATCACAGAAACTTGCTTGGCAAGAAGCTCAAAAAGCCCAAGAAGATTGGGAAAAGTATCATACCTTAATTGATACAGAGCTGCCAGAAACTCTACTAGACAAACAAACCTTACAACAGCAATTTACGGAATTACAAAGTTCAATTACATCTACAAAACGTAAAATCGTAGAAGCAGAGCAACACAACAAAGAAGTAACTGCACACAACACTAAAGTAGATTTAGTATCAAAACAATTGGTTGAAATGAACCAAGAGTTAGAGGTTTACAGCGGTAAGTTGCATGAGTTAAGCGAAAGAATGAGTATTTTAAATGTGTTAACAAAAACATTTAGTACAACAGGTTTAGTAGCATATAAAATTGAGAGTTTAGTAAAAGACTTAGAAGATATTACAAATAAGTATTTGGTCGATCTAAGTGATGGAAGATTTCAAATTGGTTTCAAAATAAGTGCTAGCGACAAATTAAATGTTGTTATTACTGATAATGGTAAAGATATTGAAATACTGGCTCTTAGTGGTGGTGAGAAAGCAAGAGTTAACGTAGCTACATTATTAGCTATTAGAAAGCTAATGCAAACATTGTCCAGTTCTAGAATCAATCTATTAATACTGGATGAAACTGTAGAAACACTTGATACTGATGGTAAAGAAAAATTAGTTGAAGTGTTACTACAAGAAGAACATTTAAACACTTTCTTAGTGAGTCATGGCTTTAGTCATCCCCTACTAGAAAAGATTAATGTTATTAAACGTAACAACATATCCCAAATAGAGGTATAATATGATTTTAGAAGAAATTGATGGAGACGTAAAAGTTGTCCTTAACGGAAAAACTTTAGCAGTAGGTAACAGTATTGAAGACAGCCAATGGCCTCTTGTTGCTGTACTAGGTAAAGGTAAAGCCACTTTTCGAGTTGATCCTAGTTGCACAGTTGAAGTTAGGGGTGTAGAGGCTGTTGTAGAAACTGCCGCACCTACACCTACACCAGCTCCAAAAGTTAAGGCAGCTCCAGTAGCTGAACGGGTTACCCCCGCAGTGGAAACTCCAAGTGAGTCTATCAAAGAAGCGTAATGGCCGTAGATCCTAGAGCCAAAGGTGCTAGAACAGAAACCACAGTACGTGATCTGTTAAAAAAGCATACAGGTTTAGCGTGGGAAAGAGTACCTGGATCGGGCGCTCTTGACCCTAAACATCAGCTTAAGGGCGATTTATACGTCCCTGGGCGAACCAACCTTTGGTGTGTCGAAGTTAAAGGCTATGCGGAAGATCACCTTACTTCACACTTACTAACATCCAAGACTCCACAATTAGTAGAATTCTGGCAACAGACTACTCGTCAAGGCACTCAAGTAGGCAAAAAACCTTTGTTGATTTTTAAATTTGATCGCAGCAAAGTATTTGTTGCTTTTGATGAAATGCCTAATTCGCAAAACTATCGCTGCCTTTACTACAACCACGAAGATCATGAGTTCTATGCAGCACTGCTAGAAGATTGGTTAAAGTGGGAGCAGCCAGTATTTGTAACTTGACAAAACAACTTAACAGTGGTATAATAACAGATTAACACGCAAACTATATGTCAAAAACATTCTCAAAAATTACCGAATCAAACAATACTCTGTTAGTTGTGGATTCACTTAATCTTGCCTTTCGCTATAAACATAGCGGTGCAACAGATTTTGCTGAAGATTACTTACGCACAGTTCAAAGTCTTAAAAAATCATACAAAGCATCTCATGTGATTATTGCAGGCGATCAAGGCTCAAGTTCCTATCGCAAAGCTATTTATCCTGAGTACAAACAAAATCGTAAAGACAAGTTCGAAAACCAAACCGATGCTGAAAAAGCAGCATTTGAATTGTTTTTCGAAGACTTTACCAAAACACTAGAACATATTGCTGAAAATACTGACTTTCCAGTTTTACGCTTTCAAGGCGTTGAGGCTGACGATATTGCAGCGTATATTGTATCAAAAAAATCAAAACTCCCTGTTGATGATATCTGGCTGATTAGCTCAGATAAAGACTGGGATTTATTAGTTCAACCAAACGTATCGAGATTTAGCTATGTTACACGCAAAGAAGTTACAGTCGATAACTGGAATGACCATTATGACTTTAATCCCGAAGATTACATTAGTATCAAGTGTCTTACTGGTGATACTGGTGATAATGTTTTTGGCGTGCCTGGTATTGGACCTAAAAGAGCAGTTGGCTTGGTTAATGAATATGGCAGTACCTATGACATTATTGCAAGCATCCCTCTGTCAGGTAAATACAAATATATTCAAGCCTTAAACGAATGTAAAGATACGCTAGAATTAAACTATAAATTAATGGATTTAGTTACCTTTTGCGAAGACGCAATTGGTACTGAAAATTGCAAACAAATTGACGAAACCTTAGAGTTATATTTAAAATGAACGGAACATCAATAATTTCAAATGGTATTTACAATGTAAATACTATGAGCTACACGCAACTAGAGTGTATGCTGAAGCCAGGAGCTCAACTTCCTTATCGTGCTCATCCCACAGACGCAGGAGCAGATTTAATGAGCAACGAAGATTTGGAAATTTATCCCAACGAGCAAAAACTTGTTGATACGGGTATAGCGATTAAAATTCCACATGGCTTTGCAGGCTTTGTGTATAATAGAAGCTCTCAAGGAAAAAAGGGAATCACTATCCCTCACAGCGTAGGCGTGATAGATAGTGGTTATCGTGACACAATTAAAGTTTTGTTAAAAAATATCGGTGATGACCCTTATAAAATTACAACTGGTGATAGAATTGCCCAGTTGGTTATTCAGAAGGTTGAACTAGTAGGCTTTAAAGATATTTGGAACGACTCTACCCGAGGCACAGGAGGCTTCGGTTCAACAGGAACATAAAGGAAATCATGGGATTTAGCACAAGAGCACAAGTAATAACACGTCGTACATATAACAGACCAACTTCAGACGACGGAAAACAATTTGAAACATGGCAAGAAACAGTAGCCCGAGTTATCGACCACCAAGAGTGGTTGTGGCAGCGTGCTGCAAAACGTGAACTAACAGATGTAGAATACGCAGAACTATACGACCTTGAACAACTAATGCTGGATCGTAAAGTAGCTATGAGTGGTCGTACACTTTGGTTAGGTGGCACAGACGTAGCTAAAACTCGTGAAGCATCACAGTTTAATTGCAGTTTTACACACGTAGAAACTGTATATGACGTAGTAGATTGCTTATGGCTTTTACTACAAGGATGTGGAGTAGGATTTAAACCAATTGTTGGTACACTAAATGGTTTTTCAAAGCCAATTAAAAATATCCGTGTAGTACGTAGTACTCGCACAGCTAAAGGTGGATTAGAGCATAATGTTGAAACATTTGATCAAGAAACTAAGACATGGACTATACAGGTTGGGGATTCTGCCGAAGCCTGGGCAAAATCTATCGGTAAGCTTATTGCTGGTAAGTACGCTGCTGATACTCTCGTACTCGACTTTAGTCAGCTACGCCCTGCTGGGGAAAGGTTAAAAGGTTATGGTTGGATTTCAAGTGGAGACACTGCTATATCAACTGCATATGTGGCTATTGCAAACATCCTTAATGGCCGTGCTGATAGTTTACTTACTAGGATGGATATTCTCGACATTATTAATCATCTTGGCACTATTCTTAGCAGTCGCCGTAGTGCAGAAATTGCTTTGTTTGACTACGGACAGCCAGAATGGGAAGAATTTGCTGTAGCCAAAAAAGACTGGTGGTTGTACAACAATTCACACCGCCAACAATCAAACAATTCACTAGTATTTAAAGAAAAGCCATTAAAAGCTGACTTGCAAAAGATTTTTGATCTAATGCTAGAAGCGGGCGGTTCAGAACCAGGATTTATCAATGAAGTTGAAGCTCTCCGTCGCGCTCCATGGTTCAAAGGTGCAAACCCTTGCGTGGAAATCTTACTCGGTAATAAATCATTTTGTAATCTTACCGAAACAGACATTGCTAAATTTAAAGGCGATACCGCTGGACTTCACAACGCCATCAGGCTTGCAGCTCGCGCTAACTATCGCCAAACTTGTGTAAACTTACAAGACGGAATTTTACAAGAATCATGGCATTTAAATAACTACTTTATGCGTTTGTGCGGAGTTGGTTTAACAGGTATTGCTAAACGCCCTGATATGAATGGTTACGACTATGAGTATTTAAAGCGTACTGCAACTGGTGCTGCTATTGGTATGGCTCAAGAACTTGATTTGCCTAGTCCCAAAAATATTACTTGTGTAAAACCTAGTGGAACACTATCCAAGATTATGGATACCACAGAAGGAATCCACAAACCACTAGGAAAGTATATCTTTAATAATGTTCAATTTAGTAAATTTGACCCTGTTGTTGAAGTATTGCGCGATGCTAATTATAACGTTGTTAATCACCCCACTGATGATAGCGGTGTACTTATTACATTCCCTGTTGAGTGGATTGACGTACCTTTTCATAAAGTTGACGGCAAAGAAGTCAATCTTGATACAGCAGTCGAACAACTTGAAAAATACAAACTAATTCAGACCTCATGGACTCAGCAAAATACTAGTGTAACAATTAGTTATGACCCTACTGAAGTTCCTGCAATTATTGACTGGTTATTAGATAATTGGGATTGTTATGTGGGTGTTTCATTCATCTATCGTACTGATCCTACTAAAACAGCTAAAGATCTCGGATATTTGTATTTACCACAAGAAGTTGTGGATGAACAAACTTTCCGTAATTATGTTCAACAATTAAGTCCAGTAAGCCTAGAAAACGCTAATAGTTTTGACGAAATTATGGGTGAAGATTGTGCTACTGGTGCATGCCCAATTAGGTAAATATGGAAGAAGTAACAAAAGACACAGTACTAAAACTAGAATTAACTATTGAAGAGATTAATCATGTTTTAGCGGGGCTTCAAGAATTGTCAGCTAAAATTTGTAACCCAATTACGGTTAAGATTCAAAAGCAGGCAAACGAACAGTTGCCCAAAACAGAAACTCCCACCGAGTAAACAAAAAAGCCCCTACAGATTGCTCTGTAGGGGCTTTTCTTTTATGTAGGAGTATCTTCGTCGCTGTCTTCGTCATCGATGGTGTTATCACCATCCATACTGTCAAGCTCACTAAATACATTAATTAGCATATCGCGATAAGGTTGGTCTACCATATGCAAATCTACTAAGTATACGTCTAAATGATCGTTTCGTAATAGTTCGGCATGATACATAAATTGACCAAACGCTTCTATTTCTTCATTAATGTTTTGATTTGCATAGTTTTCAATTACTTGCGCAGCTACCATGCGATCAACTTTAGGCACAATACCTTTTGTAGTTAATTTAACTAAATGTAAGGCTTTGCTTTCTCGTTCACGCATAATTTGATTACGTTTAGCAGTACTCCAAGAGTACCCGCCATTGCCACCCCAAAGATCCCAAGCAACACGACCTTTGCTTGGAAAACCTTCTTCGCCGCTGTTAAAACCAGTTGCTTGCTTATCGACCTCATGTCGGCTAAAAAAGCTATACATTCTCAATACAGTTGACGCTGTTAATGGATCACGATCTTTTAGTTGGTTAGCTCGTGCTAAACCAACTAATGTACCGCCTGGTTCGCCTTCACTTTTCCATTTTAGTGCACGTTTGGCTGCACTTGCCATACCTGATGTTGGTTTATATGTTTTCGCCATTGTTAATCTCTATAAGCTAAAATAATTTGTTTACACATTTTAGATCTGACAATATCGTCATCCATAAATCGGACAACTTCGATATCTGGGATACGATCTAATCGCTGAATTGCGTCTGATAGTCCTGAGTCAGGAATATCAGCTTGATCTACATCGCCACTAATAATCATTTTACAATTTTTACCAATGCGTGATAGCAACATTTTCATTTCTTCTTTGGTAGCATTTTGTGCTTCATCTAAAAGAACAATGCAATTATCAAAAGTTGCACCTCGCATAAAGCCCAGTGGTTTAGGCTCTATTGTTTTTGCTTTTAATGCGTACTCATAAAACCCTTTTCCAAGGCTACGAGTAAACACGTTATCGAAAGGCTCTAGATATGGAGCATATTTCTCCTCTAGTGTACCTGGTAAAAATCCTAGCCCACGTCCTGTTTCTACGTTAGGTCTAGTCAGAACTATCTTCTGAATACGTCTATGAAAGAGTTCTCCCGCAGCATATGTTGCTGCTACATACGTCTTACCTGTTCCAGCACTTCCTACACCAAATACTATTTGATTAGATTGAATTGCTCGTAAATATTCCGCTTGTATAAAGTTTAGTGGTTTTACATCTGTAAAGCCATACTCTACTGGGTTACGTTCCAATTGAATTACATTGTCGCGTCTTGCTCTTTTACCACTTGCCATAAACTTCCTTGTAAGGTTGATAAAATCGGTCTGCCTATTTATATTATAACAGACCTAGATATGCTTGTCAAATATAAATTTACTTCTTCTTGGCGTCTTCGACTTTAGTACCTTCAAGCTTTTTGTGCACTTTAATAGTTTTGCACTCTTCTTGTGGTTTACCCGCTTTATCTAGTACAACTTTGCCTGCTTTATCTGTTTTTTCTTTACAGACTTTTTTGGTTTCTGCTTCAGCAAATGCTGTAACAAGTGCTAAACTAGTAACAACGGCTACAATAAATTTTTTCATTTAGTTTCCTTGGTTGGTGCAAACTTTTCGCTTGCTGTAAATCCTAATCCTGCAATTACAATATACATCATAGAATCAAATAGCTTTGTGTCTATTGTATGACCTAATATCATCGCTATAAAAGCAGCAGCACATAGTAAAAATGCTAAAAAAGTAATTACTCGCTTACTACTAACAGTGTGGTCTTGTGATAACATACACTTTAAGTGGTTCATTTAAATCTCTGGATGCGGTGCTTGTTGAGGAGCAGGCTTACCATTAATATAAATAATATTAGTACTAGGAGCACTGGTTCCATTAAAGCCTTGAGTAGTAGAAAAACCTGGATTAAACGTAGGCTCTATTTTTACTGGATTAGCTTTAGCATAAGTATTTGAATTTTCTTGTGCTTGCTTAATCATATCACGTTTCATTTCCATTTCTTCTTTGCTACCACCAGCTAACATAATTCCTGACAATGTACCTGTTAAAAAGGTAGCAATTGGAATAATCATTTCAAAAAACTTTTGGTCAATTGGACTAATAGCGTTTAATGGCTGAGTAATAAAAATAATTGAATATAATACTACAAACACGATGCCAGTTAATGTAAGAGCCAAACAAATGCCAATAAAGAATTTTAGGCGCGCCATTAGCTGATCTTCAGTATAGATAATTGTGTTACTTTCCACAGTTAGCTCCTTGTGTTTGTTGTGCAGTGCAAGCACCTGTTGGTGCAACTGATTGATTAAATGTTTGAGTTTGTCCATCTTTGGGAGGTCCAAGTCTTGGGTCGCGTTGACCTTTAAAAATATGTTCTGGGCAAGTTCGGGTAACGTCACATACTGGTACTTTACAAAATTCTTTGTCCCAGTTTGCAGGGTCTTGGCAAGGGTATCTAAAGCTATCTTTGCCAAAAAATGCCAAAGCCAATGGTATTGAAAGCAAAAGTATTGCCCACTTAAATAATTTTAAATCGTTGTGCATTTATAATCCAATTCTTCCTAGTAATAAGTTAACGATTTTATCTGATAGATCATCTGGTAAGAATTTTAAAAATCCTAAGAAGTATAATGATACACATCCATAAGTAAATATTTTAAAGCATAGATCAGCTGTTTTTTGATATTCGTTCATTAGTGGCCACACCTATTACCTGTTTGACAATATTGCATTAGTTCGTAACCACCAATAAAAAGTATAAATAAAACAAAAGCACTGCCGCCTATTATCATGGCCCACTCATTAAGCTCTTCTTCTTTTTGTTTACGTTTACGTTCTTGTGCGTTAAAAAGCCTTAGTTCATTAGCATCATCTGCATCCATTTGTGCTTGGCGATCTTTAATTTTATTCCAAACATCAATTTTGCCTGTTTGCATAAATAGCATTTTAAGTTCTTCTTCAAATGCTCTGGCTTGTTCTAAAGCCATCTCAATTTGAAGGGCAGTGCCCATGTTATTGCCTTTACCAGACTTCTTTGCTTCCATTAAAGCTTTAGTTGCCGTGCTTTTAGCATCAAACATTTTGCCAATCATTGGGGCCAATGACCCTAAATCGTTGGCAACTGCGCTTGCTTTCTTAACCATTGAAATGGCAGTTTGTATCCCCGCTAGTGCGGTCATTGGATCTATCATATTACCTCCTATTGGCGCTTCTTACGCCATTCTAGACAAATTACTTTTCGATTATATACGTCTCCAGTCCATGCCCATCGAACACATTCGTATTCAGGTTTAGCATAGCCTAATGTTATTGAAATTAACCAAGCGGCAAGCACCGCTTAGGCTCCTAGTACATGCTTGGCATGTTCATAGTGTTTTTTACGATCTTCTAGACCAATAGTACCACCGTTAATACGTTTGGTTAGGGTTAAGATATCGTCTTTGTCAGCCCACTGATTTAAGTTGTTTGTTTCCCAGAACCAGCAAGCACTTTGCGCAGCTCCTTCAAAAGTTTCCATGTATTCGCTGGCTTCTTCAGGACTAATTTGTAAACTAGCCGCAAACCAAAAATAATTGTCTTTGCCAGTTAGTTGAATTAAACCGCGACCGCAGTAACGATAACCGTCGCCAGAGGCTTCGTCCCCATTGCCCATTCGGTTACAGTATACTTTATTTGCAATTGCTTGTGGCTTGTTTGCAAATTGTGCTGCCATTTCGTCTGTGGGAAAATACTTAGGAAAGATTTTACGTAGTGTAACTGCACGATAATTTAAGTTTTCTTTGATTGCACGAAATCCGCCTGATTCATGAGCGCATTGAGCTAAAAATGCTGCCATACGCTGTGGGGTATTAATCTCGTATTCGGGCAATAGTTGTACAAGTGCTTTGTGCCAGTATTCTATGTAAGGATTTTTTTCAACAATTTGTTTTAGTTGTTCAAGTTTTAATTCCATTACTTTAATCCTTCATAAATAATTTTTTGTTCACGATACCAACGTTGCCAAGCTTCTAGCTTAATAGCGCACATATAGTATTCTGAATAATTAACTGTTACAGTTTTTGCCACATCTGATAGTTTAGCTTGTTCTTCAAGCTTTTTAAGGTCAGGGCAAGGCTCTTGTACTAGTGTTCCTGGTGCAGCTGGAAATTTTGCTGTAACTGGAACAGTTGTAGAACAAGCACTTAGTGTGAGTGCTAGTGCAATTGCTAGAAATTTCATTTCTTTGGTGCCTCCGCTGCACGATTGTGTGTAGTTACAAACTCTTTGGGAAGTACGCAGTTAGCGTCAAACTTGACTACTTCACGGTCTACATACTTGATTATGTCTTGACCACGTTCTTTAACTACTTGCGTTTTTACTACTGTTTTTTCTACAATGTCAGTATTTGCACTTGCTGATTTAGATTCTGCTTCAGCAACTTTGACTTCTAGGTCTTTAACACGAGCCAACCACGCATCATTATTGCTTATAGCACCTATCATATAAATGCTAAATAGTACTACAACAATACTACCAATCTGAATTAATTTTGCATGCGGTAAGATTTTAACAAAGTGCGTAACTAAAATTGCTGCTATGCCAGCTAAACACAGCACATAAAAAATCCAGTTAGGTAAGAATTGTAGTATCCACATATTATGTCATGCTCTTTAAGTTGTTTAGCAATCGAGTATCGTTTGGTGCAAACTCAAGTGCTTTCTTTACTAAGTCTAGGGCTTCGTCTTTTAAGCCAAGATTCCAAGCTGCAATCGACCCTAAATCGTAAGGGCGTTCAGTCCATACAGTTGGGTCCATTGTGTAAACCAGTGCCTTGTCACGGATATTTAGCGCAGATTTTGCAGCACTATAACATTCAGTCCAATTGTTAGTACGATAAGCAAGTGTGGCAAGCTCAACCCAAGGCTCACGTGTACCTGGTGCTTCTGCTACCGCTAACCTGTACATTTTAATCGCTTGTTCCAAGTTACCTAATTCGGTATAACACTTACCTAATAGTCGGTAAGCATAACAACGTTCATTTTGCCAAGTAGCTTCGGGCATTGCCAAGTACTTGTTTAAATAAGTAATTGCTTCTTTCCAACGTGAATAAAAAGTTAGTTCACGTGCGTGGTAAAAGGCATTGCGTGGGCAGTGCGGGTCTTCGGCAATTGCTAACTCTAGTAGTGGCATATACTGACCACGCGACTTGGTGTTGTCTGGATGATGACTTACCAGTAACATATCCGTGTGAGCGTACTTTTCGTTGGTACGATTATCAGGTCTGGGATACTCGTGTACTGGATGATGCCAGTGGTATCCAGTACGATGATGTATTTTTTCGTAGTAGAATGAGATACCGCTGCCCCAGTCAAATTTGTATCTGAGCCTGGTAGTTTCTGCGGTCCACACTCGTTCAATTTCTTCACGCCAGCCTGGTTCTAGGACTTCGTCTAAGTCAAGTGAAATGCATACATCAAAGTCACCTGGAATTAAGTTTAGGGCTGTGTCGCGGGCTTTGTCAAATCGCCACGGTTTTACTGAAATATTGTATACTGTGGCTCCGTACTTTTTAGCTTCGGATACTGTGTTATCGGTAGAACCTGTGTCTGCAATCAAGATTAAATCAGCATCTATTGCACTTTTACAAAAACGTTCAACAAATTGTTCTTCGTTTTTACTGATAGCGTATACTGCTATTTTCATTGTTATTATCTAATGGGGTTATAAGGCCAGCTAATATTTTCAGCTGGTTGGGTTAAGTCGTAATGCTGCGTTAAATCACGTAACTCTTGTTTGTAGTTTAACAAATCTATAATTTGTTGTTGTGATAGTGTAGTAGTAACGCCACGTAATGTTTGTTCTTGATGACGTTGCACTAACCAATCAGTGTCGTATAAATACTGTGCTCGTTGCACTAAACCTGTTATTACTGGATTATCTTGAGCAGGAAGCATTTGTAGTATATATTCTAAGTCTGTTTCTTGATTTAAGAACCAAGCTACTTCAGCACTGTCAATAACAGCTTCAAACGTGTTATCTGCTCGCTGTACGTGATAAATATCTCTGTGAGGTTCTATAGAAAGCAATTTGGTATCTGTAAAGGGATATTGAACAGTACTAACAAAATCTTGTGCAGAATTCCAAGTATACGAGTAATTACCGCATTTAATGTAAAAATTTAAATTATAAAAGTCAAGTGTAACAATCACGAAATTATCCTTTGTATTGTATAAATGCTAAAGCAATTCTAGGCGGCACATAAGCTGTTGCGCTAGAATTTCCAGTGTGAGTATGGTAGTTTGTAAAAGATCCGTGATATCCACCCATACTACCTCGTACTCTAGTACCTACAGGGCCGCTTAAGTGATTATGAGTATTATTGTCAGAACCTATAGACATTGCAGAAGTAGCGTCTGCAACAGTATTAATGTTCCACTCATTTCCTCGGTAGCCTATTACATACCCGCCTAAATTAGGTGTGCCATTTAAACCATTGCACAATTTCCAAGTATTTGGCAGCAGTGCTAGTGTGCCCACATACATAACAATAATATCTGTTTTAGGAGTAGTACTAACTGCTAATTGCCATAGTTTAATTATCTTACTTGTGATCTGTGATTGCAATAAACTAACGCCTGCGGTGTGAGTATGTGCTCCAGCACCTACAAAATTATAATTAGTATAAAAAGTAGTACCACTTGCAGGAGTACTATAGTTAGTACTTCCTGTTGAGTGTACGTGGTTTCCACCTGATGCCACTGTTACACTACCAAAAGTATTTATGTTTGTTTTGTTGGTTGTGGTAAGATTATTATTTGCACCTACTAAATAACGATAGTCAGTGCTTGTAAATTGTGTACTGTTAGGTAACTGAGTTTCATTAACTGCCAGTGCATTGGGCGGTAAAGTTAATTTTGATTTTGTAGCACGAAGTAGTGTTATTTTTTGAGTATTCATAACTGTCATACCGCTACCAGTAGTAAGAGTTCCGCTAGTAGAGTGAATGTGGTTTACATTACCTGCTTGTTGCTGCATTCCGGTTCCTGCAGTACCGCCCATATTTGCAAGTGGAGCAGTACTACCAAGGTGGCCACCGCCAGTATTTAAACTGCCAGGAGTAGCTCTAGCTAATTGTTCGGCTAGTGTAGTACCAATTTCTGCTTGAGTATTTGTTGCATAAATGGCTTTGTTGTCGCCAACAACATATCGTTCCCAACCATCAATAACAGGAGTATTTCCATAATAAGGTATTATAGTATTAAGTGGAAATTTTAAAGTGTCTGGTAAACTTTCTTCTCCGCCACTTGAAAAACCTAAGTTTTTACCAAGTCCTGAGGTAAACGATATAGCTGGCATTTATTATCCTTATGCGTATTTAGTTTGAGAAGCGTATACGTTCCAAGTACTAGCTGTAGTTTTTACAATAAACAGCATATAAATATCCGTACTATTAGCATTTCCTAAAGTAAAATTTATTCCACTTTGATATCTAGTAGTTACACCTGCGGTAGCTCCATCAATGCGAATACCAGACATAAAGTAAGGCGTTACACCGTTTGGCACTAATACAGTAATACTTACACTTTCACCTACTGATAACAGTGAGTTTAAAGTTGTGGTTGCATCACCGCGAACATTCAAAATAAAATTGTTTGTAGCTGTATTATACAACACAATCGATTGTGTGGCAACATCAAAATTTGTTGTGCTTGCTGGCGCAACGGTTTCAAGGGTAACTGGTTCTTTTACTACTTTTAGTGTTTTGTTTGACATAACCTGGCTACCTGTAAGGGTAGCCAAGCTATTATATAGCGCTGGATCGAGTGTGTTTTGAACAACTAAGGTCATGAAATTCCTTTATTGTGCAGCTTGAGCTATAACTAATTCGGCTTCTAGTGCTGTTTTGTGTAACTCTGCTTTACGCTGTTCTAATTGACTAAAAGCTACTGTTCTACTCATATGTGCTTTATAGTCTTGCATAGTAGAATCATCGCCAATACTATCAATAACACGTTGGTTTGTTGCAATATCCAATCCAAAACGTTCTATTTCTTCACTACGTGCTGCAACAGCATTTGTTAAATATTCAATTTTATTCATAATTATCCTTGTTAATTTGTTACTGTGCCAAAAGCTACAGAATTTGCATTAGCTAAACCTACCGGCATAGTAGTTACAGCACCAAAACCTGTTGTATTATCCCATGCCAGAGCTACATCTGAACCAGATGTGCCAGCACTATTAAATACTAATAGTTTATCGTCTGGAGAAAGCATTACGTTTGCAGTAGTCGCTACAGACCAAGTAAACCCGCTGGGATCTGCAAATCTGCTACCTATTCCGTTGGTATCATCCCATTGGTAAGCTGTGAGGAATGGTGCATTTCCAACTAGAAAGAATATGACATTTCCAGCATTGTTCCAAAATACCTTCCACACAGCTCCTAACGCAGTGCCTGTATAATTAGCATAACTATACTCACTGCCATAATATGTGTCTGCACTCCACCTAAACAATCTAAATCGAGGAGTTCCTGCACTTAGCCCTATTCCTATAGCTGCTCCGCTAGGACTCCATGCAACATTATAGGTATTTGCGCCTGTGCTACTAACACTGGCGGGGGTTGAAACAGCGCCTGAACTAGTACCATCACTGTTTATTCTATATAAAAGTACTACACTACTAGAACTATTTCCGTTACCGTAAAAGTTACCGTCTGGTGATATACTTGGGCGTTTATCTCCACTGGAGGGATAATTATTAAGATAAACGGCTTGTGAAAAAGTGCCAAATGTTTTAGTTACTGGATCATATGAAATTGAACATAATCTACCTTGAATATCTGAACTCCACCACCATAGTCGGTCTGTTACTGGCGATGCCTGTAGAGTACTAGTTCCAGGTGGATAGGTAATAGTAGGAGTTGCGTAAGTAGAAACTATTCCGCCTGCTTTTGTAAATTCATATCCAATAATATTTCCACTAGTTGCAAAAAATAATACTCTACCAGCTCGGTCCCATGTACTGCCTCTGAATGCAGCAGTTGCAGGAGGTGTGTATGTACTATAAGCTAGAGCAGAGCCTGTCCATGCAAATAATAAAGTAGGACTACTACTGCCTTGAGCTATATGTAATACTGTAGAAAACTCTTGTGGCCATCTTCGTTGAGTTTGATACTGTGTTATTTGGTTTTGTGTCCACGAACCTTTGCCGTTTAAAAAAGTTACTGTAGGAGCAACAGTTCGGATATATCCACCAGGTCTTGTTAGTGCCATATATGCTCCTTAACTTATTTCTTCCCAACTAGCTACAATTGTCAAGTAGTTAGCCGAGGCTGCGATTACACCAATAGATTGATTTTCTAATAAGTATATGGAATTTGATTTATCTACTAGCAACATTGCAGCATTAGCAGGAATACCTATTGCATTAACTAATAAATAATTCGTTCCTGCTAGTGCAGCTGCGCTATTAATGTTAATAGTTAAATTTACTGTACTAGTATGACTGTTAGCGGCATTAATTAAATTGATTTTAAAAATCTTGCCACTTCCTGCAGGATTACTAATTAGTTGCGTTGCGGAAGTAGTTGTTAAACTTACGTAACCATTGTTTCCGTATAAGTTAGTTGCAGAAGCTATATTTGGATTAGCCATGTATGTTCCTTAAATATTTAAAATATAGTATTTTAAGCCTCCGCCACCACCTGTTGGAGCTGGACCTGTTGGACCAATTGATCCTGTGGGACCTGTGGGACCAACTGCTGTTGATGCAGGACCTGTAGGCCCTGTGGCACCATTAACACCTAGTGTGCCAGCGGGGCCTGTTGGGCCCGTAGGGCCTGCACCACCTGCACCACCACTTTGACTTACCCAAGCTGTACCGTTTGATACAAGTGTGTTACCTGTGGGTCCTGGACCTGTAACTCCTGTACCGCCTTTGCTTGGCCCTAGAACGCCTTGTGAAGTTAGTCCTTGAGCAAGTTTTGCTAGATATGTTGCTATACTCATGGTTAACTTCCTGTTTTAATGTAGTATTTTAGTTTATTGCCAGGATTAGCAGTTGAGGGCACAATGGTTTTTGCAGTACCTTTCCAGTTTCGTACTATATAATTAGTAGTAGTACCGTTAGTACCAAAACCAACTAATGCATTGTACACAGGATCAAACTGTAACCTCCAGTTACCATTTACAATACCTTGACTAGTATAAGCTTCAGGCGAATAACCTGTTGCTGTATAAGTAACTGCTCCTGGAGAACTTCGTTGATACATAGCAATTCCGTTTGTATTGGCCACAGCCATAAAAGCATCTCCAGCACTAAAGGCTATTGATTGTACGCTTGTGCCAATACTAATACTACTATTAAGTGTTAAAGCTCCACTGCCTGCCGCAATATTATAAATATCAATAAAAGTACTGCGAGTAAAATAAGCTGCAGTACCTGCGTTATTAATAACAACAAGATTATATGAGCCTGTAGGTAGCCCGCTTACTAGTGAGATTCCGCCGCCGTTGAAAACATACATACCTGACTGATAACTACCAGAACCAGTTGCAACAGCCATGTAGTTTGCAGCTCCAGACCAAAAATCAAGGCCACCTGAAAATAAACCATTAGCAGTTTGCATACCACTTATAATAGTTTGGTTGCCTAAACTTTGGGAAGGTATATCATATTTCTGATAAGCAAAAGTACTAGTACTAGCAAAAGGATACATTATTAAACCATCATTATTTATTTTTGTGTTATAATAAGAACTTGAACTAGCTACAATAGGTACACTTGCCGATATAACCCAACGAACTCCAGTAGAAGTTTCAGTTGCAAGAGTATTTCGTTTATACACAGTAATTAATGCAGGATTAGCTCTATATACTACTAATAACTGTCCGTTAGGGCTTATTGAAAAATAAGGGATACCACTAGTACTTCCATAATCTGCTTGCACGTTTGCTGCTAAAGTATTGCTTGGATTAAATACAAAACGGCCATCGCTGGCACGTTGAATAAGTTGTATTCGGCTTCCAGCAGGAGCAAAATTATTAAATGTTAACAAATCGCCAGCTATAGGGTCAAAAAGAGTTACTGCTGGAGCAGTAACTACACTTCCAAAAGTAACTGTAGTACCGTCGTTATAGCGCGGCTCAGTAAATATGCCTGGGGTAGTAGTATAATCGCCAGCAGTTTGGTAAAGTGTGTCCAATTGTGGGTACACTCCAGGATTGTACATTGCCCCATCACAAGGCAACCATGTAGGTGCAGTGTATTGCGTGGTATTAGCACTAATAACAATGTCACCAGTGTAATAACTTGCACCACCTGTGGGAGCCGTACCTGCAGGCCCGGTTGGGCCTACGGCCCC
>Ga0315899_10002202_pt1 | contig 21659 bp, 20 predicted proteins | sample LakEriMetagenome_2_FD_203518 | JGI IMG/M metagenome (GOLD analysis project Ga0315899, IMG submission 203518) | Freshwater fungal communities from buoy surface, Lake Erie, Ohio, United States - Buoy 4 MA112 | ecosystem: Environmental > Aquatic > Freshwater > Lake | place: USA: Lake Erie, Ohio... | reverse complement strand
GCAGGGTCGCCCTTCGTCTGGTCGAGCGCTTTTCCAGTTACAATAATAATCGGTCCAACGGCCTCCTGCGCATAAGCAGCAGGCGTGCCGATGATGATCGCGAGTAGCGAGGTCCGAACCAATAGCGTAATCATGGGGTTTCCTGAAAAATGGAGAATAAGGATATAGCGGATTGCTCGGGTCCATATATGCATCACCGCCGATTTTTGAACAATAATAAGCTTTGGTTGCAATAAGGGCACGACACGGGCATTGGCCGCGAACGGAATCAGGAGAAGATACATGCGTCAAATTGATCATTTCATCAGCGGTGGCGCGGGCGCCAGTTCAGTGCGCTTTGGCGATATCATGGACCCGAACAATGGTGGCGTTCAGGCGCGTGTGGGGCTGGGCGATGCGGCAGTGCTTGAGCGTGCCGTGCAAGCGGCATTGGCGGCGCAGCCAGCATGGGCGATAACCAACCCACAGCGCCGCGCGCGGGTTATGTTCGAATTCAAACGATTGGTTGAAGCCAATATGGATGAGCTTGCGCATATGCTGTCGTCCGAGCATGGCAAAGTGATTGCTGACAGCAAGGGCGATATTCAGCGTGGCCTTGAGGTCATCGAATTTTGCTGTGGTATTCCGCATGTGCTAAAGGGTGAATATAGCCAAGGCGCTGGCCCCGGCATTGATGTCTATTCGATGCGCCAGCCAATCGGCATCGGCGCTGGCATCACGCCGTTCAACTTTCCCGGCATGATCCCCTTGTGGATGTGCGGCCCCGCCATCGCGACGGGTAATGCGTTCATCATCAAACCAAGCGAGCGTGACCCAAGCGTGCCTGTGCGCTTTGCCGAACTGTTTATCGAAGCTGGCTTGCCCGAAGGCATTTGTCAGGTTGTGCATGGCGATAAAGAAATGGTCGATGCCATTCTTGATCACCCAGCAATTGGCGCGGTCAGCTTTGTCGGCTCGTCCGACATTGCGCATTATGTGTACAATCGCGGCGTTGCCAACGGCAAGCGCGTGCAGGCCATGGGCGGCGCGAAGAACCATGGCATTGTCATGCCAGATGCTGACCTTGACCAAGTGGTGAATGACCTTGCGGGCGCTGCCTTTGGTTCGGCTGGCGAGCGCTGCATGGCGCTCCCCGTTGTTGTTCCTGTTGGCGAAGACACAGCAGAACGGCTTAAGGCCAAACTCATTCCTGCAATCGAGGCACTGCGCGTGGGCATCTCAACCGATGCCGAAGCGCATTATGGCCCCGTGGTCACCGCGCAGCATAAGGCAAAGGTTGAAGGCTGGATCCAGACCTGCGTCGACGAAGGCGGCGAGCTCATCGTTGATGGCCGCGGGTTTAAGCTGCAGGGGCATGAAGAAGGCTACTTCATTGGCCCAACTTTATTCGACCATGTCACGACCGACATGGAAAGCTACAAGGAAGAAATTTTCGGCCCAGTGCTGCAAATGGTCCGCGCTGCAAACTTCGAAGAAGCGCTGTCGCTTGCCAGCAACCATCAATATGGCAATGGCGTTGCCATATTCACCCGCAATGGTCACGCCGCGCGTGAGTTTGCCGCGCGCGTCAATGTCGGCATGGTCGGCATCAACGTGCCAATCCCTGTGCCGGTTGCCTATCACAGCTTTGGCGGCTGGAAACGCTCTGCCTTTGGCGACACCAACCAGCACGGCATGGAAGGCGTGAAGTTCTGGACTAAGGTCAAGACAATCACACAGCGTTGGCCAGATGGGTCGCCTGACGGCGGCAACGCATTCGTCATCCCGACAATGGGGTAAGGCACATGAAAGTAGCTTTTGTAGGGCTTGGCAATATGGGCGGCGGCATGGCTGCTAACCTCGTCAAGGCGGGGCATGATGTGAATGCCTTTGACCTATCGCCTGAAGCGCTAACGCGTTCGCGGGATAATGGGTGCGCGGTTTTTACGTCTGTGCGTGAAGCTGTCGTCGGCGTGGATGCAGTTGTGTCGATGTTGCCCAATGGGAAGATCGTCGCCAGCGTTTTTGAGAACGACATATTGGGTCATGCGCCCACAGGCACGATACTGCTCGATTGTTCGACCATTGACGTTGGCACGGCGCGTAGCGTGACGGCGGATGCTGTCGCTGCGGGCTATGACATGGTCGATGCGCCAGTGTCGGGCGGGATTGCTGCTGCCAATGGTGGAACCCTGACCTTCATGGTGGGTGGCACGGATGCCGCCTTCGCGCGCGCAGAACCGATATTGGCCGCAATGGGCAAGGCCGTCATTCACGCTGGCGCATCTGGCGCGGGGCAGGCGGCGAAGATCTGCAATAATATGCTGCTGGGTGCATCGATGATCGCGACCTGCGAGACCTTTGCCATGGCGGAAAAGCTTGGCCTCGATCTCCAGACTTTTTACGACATCTCGTCAAAGGCCTCAGGCCAGAATTGGTCGATGACAAGCTATTGTCCGGTTCCGGGCGTTGGACCAACGACGCCGGCTGACAATGATTACCAAGGCGGTTTTGCCACGGCATTGATGTTGAAGGACCTTAAGCTGGCGATGGAGGCTGCAAGCTTGGCGGGCGCAGATGTGCCCATGGGTGCCCGCGCGGCGGAATTATATGCGCAATTCGACGCAGCTGGAAATGGCGGCCTGGACTTTTCTGCGATTATTCAAACTCTAAAGGACTAACCCCGCAGCTCAGTCTTTAGCAATCCAGTCTGCGAGTTCAGTGAGTGACAAGAAGCGGTGGAATTCAACGCCGATGATCCGCCGACTGCATCATTTTACAGTGGCGGCGACCGATTGGTTGGCATCGGTACGGATGACAATGTTGCTGTTCATTTTGGGGGCGGCGTCGCAAAGAAGCTTTGCACCCCGCTGTGAGATATTGGATAAAACAGCATCATATTCATGATTGTTATATGTAACACGTGACGGCTGACATGTCTGAAAACGCGCAAAACGGCTGCGTTGGCCATCAGTTCGGATGCCGGGTTTTGCCAGAATTTCGTCGACTTCAATTTCTTCTGTGAATTTGACGCCGACTGTCCGTCCGTCCCGCCACACAATCTCGCCCGTCAGTTCCTGATCATCCAGCAAAGCCACCGAGATACGGTGTCCCACTTCAAGCGGGAACAGCGCGTCAATCTTTATGCCGCCCGATGACACATCGCGCACCATACCCAAGCATTCGGCGTGCATCTGAATATGCTTCAGCCGAGCAACCCGCATAACCTTAATACTGCGCGGGTGCTCACGACGTTCGGATGGCTTGCGTGTGTCCGGCAATGCGGCCGTTTCACGCGAAGGGGGCAAGGGATGGGCCGGGAAGATCTTCATTAGACGTCCCTAGCGCTTAAGAATCTAACAAAGTGAATGATAAATAACGTTAACGGCTCGGAAAGACTTGTCGCTGCGGCATTGCAAAGCAAACCAAAAACATATTAGGGGTGACGCTCGTTCATTCTTCATACGACGCTCGGCCATGACAATTGCCGACCCGCAACTTAGGAGCAGCCCGTGCAATCCGTGACCGTACAGAAACACGACGACGTCCTTGTCGTCCTTGTCGATAGTCCTCCCGTCAACGCGCTTTCATGGCACGTCCGTCAGGGGCTGAAAGATGGTTTCGAACAAGGGCTGTCTGACGACAGCGTGAAGGCCATTGTCCTGCGTTGTGCCGGTTCAACCTTTATCGCAGGTGCCGACATCACAGAATTTGGCAAGCCACCGCAAGGGCCGGATCTCAACATCACACTGAACATGGTTGAAGCCGCCGGCAAACCTGTCGTCGCGGCCATTCATGGCACTGCGCTGGGCGGGGGTCTGGAAACCGCTTTGGTGTGCCATTACCGCATTGCTGTCCCCTCTGCGCGCCTTGGGGTACCAGAGGTCAAGCTTGGCCTTCTACCAGGTGCTGGAGGGACGCAGAGGTTGCCGCGCGTGGTTGGAGTTGAGGCCGCGGCTACAATGTGCGCGCTTGGTGAACCCTTGTCTGCGACAAAGGCGGCGTCCATTGGACTTGTAGACCGCTTGGCAAGCGAAGATAGCCTCGCCGAGGACGCGATTGCCTATGCGCGCGAACTGATATCTGCAGGGCCGCGGCCAACCCGCGATCGTCCTGTACGCGGCGATATTGCTGTCGTTGAACAACTCAAAACCGCAAATGCCAAGAAATGGAAAGGTTTTGACGCGCCTTATGCCAATCTTGCTTGCGTAGAGGCGGCAACACGGCTTCCATTTGAAGAGGGCATAAAATTCGAACGCGCCGAATTTGCAAAGCTTATGGGCGGTTCGCAATCAGCGGCACAACGCCATATGTTCTTTGCCGAACGGCAAGCAGCGAAAATCGACGGGCTTTCGAAAGACATTCCTTTGCGCGACATCAAGAAAGTCGGCGTTATTGGTGCAGGCACCATGGGTGGCGGCATTTCGATGAACTTCCTGTCGAAGGGCATCGCCGTAACCATTGTCGAAATGGTGCAAGAAAATCTGGACCGCGGTGTTGGCGTTATCCGCAAAAATTATGAAAACAGCGCTGCCAAGGGACGCTTCTCGCAAGAGCAAGTGGAAGGCATGATGGCTTTGCTGACGCCATCGCTGACGCTGAATGATCTGGCCGACTGCGATCTGGTTATCGAAGCGGTCTACGAGAGCATGGACGTCAAGAAAGAGGTGTTCGGCAAGCTGGATGCGATTTGCAAACATGGTGCGATTCTGGCGTCTAATACATCCTATCTTGATATCGACGAAATCGCCGCAAGCACATCGCGTCCGCAAGATGTGGTTGGCATGCATTTCTTCTCGCCAGCCAATGTGATGAAGCTGCTTGAAGTTGTGCGCGGCGACAAAACCGCGCCTGATGTTCTGGCCACTGCAATGGCGATCGGCAAGAAAATCGGCAAGGTCGCCGTGGTCGCGGGTGTCTGCCATGGCTTTATTGGCAACCGTATGCTGTCAACACGCCAGCAGCCGGCGATGCAGCTGCTTTTGGAAGGTGCTACCCCTGCGCAGATCGACAAGGTGCACACGGATTTCGGCATGCCCATGGGGCCGTTCCAAATGAGCGATTTAGCTGGTCTTGATATCGGTTGGCACCGTGACCCATCAAAGGTCGAAACCATCCGCGATGCGCTTTGTGCGGCTGGCCGTTTTGGTCAGAAAAACAGCAAGGGCTTTTACGATTATGATGAAAAGCGCGTTGGCACGCCAAGTGCCGAGGCGCTTGCGATCATAGAAGAGTTCCGCGCAACATCCAACTTGCCCAAGCGTGAGATCAGCGATCAGGAAATCGTCGAACGCACGCTCTATCCAATGGTAAACGAAGGCTATAAAATCCTTGAAGAAGGCAAAGCCCAGCGCGCGTCGGATATCGATGTCGTCTGGATCTATGGCTATGGCTGGCCGATCTATCGCGGCGGCCCGATGTTCTGGGGCGCGTTGGAAGGCGAAGGTAAGATTGTCGCGGCGCTTGAACGGCATAATGTGGCAGTTGCAGAGAGCCTGAAGGCCAAGGCCTGATATCGGCACGGCTATCAGTTTTCAGGTGCCCGCCTCCAATAGTTTACGCAGTAAGAACCGAGCTCGCAGTTCACATGACCGATCTGTCACCTAGTTGTTGGACACTCTCGCGGTGGTTGGCGGTAAAGACCGCCAGCGCCCGTGAGACCATCGTTGCGTGTATCGACTCCCATCAGCCAACGGCTAACGAAGTCCGTTGCCAGCGGTTGCTCGACGCGCATCTGCAATTCTTTCATCTGGTGGCGCCGATTTATGATGATACGAACTTAAAACGCATGCTTTTTTCGTTTCTGAGCGAACAGGAAATAGGATCCTTTAAGCGGCAGCTAAACAGCAGACAGGTTGAAACAGATTTGCCAACATTGTTTTACGCCCGGCGGCTTCCGGGCGGGCTATTGCCTCGGCTTGGTTGGCTTTACGCTACAGAGTTTGTTGATCGTGGATTGACGCGATTGTTCGTGGACACACCTGCGGCACCTAACATCGATTTCAGCTCCGAAGCGAGCGGGTCAGTATGGCAAGCTTTTCGAGATCAGCTAGATCGCCTCGAGCTGTCGGAACGGGACGAGGAAAACCTAGCCAAAGCGGCATGTGCAGCTCTTGCGACATATAGCGGTTTTTTTAACACCGCCTTTGAGCCGCAGCAAGCATAAGGGCCTGCGCCCCACCCCATACCGCGCCCTTACCCCAATAACGACAACACCCGCTCAGCCCATTCGGGACGGCATATCAACAGGTCTGGCATGTAGACATCCGCTTGATTATAGGTCATCGGACTGCCGTCAATTCGGCTGACATGAAGACCATAAGCTAAGGCGACCGCTGCGGGCGCGCAGCTATCCCATTCATATTGACCGCCCGTGTGCAGGTAGATTTCGGCATCACCGCGCACGATCGCCATGGCCTTTGCGCCTGCGCTGCCCATCGGGATTAGTTCGGCGCTAATTTTCTCTGCGACGTCTAGCGCTTCCTTGGCTGGCCGAGTGCGGCTGACAACCATACGCGGCGTTTTCGGGCAAGGTGCTAGAGGTAATGACCGGTCGGTGCGCAATACCAGATCAAGACCGGGCAGGGCGACTGCGCCAATTTCAGGTCTGCCGTCGATGGCAAGCGCCACATGCACCGCCCAGTCGGTGCGTTCTTCGCCATATTCTCGGGTGCCGTCGACTGGATCGATGATCCAGACGCGCGACTTTGAGAGGCGCTCGAGATTGTCCTTTTCCTCTTCGGATAATAATCCGTCATCGGGGCGTTGCGTGCGGAGAGCATGGCAAAGGAACTCGTTGGCGGTCTCATCCCCAGCCTTGCCGAGTGCTTGTCCCGAAAGCACGCCGGAAGCGCGCACATCGAGCAGCAGCTTGCCTGCAACCTGCGCGAGATGCGCGGCGAGCTCTGCGTCGTTCATTGCGGCGCTCATTTGAGCGGCATGATCTGGCGGACGATGTACTCGGCTGCCTCGGTTGCCGTCATTTCCACGGTGTTGACGCGGATTTCGGGGTTGAGCGGTGGTTCATAAGGACTGTCTATCCCTGTGAAGTTTTTAAGCGCGCCCGCGCGGGCCTTTTTATAGAGCCCCTTTACATCGCGCGCTTCGGCGACCTCAAGTGGCGTATCGACGAAGATCTCTATAAATTCGGCATCGGGCAGCATGGCGCGCACCATGTCGCGTTCTACCCGGAACGGCGAAATGAAGGCGGTAAGGACAATCAGCCCGGCATCCGCCATAAGCTTGGCGACTTCACCGACACGCCGGATATTCTCGATCCGGTCGGCCTCGGTAAAGCCCAAGTCCTTATTGAGCCCGTGCCGCACATTATCGCCATCGAGAAGGAAGGTGTGGCGGTTCATCAGGTTCAATGATTTCTCGACCTCATTGGCGATGGTCGATTTGCCTGAACCCGACAGCCCCGTGAACCACAAAACACGTGCTTTCTGGTTCTTCAGACCGGCATGCTCCTCGCGACCAATATCGGTTGCCTGCCAATGCACATTCTGCGCACGGCGAAGGCTGAAATGCAGCATCCCTGCCCCAACTGTGCGATTGGTGATCTTGTCGATCAGGATGAAACCGCCCAATGTTCTGCTGAGGGCATAGGGTTCGAATACAATCGGTTTATCGGTTGCCAGTTCTGCTACACCGATGGCGTTTAGCTCTAGCGTCTTGGCCGCCAGATGCTCCATTGTGTTGACGTTGACCGTGTATTTGGGCTGTTGAACCGTGACTGATACGGTCTGCGTTCCTAGTTTCAGCCAATACGCGCGGCCAACGTGAAGCGGATCGTCGTCCATCCAAACGATAGTCGCCTCGAACTGATCGGATACTTCGGGCGGGGCATCCGCAACCGCAATAACATTGCCGCGTGAACAATCGACTTCGTCTGCAAAACAGATGGTGACCGACTGTCCAGCAACGGCTTCATCGAGTTGATCATCGAGCGTTACGATTTTGGTAACGGTCGAGGTTTTGCCCGATGGCAAAACGCGAACGGCATCACCTGGCTTGACGCTACCGCTTGAGATTAAACCCGAAAAGCCACGGAAGTCGAGATTGGGCCGGTTGACCCATTGCACCGGCAGCCGGAACGGCTTGGTCTGGTCGGTGGTCAGGTCGAGTTCGACGCTTTCCAGATGCTCGATTAACGGCTGACCAGTAAACCACGGGGTGTTTTCACTCAGCGTTGTGATATTGTCGCCCTTGAAACCCGAAATAGGCATGGCGGTGAAGCTTTTGATGCCGATTTCATGCGCAAAGGCAGTGTAATCGGCAACAATCTCATCAAAAACCTGCTGGCTGTAATCGACCAGATCCATCTTGTTTACGGCGAGAACGATGTTTTTGATACCGATGAGGTTGCACAAATAGCTGTGCCGCCGCGTTTGTACCAACACACCTTTGCGCGCATCGATCATCATGATGGCAAGATCCGCGGTTGAAGCACCGGTAAACATGTTACGCGTATATTGCTCATGCCCTGGGCAATCGGCGACGATGAACTTGCGTTTCTCGGTAGCAAAAAAGCGGTAGGCGACATCGATGGTGATGCCCTGTTCGCGCTCTGCGGCAAGGCCATCAACCAGAAGAGCGAAGTCGATTTCCTGACCCTGCGTGCCGACGCGCTTGCTGTCTGCCTGTAAAGCTTCGAGCTGGTCTTCAAAGATCATTTTACTGTCGTAAAGCAGCCGCCCGATCAACGTCGATTTACCGTCATCGACCGAGCCGCACGTGATGAAGCGCAGCAGGCTTTTATGCTGATGCGTATCCAGATAGGCGTCGATATCATGTGCGATGAGGGCGTCAGCTTTATAGATGGTGTCCGTGTCCGACATCAGAAATAGCCCTCCTGTTTTTTCTTCTCCATACTGGCGTCACCGCCATCCTTATCGATGACGCGGCCCTGCCGTTCGCTGGTGGTGGTAAGCAGCATTTCCTGAATAACTTCTGGCAAGGTTTTGGCGTCACTTTCGACGGCGCCCGTTAACGGGAAACAGCCTAAGGTGCGGAAACGGATCGAGCGCTCAGTAATCTCAGGGCGCTTGCCCATAACCTTTTCAAGCCGTTCAATGTCGTCCGCCATGAACAATTGCCCATCGTGCACATAAGTGGGTCGCTTGGCGCTGAAATAAAGGGGAACGATGGGAATATCGTTTAGATGGATATATTGCCAGATGTCGAGTTCGGTCCAGTTCGAGATTGGAAAGACGCGGATGCTCTCGCTCTTGGCTTTGCGGGTATTGTAAAGGTTCCACAATTCGGGCCGCTGGTTCTTTGGGTCCCAGCCATGCGTTGCAGTGCGGAAAGAGAAGATACGTTCTTTTGCACGCGATTTTTCCTCGTCGCGCCGGGCGCCGCCAAAGGCGACGTCGAAGCCATATTTGTCGAGCGCCTGTTTCAGCCCTTCGGTCTTCCACATGTCGGTGTGCAGCGGTCCGTGGTCGAACGGGTTGACACCACGGTCCATCGCCTCTTGATTGCGATAGACCAGCAGTTCCATGCCACTTTCCTGTGCCATGCGGTCGCGCAATTTATACATTTCCTGAAACTTCCACGTAGTATCTACATGCAGTAGCGGGAAGGGCGGCGGAGAGGGATAAAACGCCTTGCGCGCCAGATGCAGCATTACCGCGCTGTCTTTACCGACGCTATACAGCATCACGGGCTTTTCCAATTCGGACACGACTTCACGCATGATGTGGATCGCTTCGGCCTCAAGCCGTTCCAGATGGGTCAATGTGCGCGTCATAGCGGGCAGGTTCCTCTCGGTCGTAACGCCGAAATATCTGACATATGCTTTATTTGCTTGAACCTCCCATTTGGGAGGGTATGGAGAGCAATATGCGCGTTGACGATGATGGACTGTTGCAAGCCTTGCACGAAGGCATGTTTGAAACGCCTCTTTGGAGCGGTTTCCTGAATCGGTTGCGCGCAAAAACCGGCGCGCGCTTTACCACCCTGATCTTCAGGCCGGTTGAGGAGGAGGCGGTGGTCGAGTTGTATGCGGGTGACCCGCCGTCGACGGAGGTCCGCAAGCTTTTTGCCGACGGAGAGATGCGCGATCCCTTTCCCTACCGCACAATGCGGCCCGACCGAGCCTATTCGCTCGAAGAGTTGATCGACCCGACCGACGCGCGGCAGCAGGCATACTACGAAAAGGCGATGCTGCCGCAGGGGTTGACTAAAATGCGATCGATCCGCGTCACTGAGCCGGGCGGGATTGACCTGTGGCTTGGCTGTTCGGGCGGACGCGAGATTGGATCTGCGACCGGCGCGCTGCTGACCGCGCTTGCGCCGCATTTGCGGATTGCGCTGCGCAGCTTTGCCACATTGGAACGCGAACGGTTCAGGTCATCGGTGACAGGGCAGGCCTTCGACCGGCTCAAAATGGGCTGGCTGTCGCTTGATGCCGGTTGCCGGATCATGGATGCGACGGACAATGTCGAACAGCTATTCCAATGGGGTACATTGCTCCGGCGCGGGCGTTACGACCGGCTGGTGCCTGCATCACCGAATATTGACCGGATGCTGACCGCTTTGCTGAAGGATTTCGCTGTCAATCGCGATGCGCGGCCGAAGGCGTTTAACCTTAGCAAAGATCCTTGGGTCGAAATGCTGGTAACGCCTGTGCAGGCTCCCGCTTTTGCTGGCAGCCAAACCCCCGCTGCGATTGTCTATATCAGCGGCGATCGTCGCTCACAGGCTGACCGCTGCGAACAATTGGTCGACCTGTTTGGGTTGCTGCCTAGCGAAGCGCGGCTGGCATGGATGCTGGCGCAGGCAACAACTATATCCGAGGCTGCGGATGCATTGGGTTTGACGGTAGAGACCGCACGCAATTATTCGAAAAAAATCTACGCGAAGACTGGCGCGCGCGGGCACGCCGAACTGGTCCGGATCATCTTGACGAGCGTGCTTGCGATTAGCTAGGAATCAAACGCCGTCCCTGCAGACACATCACGCCGCCGGTAAGGAGCCTTGTCACCGGCTGCAAAATTCGCCAACTTGTCTCGTGGCTGAAATCATTTACCAAGACGTGCCTGTTGCCTCGCCTGCTTTGCGCGTCCCGATGTCGCGTCGATCGATGGTTATCGCCGGCCTTTCGACCGTTGTTGAATGGTATGATTTCACACTATATCTCTATTTTTCGACGGTGTTGGCACGCGTGTTCTTCGGAACTGGTCCACAGTCTATGACGGAAACGCTCGGTGGCTTTGCCATCGCTTACCTGATGCGGCCCGTCGGAGCGCTGGTTTTTGGACATTTTGGTGATCGGCTGGGCCGGCGGTTAACGATGCTGCGTTCGATGGCTTTGATGACCATAGCGATGCTCGCAACTGCTATGTTGCCAACTTATGATCAGATTGGCCCGCTTGCTGGCTTGCTACTAATCGCACTGCGCTGTTTGATGTCGTTTTCGGTTGGCGGCGAGTATACCGGTGTCGTCGCTTACCTGTTGGAAGGAGCGAAAGACAGTCGTCGCGGATTGATCACCAGCTGCGCATCGGCGGCAAGCGAGATAGGCGCGCTGATGGCCGCCGGTGCGGCCGCGCTGACCATTTGGGCTATGCCTGAAGATGCGCTTGTATCATGGGGATGGCGCCTACCCTTTCTGTTCGGCGCAGCGCTTGCCGGCTTGGTCCTAATAACCCGCGCAACCCTGCAAGAAACACCCGAATTCCTGAGGCAGCGCGATGCCGGCACGGTGCCGGAAAAACCGATCCGGCAGACCTTGAAGCGACACCGCAGCGCTATTGCACGCGGCTTTGCGATCTCAGCGCTGGGTTCAATCACATATTATGTCGGTATTACCTATGTGCCGGCGTTCCTTGATGCCACTGGCACCATGCCGGAGACACGTGCGCTGTCGATCTCTGTTCTTGCGGCGCTGACGGTAATCCTCGTGACCCCAATAATAGGCCTTGCGTCCGACCGTTTTGGTCGTCGTCCAATACTCATTGCGTTGGCACTTGGCGGCATATTACTTCCAACAAGCATGTTTGCAGTAATGGTTGGTGGTGGGGCTGCGACTTCGGCAGGTGCTATTGTTTTGGCTGCACTCGGCGGAGCAGTAAGCGCCGTCGGCGCCGTCACGACTGCCGAGCATTTTCCCGGCGAGGGGAGGCTCAGCGGCCTGGCATTGGGCGCGACAACTGCAACGGCCATATTCGGCGGTCTCACGCCTTTGGCGGCACATCTGTTGGTGACTAAAAGCGGGTGGGCCGCTGCACCTGGCGCAATGATAGCATGTGTTGCCTTATGCGTGATCATAGTGTTCTGGCGCATGCCTGAGACCGCGCCCGCGAGATCCAGAGTTTAGGCTAATTTCGCGCGCGGCAAGGTTCCATCTCACTGCAGACGCAAATATTGAAACAGGGGCGGCCGGCAACCTTAAGGGCGGAACGCACAAACATCGGAATTTTGTTATCCGCGTCACGTCTGACGAATAGTTGCAACGTCACCACCACTGGTTTACGATTGTGGACAGAACGCTAAACGGGGGTGTTGCGGTTGCAGGTCACAGATCAAGAGTTGGGTCACGCCATAGTCACAAAACGCCGCGGGTGGCTGATTTTGGTTGGGTTGGCCATCGTTTTGGCAGGTGCATTACTCGCTCAAAGCATCCGGACGGCGGATGGCACAACTGTTCGCGACATTCGGTTTGTCGGCACAAATGGCACGGTCATGAGCGCCTTGCTGTATATCCCGAAAAACGCCACCGCTGCGACCCCGGCGCCCGGCATTCTTGCGGTCCACGGCTATATAAATTCGCGCGAGACGCAGGACGGTTTTGCTATCGAATTCGCCCGTAGAGGCTACGTCGTTTTGTCACTGGATCAGACGGGGCACGGCTATAGCCAAGGCGCCGCCTTCTCAAATGGTTTTGGTGGACCAGATGGTCTTAGATATTTGCGATCTTTACCGATGGTCAATACACGTCAGATCGGCCTGGAAGGACACAGCATGGGCGGCTGGACGGTGCTTGCTGCGGCCGCCGCCATGCCTAAGGCTTACACATCGTTGGTGCTGGAAGGATCCTCGACAGGCGCTCCTTTTGCGCAGGAAGGCTCACCCACCTGGCCGCGCAATGTCGGTATCGTTTTTAGCCGCTTTGATGAGTTCTCGAATTTGATGTGGGGCGTTGCCCGTGCGAAAGATGTCGCGTCGAGCAGCAAGCTTCAATCCGTATTTGGGAGGCAAGCTCCAGTTGTAGAAAATCGTCTATACGGTTCTATCAAGGATGGTACCGCGCGAAAGCTATATCAGCCCAATACGACCCATCCCGGCGATCATATCTCAACGGCCGCCATTGGAAACGCGATCGAATGGTTTGGTGCCACGCTGGTCGGCGGTACGCCAAGACCCGCAAGCGATCAGATTTGGTATTGGAAGGAAGTTGGCACTGGAGTTGGGCTTATCGGGTTCGTCATGATCATGCTCGGAACCTTTGATGCGCTTGTCCGATTGCCGTTTTTTGCTTCGCTGCATGCCGTATCAATCCCAGCGGGGGCATTTCGTGATGGCGCTTGGTGGAAGGGCTTCGCGTTAAACACCGGGCTGCCTGCGTTGTTATTTTTTCCAACGTTCATTGCGGCTTATCTTCTTCTTCCCGCATCGCAATGGCTACCGCAGGCAGTGACGACGCAAATTACACTCTGGGCTGTAACCAGCGCTGGGTTGAGCCTGTTGATAGGCCGTTTCATGCGTCGCCCCGCTGGCACGCATCAATCAGACTGGTTCAAATCAATATTGTTAGCGGTAGCGACAGTGGCGGCTGGATACGCCGCGCTTTTGCTCGTTGATCAGTTGTTCCAAACAGATTTTCGGTTTTGGGTGGTCGCGGTTAAGCTTCCCAGCGTAAGCCAATGGGGGATTGCTGCGATCTACGTTGTGCCGCTGACGCTTGCCTTCCTGGTGACCACCAGATCACTGGCCAGCGCGACAGTGCGCGGTGACACCGCCGGACTGCGGTATATCGCCGCAATATTGACACTGACGACTGGCTTCATTTTAATGCTGGCGGCAATCTACGGTGTATTGTTTATTACCGGTTCGCTCATCACTGCATTTGATCCTCTCAGCACGGTGATCGCAATCCAGTTCGTGCCCGTGCTCATTGCAGTGGCCATCATCGCGATTTTTACGTGGCGACGCACGGGCAGCCATCGTCTTGGCGGACTAATAGCCGGAATTTTGGTGACGCTTTACGCCGTTGCGGGGACCGCTACGCAAATCTGATCCGCCTTGCGGACCTATCAAGCGGGTGCAACGCTGCAATCTGCAAAACTGTTAGTGGCATAAATTGCCGAAAGTGTGACTTAGCGATTTATCCCCAAAGCAGATGGGCTAGGTGCGAACAAAAGGGAACGCCTAACGCTGGATAGACACGATAAGTGTCAGAAAACCTAGAGTTTTGCAAGATGTCTGGGGACAACGAGAAACTGCCAAAAACGACTGTCTGGTGCGGCCAAGAAGACTCGAACTTCCACGGGCTTTCGCCCACAACGACCTCAACGTTGCGCGTCTACCAATTCCGCCATGGCCGCACGCGCCTAGACAGGTAGGATGCGGCCCGTAGCAAAGCCCGTTGGTCGGCGCAACAGGCATTATAGTTGAGGGTTGCCCACTAGGTGGTCGCAATTCGGCACTGCATTAAACTACTCGAGCCCCCGCCTGTGGGCGCGAACGAAAGGGGCATAGTAAAAGCCACACCAATCTTACAAAAATCAATGAAATATAGGACGTTGGAGGAACTTGATATTGGCCAAACAGATGGCTGTCAAAATTCCCTAATCCCGGCGCAGTAGGAACACCGCATGTTGCGCGAGCAGATTGGCAAGGCGCTCATTACGCGGTTTGTCACCTGACAGAAACCATTGGCCTTCAATCTTGATATTCCGTTCGTCCAATAAGCTACGGAAGTCGTCGATGGTCACATGGTGGATGTTGGGCGTGTCATACCAACGGTCGGGAAGCTGCTCTGTCACAGGCATCCGTCCGCCAAACATATGGGCAAAACGGATGCGCCATTGCCCGAAATTGGGGAAGGATACAAAGGCCTGCCGCCCGATGCGCACGAGGTGGTCAAGCACCAGATCCGGCCTTTTGGTTGTCTGCAGTGTCTGGCTGAGAATGGCGTAGTCAAAGCTGCCATCAGGGTAATAGGCCAAATCGATATCGGCGTCGCCCTGAACCACCGATACCCCGCGCGCGACGGCAGTGGCGACATCGCGTGCATTCAACTCCATGCCGCGCGCGTCGACGCCCTTTGTGTCGCGCAGGGCGGCCATCAACAGGCCGTCACCGCAGCCGACATCCAATATGCGGGCGTTCGCGCGCACTTCTCTGGCGATGATCGCAAGGTCGGGACGCAGCGCCGTCATTTACCTGCCCCTGCGCGCAAAAAGCCATCGACGATGCGGTTCATTTCAGGTGCCTCCAACAGGAAAGCGTCATGGCCAAAGGGGCTGGAAAGCTCAACAAAACTGGCCGCCGCGCCTGCGGCATTGAGCGCGTGGACGATGCGCCGCGATTCCGCGGTGGGGTAAAGCCAGTCGCTATCGAAGCTGATCAGGCAGAAACGGGTTTTTGTGCCCGCAAAAGTTTTCGCCAGCACGCCGTCATGCGCTTCAGCCAAGTCGAAATAGTCCATGGCACGGGTGATGTAGAGGTAACTATTGGCATCAAACCGGTCGACAAAGCTTAAGCCTTGGTGACGCAAATAGCTTTCGACCTGAAAGTCGGCGTCAAAGCCAAAGCTTTTCGCATCGCGGTTTTGCAACCGCCGGCCAAATTTCTCGGTCAGGCCTTCTTCCGACAAATAGGTGATGTGCGCTGCCATACGCGCAACAGCAAGGCCCGCGCTCGGAGCTTCGCGTCCATAATAGGCGCCGTTGTTCCAGCTGGGGTCGGCCATAATCGCCTGACGGCCAACTTCGTGAAAGGCAATATTTTGGGCCGAATGCCGCGCCGTGGAGGCAATGATAACTGCCGATCGGACGCGTTCGGGGTATAAGGCGGCCCAGCTTAACGCCTGCATTCCGCCCATCGAGCCGCCCACAACGGCCTCCAAAATGTCTATACCCAGATAGTCAAGCAACAGGGCTTGGGCGCGGACCATGTCGGCGATGGTAATGACCGGAAAGCCCATTGCGTAAGGCGCGCCTGTAGTGGGGTCGATGCTGGCGGGGCCGGACGAGCCCATACAACTGCCCATGACGTTTATGCTGATGATGCAATGGCGTGCAGGGTCAATGGGCTTGCCGGGACCAACCATCCGCATCCACCAGCCTGCTTTGGTGGTTACAGGATGTGTTGACGCCACATATTGGTCGCCCGTGAGCGCGTGGCAAATCAGGATGGCATTGGATTTGTCTGCATTCAGCGTGCCATAGGTTTCATACGCACATTCGACAGGCGCAAACTCTGCGCCGCTGTCGAGCCGTACTGGCCCAAGCAGCATTGCTTTTTTATCAAGTCCGAAACGCGTATCTCCATCCATATCGATAGCCATATCAGCGGTTTCGCGCGAAACAACCCAAACTCGTAAAAGAACCGCTTACCGATTGGCGACACGTTGCGCTTCGTTGCTGTCGCCGCTATGGCCGCGGGCATGAACACGCCAGTAGCCAAACCATGGATTGAAGCGATCAGCGCCTACACGCCCGGCAAAGCAAAGTCGGACGATGGCCGCATATTGATTAAGCTGTCCGCGAACGAAAATCCGTTGGGATGTAGCCCAGATGCCGCTGCTGCGCTGGTAGACAAAAGCGCATCGCTGGCGCGCTACCCTGACCCAGCGAGTACAATGCTGCGCGAAGCACTCGGCGCGGTGTATGAAATCGACAGCGATCAGATCGTCTGCGGAACGGGTTCAGACGAGTTGTTGAACCTGATCGCGCTGGGTTATGCGGGTGCTGGCGATGACATCATTTATGTCCGTTATGGCTTTTCAGTTTACGACATTGCGGCGCGCAAGGCGGCGGCCAATGTTATTGTTGCCCCTGACAAGGACTATGGCACGGACGTTGATGCGCTGCTGGCGCTGGTCACGGACAAGACGCGTGTGGTTTTTGTGGCCAACCCTAACAACCCAACCGGCACACATTGCGATGACAGCGAATTGGCCCGGCTGCATGCCGGTCTACCCGGAAATTGCGTACTGGTGCTTGACCAAGCCTATGGCGAATATCTTGACGAAGACGGCCCAGCCGCCTTGGAACTGGCCCGCCGGCACGACAATGTGCTTATTACCCGCACCTTTTCCAAAATCTTCGGCCTTGCCGCCGAACGCATTGGTTGGTGCTATGGGCATGCCGGCCTTATCGCAACGCTCAACCGCGTGCGCGCGCCGTTCAACGTCACAACGGCTGGCCAAGCCGCGGCTATCGCTGCGCTTGCGGACACCGAATTTGTCACGCGCAGCCGCCAGCATAATGCCGAATGGCGCGCATGGATGGCAGAGGAGTTTGCATCGCTTGCCAACCATGGGTTGCGGGCGATACCATCATGGGCGAATTTCCTGATGATCCTGTTCGAGGGCAAATGCAGCGCAGAGGTCGCCTATAACGCGTTGATGGCCGAAGGATATATCGTCCGTTGGCTGCCGGGGCAGGGCCTTGGCAATGGCTTGCGGATCACGATCGGCACCGAGGATGAAAATCGCGGCGTGATGGCTGCCTTGCGCAAAATTCTGGGTGATAGTGTCTAATGCTTCCTTTTGCGCGCCTTACAATTATTGGGCTGGGCCTTATCGGCTCGTCGGTCGCGCGCGCCGTCAGAGCGCAGATGCCCTCGGTGCGCATTATAGGGCATGATGCAGATCCTGCGGTGCGCGCGCGCGCTGTCGCGTTGGGTATTTGCGACGATGTTACCGATACGGCAGGCGCGTCAGTAATCGACGCCGATCTTGTGATCCTATGCGTGCCCGTTGGCGCGATGGGCGCTGTAGCAGCAGAATTCGCCGCTGACCTACCCGCCGACGCCATTGTCAGCGACGTCGGATCGTGCAAGCAAAGCGTCGTCGACGCATTGACCGCTGTTCTGCCGACAGCAACAATCATCCCTGCACATCCCGTTGCAGGTACCGAAAAAAGTGGCCCCGACGCCGGTTTTTCGACTTTGTTCAAGGGCCGCTGGTGCATATTAACGCCGCCCGAACATGCGCCCGAGGCGGCGGTTGAACGCCTGCGCATTTTTTGGCAGCAGCTTGGGGCCGATGTCGAGATTATGGACGCGCGCCATCATGACATGGTCTTAGCCGTCACCAGCCATTTACCGCATTTAATCGCCTACACCATCGTCGGCACAGCCGATGATCTGGAAGGCGTGACGCAAAGCGAAGTCATCAAATATTCGGCAGGTGGTTTCCGCGACTTTACGCGCATTGCTGCCTCTGACCCGGTTATGTGGCGCGATGTATTCTTGTCCAACAAGGACGCTGTTCTCGAAATGCTGCAGCGTTTTTCGGAAGACTTAAGCGTGCTGCAACGCGCCATCCGCTATGACAAAGGCGACGAATTGGAGGCATTATTTGCCCGCACGCGCAACATCCGGCGTTCAATTGTCGAACAGGGTCAGGATGATGACGCCCCCGACTTTGGGCGCAAGCATTAAGCGCGCTATGCGTTCAGTGCGTTAATGGCGGCGTGGACACGTGCCTCAATCTCTGCGCGCGGCAGACCCTTGGGCAGCTCTTCGCCGACCTTGTAGGTAATCGTCCCTGATTTCCAGATGCCGGCCTTTCGGGGACTCAACGATCCGCTATTTACGGCAATGGGCACTACAGGCAGATTGATCAACTTGTATAGTCCCGCAAAGCCGGACTGTAATGGTGGCTGGTTGCCAGGCGCAACGCGCGTCCCCTCAGGAAAAATGACGATTGGTCGTCCGTCTGCGATCATCTTTTTGGCCAAAACGAGCATCGCGCGGAGGGCTGCTGCGCCGCCGTTGCGGTCTACAGGGATCATGCCATAGGCCCGCGCGGCTGGGCCCCAGAAGGGAATGTCGAACAGTTCCTTCTTCGTCACCACGGCGGGCTTGCGAAACATGCGCGGCATGTCGATCGTCTCGAACATACTTTCATGCTTGATGGCGTAGAGCACCGGTTTGTGGGGTAAGTGGCCCTCAATCCTGACGTGAATACCCAATATTCTGCGGTAACAGCTATACTGCCATTTGGACCATCCTCGCACGGCCCATTGCATTAAGGGAATGGAGAACCATTGCGCAAAAAAAGCGGTGGCAACGAAAAACACTGACCCAGTGTAAAAAATGACGATGTATAAAGCTGATCGGATGACAGCGATCATGCCTTAAAGCCCAAGAAGCGAGGCGACCGCGCGCAACCAATATTTATTATATTCCTTGAACAAGATGCTAAGCGAGGCATGTGTCGACACCGCATCGTTCGTAACAGCGATGTTGTTGGGCAAGGCCCGATCCAGTTCGAATCGCGCGCGACGCATGTGCCAATCATGCGTAACAAGTCGGAGACTCGTCACTTTGTTCCGCTTTGCCCATGCCGCTGTTTCCAATGCGTTTGAACGCGTATCTACCGATTGGAAACCAAGTGCGATGCAACATTTAAAATATTTTGCTGATCCGGGATATTGCGCTGCAAGTTCGCGGGGTTTTACATCGCGGTCGACGCCGGAAATCAGCATTTTTTTGGACTTTCCAGATTTCAGTATCTCAAGCCCACGGTCAATCCTGTTCGCCCCCCCAGTTAGGACAATGACCGCGCCTGTCTGCGCGATGGGTGCTGGCTGCGGCAACAGCAAAGCGAACCAAGCAAAGCCCAGCATCCAGATCAGCAATATGAAAGTAATGGATCTTTGGATCATAACATTTTCTTCAATGCAGAAATCACCGTGAAACGCGTCATAAGCATAGCAAGTGCGGTGACAGCAAGCGGAATGAGTGCGAGGATTATCCAACCATCCACTGGAAACGCAAGGCCAGCTAACGATCTGAGATCAGTCAGCGCCTCCTCGCCTGCCCCATATCGCAGTCCCACATTATCGAATTCCACCACGCTTTGCATTACCGCTAAGAATGGCACAAACCGAATGATGGGGCAAAGGCTATTCGTTGCCGCGCTAGGTCGCCGATAGCCCTCGTCCACAGCAATTTTTAACAGCAGGGTTGCAAGTCGGCGACTGCTGATGTTTATGAGAGCCCATGCATCTCGTTTGCCCATCCTGCCACACACGCTATGTTGTCCCTGACAATGCCGTTGGTACTGATGGGCGCCAAGTGCGCTGTGCCAACTGCAAGCATGGCTGGTTTCAGGCAGGGCCCATTCCACCACTCGCGCCAGCGCCATCCATAGCGGCGCCAACGGAGAATGTGGCTGCAACGCCCGCCCACATTCCACCAGCGCCGCCTGCTCCCGTTATAGCACCTTTGCCGCAATCGCCAGTTCAGGAGGTGCCAGAGGCCCCCCCAGCGTCCTTGACGAGCCCAGTCTTTTCGTCAGACGGCTCCCCTACGTCCATCGCCCAACAAGCCGATGCCGATCGGGCGCCGCCTGCGTTTCCGCGCTTTGCACCCGAACGCTCCATTTCACCGACGCGGACCGCAGTGTATGCCGACTTGGGCTTAGCCCCAAGCATTTTGGACGATAATGCGCCTGCGCAAAGCCATTTCGCCCATGCTCCACCGTTTAGCCAACGTCGCAATCCTGCAAAAATATGGATGCTTGTGGCGATACTCTTTGCGTTGACAGTCGGCGCAGCCGGCGTGGCGACCTCTTATTATGGCGTCCCGAATATTGGCCTTTCCGGCGCGGCTGAAGAACCTGACCTCACCATCGTTTTGAACGAAAATCTCGAACTGAACGAACGCGAGGATGGAACGCCCTATTTTATCGCAAGCGGCAGCGTCGTGAACCCAACTGGGGTGAAACAATCTGTACCCGAAATTTTGGTTACGCTGAAAGACGCAAGCGGCCGTCCCGTTTACAGTTGGAAAATGAAAACGAAAGTCCGCACGCTTGCGCCGGGGGCAAAGGTCGGCTTCAGCGAGGCGCGGCTTGACGTCCCGCTGGCCGCCAAACAGATTAGTGTTGGCTGGGTGCTGTCAGGTGATTAAGCCTACGATTTGTTAAGCTAACGATGGCCAAGCGTTAGCCGTTGGGGTATTTGCCGTAAAGGTCACTTGAACTCGGGTGAGCACTTGGCTATGCGACTGCGTCAGGCCGAAACGCCACATGCCGCCTTAGCTCAGTTGGTAGAGCATCGCATTCGTAATGTGTTGGCGAACACCCATTTTTTCCCAGAAATGCAGTACTTACAGTGATTTAGACACGCTTGCTGTTGTATAGTTTTTCCTATACAACAATTTCATGAGCAAAGGCATTGTAAAAAATAGTCAAAGTCGTGTTGACCCGACAATGCGTGACCGCACGCAGCCAATCCCAAGTTCGCTGCAGAAGGTGACGGGGTTCGGTACGCTCACAATTTACAAAATGGCAGCGTCTCCATTCTGGTATGCGCGGTACTATGAGGACGGAAAAATCGTTCGTCGTAGTTTGAAGGTTGCTGACAAAAAGGAAGCGATCAAAGCTGCAAAGAAGGTCTTTGTTGATCTCAAGCATCGCAAGATGAACAATCTGCCGTTCACAAAAACGAGTGGCTTTGAAGTTTGCGCTCGTGGTCTTGCCAAAGAGAATG
>Ga0315899_10002201_pt1 | contig 21662 bp, 23 predicted proteins | sample LakEriMetagenome_2_FD_203518 | JGI IMG/M metagenome (GOLD analysis project Ga0315899, IMG submission 203518) | Freshwater fungal communities from buoy surface, Lake Erie, Ohio, United States - Buoy 4 MA112 | ecosystem: Environmental > Aquatic > Freshwater > Lake | place: USA: Lake Erie, Ohio... | reverse complement strand
CCGGCTGCGCCAGGCGAGCGACGAGCTGGAAGACCGGCTCGAAGGCGTAGTGGCCTGAGAGCAAAGGAAGGACGACCATGCCCACCGCCAGCTACGCCGCGCGCCGCGGCCAACTTGAGACCTATTTTGACCGCACTGCGGTGGAGGCATGGAAGCGCTTGACATCCGACGCGCCGGTCAGTGGCATCCGTGCCACGGTGCGCGCCGGGCGCGACACCATGCGCGCGACGCTACTCTCCTGGCTGCCGGACGACCTGACGGGGCACCGCATCCTTGATGCTGGCTGCGGCACCGGCGCCTTGGCGGTGGCGGCGGCGCAGCGCGGCGCGCATGTCACGGCGATTGACCTTTCGCAGAACCTTGTGGACCTCGCGCGTGAACGCATCGGCGGCGATGTCGGTGCCGGGAGTATTGATTTCCGCGTGGGCGACATGTTCGACCCTGCTCTCGGGCGCTTCGACCATGTGGTCGGGATGGATAGCCTGATCCACTACAAGGCGGCAGATGTGGTGCGGGTGCTTTCCGGGCTCGCGGCACGCACCGACCGCTCGATGCTTTTTACCTTTGCGCCGAGCTCGGCCTTCCTGCAGGCCTTCCTCGCCGTCGGGCGGCTTGTGCCGCGCGGCGACCGATCCCCCGCCATTGTGCCTGTCGCGGAACGAACGCTGCGCCGGCTGATCGCGGCCGAACCCGCGATGGCGGGCTGGAGTAGCGCCCGCACGCATCGCGTCGCGCGCGGCTTCTATACCTCACAGGCGCTGGAAGTGCTGCGCGGCTAATCAGCGCGCGAGGAAGCCGCGCAGCGGGATGATCGTTTCCTGCGGCGCTTCTTCCTGCGGCACATGGCCGATGCCTGGCAGCACCACCAGGGTCGCATTCGGTAGCGCGGCCAGGTAGTCCTGCGCGTTGGAAACCGGGATCATCCCATCCTTGTCACCCCACAGCAGCAGCGTGGGCATGTTCAGCCGCCGCAGGAGCGGCACGGGATCGGGCAGCACCACCTGTCCCACGCGCGCGACGATCGCCGAACGCACGCCACTTGCCAGCATCATGTCATAGGTCCGTTGCACAGTGGCGTCAGTGAGCCGGGTCTGGTCGGCATAGGCGATTGCCAGGTTCGCGCGCAGCATTGACCGCGGCATCGTATAGGGCAGCATATGCATCAGCGCAGACACCTTCTGCGGCTTGCCGTATTCGACGCCGGGACCCGCAAAGCCGTCCGGCGAGACCAGCACGAGCTTCGCCACGCGGTCTGGATGCGCGGCAGCGAAGGCCCAGGCGATGCGCCCGCCCATCGAACTTCCGATGAAGGTTGCGCGCGGCACACCAAGCCGGTCCAGCAGCGCCAGCAGCAACGCTATGCTGCGCGCATCGGTATAGTCGCCGGTTGGATCGGTGCCGGTCAGGCCGAAGCCCGGCAGGTCCATGCGGATGACCCGGTAATTGGGCTCCAGCAGGGCCGCCCAGTCCTCCCAGGTGTGCAGGCTGGCGCCGAAGCCGTGCAGCATAATGATGGCCGGCGCATCACGCGGGCCGGTATCGCGCATATGAAGCCGGACGCCGGCGATCTCGACGAAGGTGGAGGACGGCGCGGCGTAGGTCGCTTCCAGGGCCCTGCGCGGCTTGTCGGGCGTATAGAGCCAGAAGCCGCCGCCCAGCAGCACGACGCCCAGCAGCACGGCAATGATGGTCACGGCGCGTCTCACTCCAATCTCCCTCGGCCGACGCGCAGCGGCCGACCCCGCTGCGGATATGCGTGCCGCGGCGTGATTTGTCACCAGCCTGATTGACCCGTGATACCGATCGAGGGGGGGGAGGATTCGGATGGTGCGCACCGACTAACGGCTAGTCCAGCGGTCGCTCGCTTGAAGCGCTGGTTTGCAACGCCGCTGTCTACCTGCCGCTGCTGAAGGAACCGGCGCGATCGCCCGAAGGCTATGAGATCAGCGTGGCAACCAACCACCTTGGTCATTTCCTGCTGATGAATCCACTGCTGCCCGATCTGCGCCGCGCCACGCTGGGCAGGGCGACAGCGAATTCGGAGGAATGCGGCGGCAAGGTGGCGATCCCGGCGCCCACCGACATCGGCGATCTGGAAGGGCTGGAGGCTGGCTTCCAGGCGCCGATCGCGATGATCAACGCCAAGCCCTTCAAGGCCGGCAAGGCCTACAAGGACAACAAGCTCTGCAAAATGATTATGAGCCGAGAATTGTACCGGCGCTTTCATGCCGAGACCGGCATCGTGTTCAACACGCTTTATCCCGGCTGCGTCGCAGAGACCGCGCTGTTCCGCAGTGCGCCAAAGCTGTTCCAGCGCATCTACCCATGGTTTCAGAAGAACATCACCAAGGGCTATCGCCAGAAGCCCGGTGCGAAGCCTTTCGCGCAGTCGCTTTCAGCCAAGGTGGACTTGCCCCTATCAAACCGTACACTTGGCTTGGTTGGATAACTGGCTTGCTATGAACTCACGTGGCGAGCGCATGCGCAAGCCTGAATGCGAGTGGATGTTATTGTAATCCTCGAACTAGGCTGGCAGTTGCTGGAGGACGGAGATGGCGTCTGGCCTTGGATTCACGCGGGCATAATCGCGTTTCAGGGTTTTGACGAAGGCCTCGCAGACGCCGTTGCGTTCAGGGCTACGGACCGGCGTGAAGCATGGAACGAGGTTCAAGGCTGCGGCGAAGTCCGTGGTTTCGGTGGCGATATAGGCGGAGCCATTATCAGCTAGCCATTGGACTAGATGTGGGGCGCGGAGCGCGTTGAACCGGCGCTCGACGCAGTCGAGCATCATGTCGCGGATCATCTCACCGGAAATGCCACCGCCATGGGTCGCGACCCAGGTGATGATTTCGCGGTCATGTGTGTCGATCGCGAAGGCGATGCGCACCACCTCGCCATTCCAGCAGGGGATCTCAAGACCATCGGACGCCCAGCGCTGGTTGGATGCAGCCGCGACGACGCGGCCCTCATGAGCGCGAATGGCGCGCCTGCCGGTGTGAGGCTGCAGGTGGACCAGCAGGAGCATTCAAGAGAGGCGCATGAGCCGAAAGACGCGCTTGTGATTGATCTGTGGCACGCCCGCATTGCGCCTGGCCCGGTTCAGCAAGGCCGTGACGCGGCGATAGCCATAAGTGGGGCGGGCATCGGTGATGGTGCGTATTTCGCCCAGCACCGCCTCATCCTCCGCACGCCGATAGGGGCCGCGCTGGGGTCGCTTGGGGCGTTGGAGTTGCTCGACCAGATTGGACCTAGCCACGCCGAGCGTCTCAGCGACGGCCTTCACCGGGAAGCGTCCCGAGGCAGCGACGGTAAGTGCCACGCTTGTTTTTTTGGGCGTGCAACTTCCAGGGCCTCGCGCAGGATCTCGGTTTCCATGGTCTTGCGGCCAAGCAGGCGCTCGAGTTCGCAGACCCGATTTTCAAGCTCGCGGACGCGGCTCAGGGGCACGACCTCCTCATCGGCCCTGACGGCTTCTTGCCCACCTTCGCTCATGCGGCGCCTCCACTGAAACAGCAGGCTCGGGGCGACGCCATAAAGCCGGGCAACAGCTGAAACCGTCATGCCGGGCTGCATGGTCTGTTCGACCAGCCGGACCTTTTCCTCGGCAGTATAGCGCCGACGGCGCTGAATGCCGGTGATGATTTCAACACGCTCAATGGGCTTAGACATAGGCGTATGCCTAGGCCTAGGCTTACACCTAGGCCCTCACGGTTGCGCCAGGTGTCCGGTCGAATTGGGGGCTGGTCCACCCAGCGATGACTCGCGATATCTGCCATTTGTGGCGAAACCTGCAGCAATGCAGAATTCGCAGTGACCTGTAGGTGGGTTTCCGCCCGTGCGCCTCCTGCGATGATCTGAACTAGTTTCCTGAGAGGTAGATGCGCATGGTGGCCGACCACTCTTGCTCACCTCCTCAGTGCTGTTTGCCATTGGCCTGGCGTTGCTTGCGCTTGCTACAGGCGCTTGGGGCATGGCGGCTGGCTGGGTAGTAGTTGGAATCGCTATGGCCTTTGGCCTGTATGATGTTGCGTTTTCGACGCTGGCTGTGTTGTTCGGGCGCGGCGCGCGCGGCCCCATCACCGGCATCACGCTGATTGCTGGCTTTGCCAGCACCATCGGCTGGCCGCTAACAGCCTGGGTTGCCGATGCCTGGGGCTGGCGCGAAGCGTGCCTGACTTGGGCTGTTCTGCACATTGTTCTTGGCCTTTCCGTCTATGCCAGCCTGCCACAGTCACGGGCAGACGCATTGCCCCAAACGCCTGATGCAGCTGGCGATGATAGCCCGCGCAAGGCGATCATGCTGCTTGCCTTCGTCTTTGCTGCGCAGGGTGTGGTGAATTCGGGCATCGGGACGCATTTGCCCGGTCTTTTGATGGAAGCCGGCGCAACGCCCGCAGCCGCCGTTGCTGCGGCGGCGTTGCTGGGGCCAGCACAAGTGGCCGCACGCGTCGCCGAATTCGGGCTAATGCGCAGAATGCATCCGCTGGTTTCCGCACGTATCGCCACCATGTCCCATCCAGCCGCGGCAGTGGCGTTAGTGATTGGCGGACCTGCCCTGGCGCCGCTGTTCGCCGCGCTGCATGGTGGTGGTTCTGGCCTTCTTTCGATCAGCCGTGGTGCATTGCCGCTCGCCCTATTCGGCCCCAACGGCTATGGTCGTCGCCTGGGTTTGATCGCCTTGCCATCCAACATCGCCACGGCAACGGCCCCGCTGATTGTGGGGCTGAGCTTGGATTTTGCGGGTCCCACCGCTGTATTGTTGATGACCACGGCGCTGGCTATTGCCGCCACGCTGGCACTGCTGGCGCTGCGTGCGCCAAAATCGCCGCCGTGAACGCCTAAGTCACCCAAGCAGCGATTTGACTAACGAAAGGGATATTCACCAAAGAAGCGGAAACCCTCAATCCAAAGCAGGCGGATCAGCTTTCATAAGCGCGGATCCTCCGACTGTTACTTCAACTCGCATTCCCGGTTGAAGCGTTACGTCATCGGGCACATCCGCGCGCAGTTCCTGCCCATCACGGTGGCGGACCATGACGCGCAGAACGGGGCCCAAGAAAGTCACGCGCGTGATGATGAATGCTCCATTCAGGTTGGACCGCAGGCTCAATTCCTCAGGTCGTAGGATCACTTCTCCTGTTTGGGTTATATACCTATTGGCGTCTCCAATGAAATCAGCCACGAATGTATTTGCTGGATGATGATAAAGATCACGGCCTGAGCCAATCTGCGCAATGCTTCCTGCCTCCATCACGCAAATCCGATCGCCAAGCGCCATGGCTTCAGACTGGTCATGGGTCACATAAATCGCCGTGATGCCAAGCGCCCGCAGCAGCGTATCAATTTCCTGACGCAATTGATCCCGCAAACGTGCATCGAGCGCTGATAGAGGTTCATCCAACAGGAGCACTTGCGGCCGAGGTGCTATCGCGCGGGCGAGTGCCACCCTCTGCCGCTGCCCGCCTGAAAGCGCATCAATCGAGCGATTTCTGAATTCAGTGAGCTGCATCATCTCCAGCATTTCCGCGACGCGCTTCTGGACCTCATTCTTTGGGGTGCCGCGTACACGCAGCCCGTAACCTATATTACCAGTCACATCCATGTTGGGGAAAAGAGCATAGGATTGAAACACCATGCCTACATTGCGCCGTTCTATTGGCAGGCGGGTTACATCCTTCCCGTGAAAGAAAACCTGCCCACCGGCATCCGGCATCTCAAGGCCCGCAATCAATCGCAAAAGCGTTGTCTTGCCGCAGCCTGAAGGTCCAAGCAGCACAAGTGTCTCGCCAGCGGTGATGTCCATGTCAATCGGAAGCAATCCACGGGCACCACCGGCCCAAGTCTTGCCACAAGCGCGGAGGCTGATCGCAATACTCATCGTCTGCCCCTTTGCTGATCAAGCCGGCCAACAACCCATTGCATGGCGCTAAGCAAGGGTACAATCAAGACGAAAAAGATGAGCGTGTAGGCAGAGGCCATTTCGGTGCGCAGCGCAGTATAGGCATCAGCCAAGCCAACAGGCAGCGTTCGCGTGAAGGGCGTGTGGAGCAAGAGAGTCATATTGAACTCACCAAGCGATAGGGTGACGACCATAAGGCTGCCTGCCAGAATCCCCCCACGGATATTGGGCAGCACCACGCCAAAAAAGCGCTGTGCCCATGTTGCACCGCAAGCCCGCGCCGCTTCCTCAAGCCGATGGAGATCAATGGCGAGCAAGACTGCCAGTACCGCACGCATCATGAAAGGAAGGCAGAAAACAACATGGCCAACAAGAATGAAATACCATGAGGACCGCAGCCCACCAACCGCGCCATAGGCCAAGATAAGGCCGAGCGCCGTCGCAAGACCTGGCACCGCAACCGGCATGACGAGCGCTTCTTCAATAAGACGCGCGGTCACACCGGCATGGCGCGCGAGCACATAGGCCGCAGGAATACCAAGCAGCAGCGTTATCACCAAGGTCGCAAAGGCAATCTGAAGCGAGAGCAAGACCGTTCCGCCATAATTCGCCCAAACATCCAGGATCCAGCGCGTTGTAAATCCGCTTGATATTCCCACAAACTGGTTGGCCGTGACGCCCGCGATGACGGAGGCAAATATGGGCAGAATGAGAAAGGCCGAAATGAGCAGTGTAAAGCAAAGGCCAGTCCAGAAACCGATACCACGCCTCATGCAGCAGCTCCGCCGCTTGCGCCACGGGCGAGGGCTAGCACAGCCCAGGTTGCGATACCCAGTAAGAAGGAAAGCGCAGCGGCGACTGCCAAGTTCGCCTGTAGTGTGAATTCCGTGTAGATGACCATGGGCAATACATCGATACGTGACGCAAGCGCGAAGGCGGTTCCAAAAGCGCCGGTCGCGGTGGCAAAGCAAATTGCTCCAGCAGCCGCCATTGCGGGTGCCATTCCCGGCAGCAAGACATCTCGCAAAACACCGAAAGGGGATGCGCCAAGGGAACGCGCTGCTTCTTCAAGACGCGGATCAAGTTTCTCTGCCGCCGCCATCAGGGTCAGCAAGGTGCGTGGGATCGAGAAATATACATAGCCAAGCAATAGGCCAGCCAGCGAATAGGCGAAAACAATGCGATCGCCGCCGAGCGCCATGGAAACCTCGGCAACCAGCCCCTGACGACCGGCAAGCATGATGACAAGATAGCCCACCACGACGCCGGGAAATGCCAGGGGCAGGGTCAGCAGCGCCAGCAGCGTTGACCTACCACGAAATCTCACACGTGCCAGGAACAGTCCCATGATGGTCGCTATGAAAAGCGTTATGGCCGTCGCCGCCGCCGCCACCAAAAGGGTAGAGATCAGGCTGCGCAGGAAACGCGGTTCGGTGAGGATAGCGCTATAGCCACCCGCACCGCCCGCCACCGCCAAATATCCAAGTGGGATTAGAAAGAAGGCGAGGAAAACCGCCAGTGCGGGCGCGATAAGCAACCCCGCACGCAGGCGGTCATGCATCACCCGATCTCGCGCTGATAACGATCAGCAAGGGCACGGACGGCGCCGGCAAGCTTGCGCACATCCAATGGTTGCGCGCGCGCATAATCCGCCGCCGGCAGGAAGCGTGCTTGTGCAGCTTCCGGCATCAATTCGGGGAAAACTGGGCGTAAAAAGGCGCCGGCCCAATGGCGTTGTCCATCATCCGAAAGAAGGAAATCTAACATGCGCCGACCGTTATCTGGGTTCGGTCCATTGGCGACAAGGCCCATGACATAGGGAAGCGTTTGCGTGCCTTCCGCCGGGATGACGAACCGCGTCGGGGCATTATCGCTATATTGCGCGCGATAGGCGTTGAAATCGTAGTCGAGCAGGATCGGGATCTCGCCGGAAAGCACACGGGCATAGGCGGTTTGCTTCGGCACGATCGGCTGATTGGCTTGCAGGCGCTTAAAGAACGCTATGGCGGGATCAAAATTCTCATAGCTGCCGCCAAGCGCCAGATTGATGGCCACAACACCAACCTGACCCACAGCGGCAGAGGTCGGATCAAGATAGCCGACCATGCCACGATAGGTTGGGTTGAGAAGATCATTCCAGCTTTGCGGTATGGGGCGATTGCCAAGCGCCCGCGTATTCACAAAAATGCCAAGCGTTCCGGAATGGATGGTGAACCAATAGCCTTCCTCATCCTTGAGCCCTGCGGGGATACGGTCAAAACGGGCAGGCTTATATGGCGTGAGGACGCCGGCTTCGCGCGCCTGTGGGCCAACCTGGCCACCAAGATAGACAACATCGGCCACGGGGCGCGCGCGTTCAGCGATCAAAGCCGCCAGGGATTGGCCGGAGTTTTTATTGTCAGGCGGGACCGTCAGGCTAATCCGGCTCTGCAAAAGCCGCAGCATGCCGCCCCAATCCGCCCATTCTGGAGGGCAATTATAGCAGACAGCGCGTGCTGCCTGAGCGGCCGCAGGGCCGAATGCTATGCCGGCGGCCAAACCGGACATCAGAAGGTGACGACGTTTCATGAGACGATCTCCAACTTGTCGCACTTCAGCGTGCGACTCGCTTGCCAAATAAAACCCGATGAAGAGGCATCAATTGCTGCAAGCGGATGACAAAAATATGAACATTCTAATTCGGAGCATTCTCCATATCAGCGCATGATCGCCCGAATACTTGCGCCGCAGCGCATCCGCTTAAAAACACATAAAGGTGACTATGACGCATAACGGCGAAGGGCAAGCATTCGAACATCCTTCACCAAAGCGCCACAGCACTGAAACATAAGGCGACTATCCCGCCAGGCGTTATTGGATTGGAGGGCGCCTCATGCCCGGGATAATGCTTCGGCACATTGCGAAGCAATTCGGTGCGACGCAGGTTCTGCGTGATGTCTCGATGGAGGTAAGGGATGGCGAATTTCTCGCGATCCTTGGTCCTTCTGGTTGCGGCAAATCCACCTTGCTGCGGATCATCGCAGGGCTTGAAACGGCCGACCAAGGCAGCGTGTTCATTGGTGATCGCCAGGTGGATGCCCTGCCGGCGAAGGCGCGCGATCTGGCGATGGTTTTCCAATCCTACGCACTTTACCCCTACATGACGGTTGCTGCGAATATTGCCTTGCCTCTTGAAATGCGCCGCTTGTCTGCGCTTCAACGCCTCCCGCTTCTTGGCCGGCTAATGCCTGGTGCGCGTCCCCTGCGGGCTTCGATTTCACGCGATGTAGTGGCCACTGCAGCGCCCTTAGGGCTTGAGGCGCTGCTGCACCGAAAGCCGGCGCAGCTCTCGGGAGGGCAGAGACAGCGCGTGGCCTTGGCGCGGGCCATGGTGCGACACCCGGCCGCCTTTCTAATGGACGAGCCCCTATCCAATCTTGATGCAAGGCTTAGGGCTGATGCGCGGGCTGAAATCGTCTCCCTCACGCGCAGGCTGGGTGTCACGACAATTTATGTGACGCATGACCAATCGGAAGCCATGGCCATGGCTGATCGAATTGCTGTCATGGAAGGGGGCAACGTCCTGCAATTGGCGGCACCACAAGCGCTTTATGACGATCCGCAAAGCCTGGCCGTCGCGCGCTTTGTTGGCACCCCGCCCATCAATATTTGGCCAGTTGATGTTACATCGCGCAGCGCGCTGATGATGAGCGGCATTCATCTACCCTTCCATGCGGGCGGCTTTTCAGGACCCGCACTGCTTGGGATACGCCCGGAAGCGCTTGAATTGAATCGCCATGGGCTTGCGGCTCGCTTATTGCGCATGGAAAAACTGGGAATGGAAACGCTGGTGCATTGCCAGGTTGCAGGCGTACCAGATCCAACAATTCTTCGCCTTCCTCCAGCGACCGCCGAGCGCCTTTCCGGTCAGGACACCATCCATATTCTGCCAAGGCGCGCCATTCTTTTCGACCGTGATGGTGCGCGGCGCCCGCTCTATGAAGCGGAGTCTGTTCATGCGTAGCGCGGGTCCTTCAGCGCGGCTGTTGCGGGCGGAAGCCTTGACTGCCTATCTGCTAAGCTTGCCCGCCTTTCTGCTGATGTGGGCAATGTTGCTTGGCCCCGCGGTTTCCGTAGTGCTGCTTTCCTTCACGGATTGGAACTTTGGCGAGGCAAGCCTTCGGTGGGCAGGGCTCGATAACTACATCGAGCTGTGGGGCGATCGGGTGTTCTGGATCTCGCTCAAGAATACCATCATCTATGTGGGTATTTCTGTTCCGGCCACGGTGCTTCTTGGCCTTCTTGCCGCCCTGCTGATCGAAAGTGTCAGCCACGGCAAGGCCTTCTACCGCGCTGCATTCTTTTTGCCGGTCGCATCAACGCTACTCGCCATGGCGTTGGTCTGGGAATTCATGTTCCACCCGACCGTTGGCTTCATCAATCAGCTTTTCCGGGCCCTGGGCCTGCCCACCGCTGATTGGTTGCAAAATCCTGATACGGCGCTTTTCGCCTTGATTGCGATTGGTGTCTGGCAGAATCTTGGCCTTGCGATGATCCTTTTCATGGCAGGGTTGAAGGCAATCCCGAAGGATCTTTATGAGGCGCTTGGCATGGACGGTGCCGATGGCGCCTGGGAACGCTTTCGTCGCGTCACCTGGCCCATGCTCGGTCCCTCCCTTGTATTCGTCGTCGCCATCACGGCCATCCGCAGCTTTCAGGTCTTTGATACGGTCGCTGTGCTCACTGAAGGCGGGCCGTCCAAGGCAACCGAAGTGCTGCTTTATACCATGGTGCAGCAGGGCTTCACCTTTCTGCGGTCAAGCTATGGAGCCGCGATTACCGTCATTTTCCTGATCCTCACGCTCTGCCTCACCATGCTCCAGACCATCGCTCTCGATAGGCGTGCGCATTATGGCTAAGCATCTGAGTATCCTCGTCCGTCATGCGCTTCTTGTTCTTGGCGCTGGCATCATGCTTGCCCCTTTCGTACTGATGATCTCCATTTCCTTTAAGCCACCAGGGGAAGTCTTCGCGCCTCAATTCACCCTTCTGCCGCAGCAATGGTATGCGGTGGAGAACTATACGGCCGCCTTTACCCGAGTGCCGTTGGCGCGCTTTATTCTGAACGGGTTTCTGGTGACCCTTTGCATCTTTGCCATGCAAGCGCTCACCGCTCTCCCCATGGCCTATGCACTGGCCAAGCTGCGCTTCGCAGGACGGGAAACCTGTTTCACCTTGGTGGTGCTGGCGCTTCTCATCCCGCCTCAAGTCCCGGCGATACCGCTCTACATCGCCATGTGGCAGCTAGACCTTCTGAATACCTATGCCGGCATCATACTGCCCTCGACCATCAGCGTCTTTGGCATTTTTATGATGCGGCAATTCTTCCGCACCGTACCAAATGATCTGATTGCGGCGGCGCGGATGGATGGCCTTGGCGAGTTTGCCATTGTCTGGCGCATCATGTTGCCAACAGCGATGCCGGCTCTGACAGCTTTTGCCTGCCTTTCCTTCATCTGGAATTGGAATGAATTCTTCTGGCCATTCCTGGTGGTCCAGGATGAGGCCTTGATGACCCCGCCGCTTGGCATCGCCTTCTTCTCGAACGCGGAAGCCGGCACTTCCTTCGGCCCCCTTATGGCGGCGGCAACGGCTGTCACCGCCCCCTTGGTGCTGGCCTTTCTTCTTGCGCAACGCGCCTTTGTCGAAGGCGTGACAATGACAGGCATCAAATGACCCCCCAACCCCTCAGGAGAAATATCATGATCAATCGTAGGCACATGCTTCTTGGTACCGCTGCAGGGCTCGCTGCCCCGCTTTACGCGCGCGCACAATCCAATACCGTGGAGCTCACGGCACAATATTCCATTCCGGAGCTTTTCCGCGGCCTGATGGAAGATGTGTCCACGGAGTTTTCCAAGCAGAATCCGAATATTCGCGTGAATTGGCGCGCGCCCGAACAAGGTTATGAGGAAATCATGCAGCGCAACTTGCGTGATTCCATCACGCGGTCGCTGCCAGATGTTGCCTTCCACGGCCTCAATCGGCAGCGTACGCTGCTGGAGCGCGACATTCCGGTGGATCTACGCCCCTTCATGACGGCCGATCCAAAGATTGCGGAGCAGGGCTATTCGGAGACGCTGCTGTCTCTCGGCCAGGTTGGCGGCAAGCAAACCGGGATCGGCTTCGCGCTCTCGACCCCAATTCTTTACTACAATGTTGATCTGATGCGCCGCGCGGGTGGTGATCCTGCGCGTCCGCCCTCAAGCTGGGACGAGGTGATCAATCTTTCGCGCGCGATCGCGGGCCTCAGTGACAATACCACTGGCATGTTCTTCGATTGGACAATCACCGGCAACTGGTCCTGGCAAGGTCTGGTCTTCAGCCATGGTGGCACCATGCTGAATGCGGAAGAAACACAGGTTGCCTTCAATCAGGAGCCGGGGCTCCGCGCCATCCGCACGTTGCGTCGGTTTGTTGATGAAGGGCGGATGCCAGATATTCGCCCGGCAACGATGTTCACTGATTTCTTTTCCGGACGCCTGGGCATTTCCATGCAGTCAACGGCACAGCTTGGCCGCTATAATCGTGAAATTGGCGGGCGATTCCCGTTGCTGACTGGGCGCTATCCGCTTTCCGCACCGAATGGACGAGTTCCGGCAGGCGGGAACGTGGCCATGATGTTCACGCGTGATGCGCAAAAGCAGCGCGCGGCGTGGGAATTCATCAAATTCGCAACCGGTCCCATTGGCGGCACCATGATGGTGAACCACACCGGCTATATGCCCGCCACGACCATCCCGGCCGAACGTGAGGAAATGCTGGGGCGCTTCTATCGCGAGAACCCCAACCACCTCACCACCTTCCGGCAGGCCGATTCCATCACTGGCTGGTATGCCTTCCCCGGCCAGAATGCGCTTCGGATTACGGATGTCATCAATGACCATCTGCAGAATGTGGTCGGCAAGCGGGCGGAAGCGGATGCAACATTGCAGCGCATGGCGGCCGATGTGCAGGCGCTGCTGCCGCGCCGTAGCTGAATTGATGCGATGGCGCCTCGCTATCGAGGCGCCGTCCCCATCATCTTGAAGGAATAAGCGACATGACCTCTCTCTCATTCATTCATCTGACTGACCTTCATCTGGTTGCGCCCGGCGAAGAGCTGTATGGCCTTGACCCGGCGGTGCGGCTGCAGGCTGCGGTTGAAAGCATCATCAGCCGCCATGGGCCTGGTTGCGCCGCGCCTGCCGAGTTTGCCGTGATCACCGGCGATCTCGCCCATTGGGGCGAGGTTGCGGCTTATGAGGCGCTCAAAGATATTCTGTGTCCGCTACCCTTCCCCTGCCATCTTCTGCTCGGCAACCATGATGACAGGGGCGCGTTTCTCTCCGTCTTTAATGAGTGCCCCACAACGCAGGATGGGCATGTGCAACAGGTGTTGCAGACGCCGGTGGGACTTTTTGTGATGTTGGACACCAATGAGGCCGGCACGCATGCAGGAAAGCTCGGCCCCGAACGTCTTGCCTGGCTTGCCAGGATACTCGGTGGCAGTGAAGCGCCGCTGTTCCTGTTCCTGCACCATCCGCCGGCATCAAGTGGCATTGTTGGCATGGATCAAATCCCGCTCATGGATTCCGACGCGCTTTGGAATATTCTGGAGCCGCATCGGGCGCGTGTGCGTCATATCTTCCATGGCCATCTGCATCGCCCGTTTGCAGGGTCTTGGCATGGCATTCCGTTCACGTCCTTGCGCGGGACGAATCACCAGGTGGTTCTGGATTTTGCGGAGCAGACAAAGGTGTTTGGGAGCCACGAGCCGGCCGCCTATGCGCTTGTGCGCATTACGGAAACTGAGGTTGTCGTTCATACACATGATTATGTGGATGCTTCGGAAGTTTTCGACATGTAGGCCGGTTTTGACGGTTCTCATGGTGCGTCAATAGGTCGCTTGGGCGTTGATCAGGAATTACACGCGCTGCCATCGCGGCAGCGAATGCAACCAAGGATTTTTGGTGAAAGTAGTATGGACATGAAGAAACGCGTTGTTGTTGTGGTACTGGATGGCCTACGGCGGGATATGATTTCGCCAGCGACGACACCAGCGCTGGCTAGCTTCGCGGGGATGGCGACCGTCTTTTCAGCCCATCGATCCGTTTTCCCATCGGCGACCCGCGTTGTCTCTGCCTGCTTTGCCACTGGCTGCTGGCCAGATCGGCACAGGCTCGCGGGAAATAGCATTGCGCTCATGGAAGATGACAGGCTCATCCCCCATGATGTCGGGCGTCCCGATTTCATGGATGATTTGCGCCGCATTCGTGGCTATTGCCTTGCTGTGCCCACATTGTCGGAAAGACTTGCGCAGAAGGGGCAAGAAGCGATGCTGTTCTCCAACGTCTCCCCCGGCGCGGCACGTGCTCATGATCCTGATGGCCATGGCTGGGTGCTGCATCGGGCCTGGTCGCATGGCCCAGGCTTGCGAAAATTGAAGGGTGCCGAAGCTGTTGAATCTGTCACGCATGATGCCGCCGGTGATGCAGTATTGACCCAGGCGTTTCTCGACCGCGCCCTTGCGGGACGGGAAGCCATGCTCGCGGTGTTATGGCTGGGAGAGCCCGATGCAAGCCAGCATGCTGCGCCAATTGGGGCGCCTGCGGGAATGGCGGCACTCGCCGCCGCCGATGCGCGTTTTGCCGAGGTGCGGGCAGCTGTTGAGGCGCGTCGCGATGCAGGTGAAGATATTGTTCTGATCGCCTGTTCCGATCACGGGCATCAAACCGTCAAGGCTGTTGTGGATATAGAAGCCGAATTGGCGGCAGCTGGCTTGAAACGTGGCATTGATGACGCAAGCCTTGTTTCGGTTTCCAACGGCACATCGGCGTTGGTCTACCTGCACCCGGATCGCGCATCGCTTGCCGATGCCGTGCTTACCTTTTTGGCGAAGCAGCCCTGGGTCGGTTCGGTGCATGCTGGTGACGCCCTCGCCGAGATTGGTCATGCGGCGCAGGATCATCTTCTCTGCGCTATTTCCATGGCGTCAGACACAGCGCCCAATGAATTCGGGGTCGCGGGACTTGCCTTTGCCGCCAAGCCCGCAGCGGGCAAGCCGGATCGGCTAGGATGCGGGCAGCATGGCGGCCTGGGCTTGGCGGAACAAAGCCCCTTCCTGATGATCAACGGGGCCGGCTTTGCATCCGCCATGGAAAGCGCCGCGCCGACAAGCCCGATAGACCTTGCCCCAACCATCCTGCGTCATCTTCAACTTGCGGCGGATGGCTGTGACGGGCGCGCCTTGCAACAAGGCGCTTGAAGAAGGCCGCGTCAGGCAATAGGCAAGCCCGGCAAGGCGATTTAGTTGCTTGCCTTCAGCCTGGCAGACTCATTCCCTGTCATCGCCCAAGTTTTAGCCTTTTTGAGCAGTTCAGCCAGACCATTGGCATGGTCGGTGATAAGCGTTTGCGGAGAAACAGAAGAACCGGGCGCTGGATGGAGAATAATCTTCCAGCCCCCTGCCGCTTGATCAAAAACCTCGAACCGCCAGGCCCCAAAACTCAAAAGCCCGACGCGAAGCTGACGCGAAGACATGCAAGCCCCTCTTGATCTGTGCTGTCCCCCTCTAGTACGACTAGACAACCGAGGCAAGTGTCTACACCCTTAATGAAATTGTCCGGTTTTGAAGCCCCGCGTCACTTAGCGGATACGACGAGGCTTTTTTCAACCCGGGGGCTTCAAGGTGCCACCTGCCCCGGAACCGGTTGTCCAGAAAAGAAGGCCGCGAGAGACTCTGCCGCTGACATCTCAATGGCTTCGCGCACTTGCGCCACGGCCGAACCCAGATGGGGCGTGAATAGGGTGCGCGGATGGGCCAAAAGCGCCGGCAGGATCGCGGGTGGGCGGTGCGACAAGGCCCAATCCTCCATGGCGAAGACATCAGCCGCAAAGCCCCCTAGCCGCCCTGCATTCAGGGCTTCGGCCACCGCTGCTTCATCCACCAAGGAACCGCGCGCGACATTCACCACCAGCGCATGAGGCGGCAGCGTAGCCAGACGCGTCGCATCCAGGATGTGTCTGGTGCTTGGCGTCAGCGGCAGCGCAAGCACCAGCGCGTCAGCCAAGGGAAGTATCGCATCAAGCGGCATCGCCTTCACACCATCCGGCGCTGGGGCAGCTTGATCATGACCAATCAAGCGGCAGCCAAAGCCCTGAAGCCGCGCTGCGATCGCACGCCCAACTCGGCCAAAACCAAGCAACCCAATAGTCGCACCTTCCAGACCCGCACCGTAAAGAATCGGGCGCCAGCCGCCGAACGTGCCGCTGCGCACCAGCGCATCGCCCGCGCGCAGATGGCGCCCAAGGCCGATCAGCAGGCCAATCGCAAGCTCGGCCGTTGGCACGGTAAGAAGGTCTGGCACCACCGAAACCGTCACACCACGTCGCTGGCACGCGGCAAGGTCAAAATTATCAGCACCCTTCAATGCACAGCCAATCATGCGAAGCCGTGGGCAGGCGGCCAAGAAATCCTCATCTACATGATCCGTCATAAAGGCGAGCAAGCCATCCGCCCCAGCAGCACGGTCACGCAATACCTGTGCTGACCAAGGCTCTGGACCCTCATTCATTTCGATATCAGCAAAATCCCTGAGGCGCGCAAGAACCGTTGCATGAAGCGGCTGAGTCACAAGGATACGCGGTTGAACGGCGGGTTTCATCAAACTGTAACTCCAGCATCGGTGAGAAGGCAGTATAGCGCCAAAAAAAGCGATCCAGAAGGTTGGAACTTTGCACCCTAGAACTCAAAAGTCGGGAATGGCTGTTTTACGTCTTTTTGATGCCGGCGTGACCTATCCGAATGGGACCGTTGCGTTGCAGCCAACCAGTTTGGAATTCGCGGAGGGCGCTTTTACGATTTTGCTTGGACCTTCAGGCGCGGGTAAATCTACGCTGCTGCGCAGTTTGAATGGTATTGTCCCACTCACCCAGGGGCAGATTGTATCCGCGCATTTAGGTGTACTGCGAAATGCGCGCCAATGGCAGGAACACCGACGCAAAACCGGTATGATTTTCCAGCAACATCAGCTGATCGGGCGCCTGACTGCGCTCGCGAATGTCCTTATGGGGCGCCTTGGTCACCATTCGACTTTGCGTAGCCTGTTTCCATTATCGGCAGATGAAAAGCGTATGGCATTGGAAGCATTGGATCGCGTTGGTTTGCTTGACTATGCTCTGCGGCGAGCCGATCAACTCTCCGGCGGGCAGCAGCAGCGTGTTGGCATTGCGCGCGCCCTAGCCCAAGCGCCTAATCTTATCCTCGCGGATGAACCCGTCGCCTCTCTTGATCCTGCCACCGCGGAACGTGTGTTGGCGTTGTTGCACGGGATTTGTCGGCAGGATGGGTTGAGCGCGATTATTTCCCTGCATCAGGTGGAACTTGCCCGCCAATTCGCCGATCGCATCATCGGCATCAATAGCGGCCATGTCGTTTTTGATGGACCGCCCGAAAGGCTTGGTGAGGACGCCATTCGCCGTATTTATGAAGGCACCCCCATCCCGCAAGAAAATCCTTCTTCTACATACGAACTGGAGATGACCCCATGAAGCGCCGCGCATTTCTTGCAACACCGCTGTTATTGCCTGCCCTGGCGCAGGCCCAAACCCGCGATCCTGCCCGCTTGCGCCTGGCATTGCTGCCAGATGAGAATGCCTCGACCATCGTCCAAAACGCCCAGCCTTTGCGCGCACATCTGTCCCAGAGTCTTGGCCGCGATGTGCAGGTTGTCGTCACCACCGATTATTCTTCGATGATCGAGGCGATGCGCTTTGGCCGTATCGAAATTGCTTACTTCGGCCCGTTTTCCTATGTGCTGGCCAAATCACGGGCCGAGGGGATAGAACCCTTCGCCGTTGGTGTGGAACGCGGTTCCCCCACTTATCGTTCCATCATCATCGCGACCGCGGGCGGGCCAGTGCAGAAGCTTGAAGATGTGCGCGGCCACCCGGTTGCTTTTGGCGATCAAGCGTCAACATCCTCGCACCTTGTGCCGCGCGCGACCATCCTGCGACGCACCGGGCTTGCTGGAGAGAAGGATTTCCGGGTGGTGCATGTCGGTACGCATGACGCTGTTGCGCGTACGGTCGAAGCGGGGCGCGCGCCGGCCGGCGCCCTTTCCGAGCCGATCTTCCATTCCCTCCTTGCGCGCAACATCATCCGTCGTGATCGTTTGGTGGATGTTGCGTTCTCAGACCCCATCCCGAATTATCCCATGGTGATGCAGGGCGATCTGGCGCCCACGCTAAAGCAAGCCATTCGCGATGCCTTTCTCAACCTGAATAATCCCGAGTTGCTGCGCAATTTCCGCGTGGAAGGCTTTGCGCCGACAACCGACGCCGCCTATGACGTGCTGCGCGAGACGGCACGCATCCTCAATCTTGATCTGAGCCGCATGAGCTGATGTCAACCACGACGCAGGATCATATCCTCGCGGCTGACCGAAAGGCAGGCATGCGCCAGGCATTGCTGGTGGCATGCCTTTTGGTGGTTTGCGCGGCAGCCCTGACCATTACGGGCTTCTTCGATGCGGCACGCTTTGCTGAAGGTATCCCGGCACTGGCGCAGCTATTTTCGGAAATGATCCCGCCGGATTTTTCGCGCTGGCAGCATTGGCTACGCCCCCTATTGGATACACTCGCCATGTCCATTGCGGGCACAATCCTGGCCGTGATCCTATCCTTGCCACTAGCCTTGCTTGCCGCACCGAATACCACGCCTTTTCCAGCCTTGGGCTATGTCGCGCGGCTTCTGCTTTCCTTCTTGCGCTCCGTGCCTGAACTGATCCTGGGCATCATCTTTGTCGCGGCCGTTGGCTTTGGTGCATTGCCTGGCGTGCTTGCGCTGGCCTTGCATTCTGTCGGCATGGTGGGAAAATTCTATGCCGAGGCGATTGAACATGTGGACCCCCGCCCCTTGGAAGCCGCGCGGGCTGCTGGGGCGACCCGCGTACAGGTGATCACCCATGCTGTTTTGCCGCAGGTTCTCCCCCAAATGGCGGATATCACGATTTACCGCTGGGAATATCATTTCCGTGCCTCAACCGTCCTTGGCATTGTTGGCGCTGGCGGCATTGGCTTTGAATTGATCGCTGCCCTGCGCCTTATCTCCTACGATCAGGTGGCTGCGATTCTTATCACGATCCTCGCCTGTGTCGTGGTGGTGGATAGCTTGGGCGCAGCGCTGAGGAAGCGGCTGAAGTAAGGCCGTGTCCGCCATCGGCGCCTATGGGACCAAACTGATGGTTTGAGGTACGGCGGATTTCTGGCTGATTGCAACCTGAAGCAGAGTGAGGATGAGCCAGAAAATCTCTGCCACGCCCACACGGGTGCCAGCCGAAGAACTGGTTCGTGATATTCGTAGCGCCGCGCGCAAGGACCATTCCGCCGAGGACAAGATCCACATTGTCTTGGAAGGGCTCGTCTTCGAGGAGGGCATTGAAAAAATTTAAAAATAGGGGCCAGAGAGTTTCGCCTTTTTGGTCGCCACTGCTGCTCCAGTCGCCACCTAGCCGATCCGGGTTAGTGCCCCAGGCGACCACCTAAACTCCCTTGAAAACAAAGCTTTTTCTGGCGACCTTGAGGGTGCTCAAGTGGAATGTTCCGGCGTTTTCTCTCCGAAACCCCGAATTCTCTCCAAAGCTTGAGGGTAGGCCGATTTTTCCAATAAGGTTTAACGCGTTGATCTGAAATGGTTTTAATTATGCTGCGGTGCAGCGTGGTTGGAAAATGGACTGGTGGGGCGGTGGGGGCTGAGAAGGGAAAGTGGGGCTGAACCCCGAGGTTTGAGGGTCTACGGCAGAAGCTGTGTTCTTCGCCAGTCAGCAGCCCATGTAGCTGCGGCCAGTGCGAAGTCGAGGCCATGGTTCCTTCCCGGCGATTTTGTATGCGGGGAGCAAACGCGCTCGACATCGCTAGCGCCAGTCCGAGAATATGGGTTGCAGTTTGCACTATGGTGTACTGAATTCAATGACTTAAGTGCAAACCTAGGCTCCTCAGGTTTGCACTTGGGTTGCACCATCGGGGCGTCATTTAAGCAGCTTTAGCGCCATCTGATCCTTTATCCGATTACCTAAGACCGTAGGCTGATCTGCATGGACCTTGATCGACCAAACAACAGATATCACGCATTGCCGCCATCAACCGGCAGCACCTGCCCGGTCACCCAGCCGGCATAGGGGCTGGCAAAAAACAGCACGGCATTAGCAATATCCTCAACCGAACCAAGACGGCGCATCGCAAGCCGACCGATCAGCGCCTTCTGCCCTTCATCGCCATAGCTTTCGAATTGCTTGATGCTGGATGGGTTGGAAAGCACGAAGCCAGGCGCCACAGAATTCACCGTAATGCCATAGGGCCCAAATTCGCGGGCCAGCTGCCGTGTCAGCCCAACCAGGCCATGCTTGCCCGAGCCATAAGCCTGAATGCCGGTCAGGCTTGCCTTCAAGCCCGCGCCGGAGCTGATGGTGACGATGCGCCCCTTCTTGGCTTTCTTCATGCCGGGTGCCGAGGCACGCGCCAGCGCAAAGGCAGCATGCAAGTTGATGTCGATGATGGCGTGCCAATCCTCATCGCTCACTTCCTCGATTGGGCGCATAACTTGGCCGCGCACGCCGCCGGCATTCGAAATCAGGATTTCGATGGGACCGCCAGTGGCATCTTCAATGCGCTCGATCCAGCCGGCGGCTGCGCCCTTCGCAGTCAAGTCAAACGCATCGGTGGTGATGGTGCCTGGCGCCTTGGCCGTTTCAGCCAATTCAGCGGCTGAAATATCGCAGGCGAAGACCCGCGCACCAAGGGCTGCAAAGGCGCGCGCAATGGCTTGGCCAAAACCATGCCCGGCACCCGTGACAGCGACGGTAACATTGTCAAAGCGGACATCCATAGGAAGGCTTCCTTACTCGGCAGGGGAAAAAGCGGCGCGCGTCACACCATTCAATTCACGCATCAGCGCAACCCAGGCGGCAAAGCCTTCGGCGATGGAAGATTCGCGCCAGTTTTCATTGGGGGCATGAAAATCCTCATCGGCGGTCGCGAAGGAAAACATCACGGTATCAATGCCCGCGACATTGCGCGCAATATCCGCAAGCGGCAGCGTGGCCCCCATGCGCACGCGCAGCGGTTTCTGGCCAGTGGTGCGTTCCAGCGCGGCCTCTGCCGCCCGCAACAAGGGATGCGACGCCGGCAGCGAATAGGCATAAGTGCCGTCACGCGTGTTGGTGATGGAAAGCTCTGCGCCCTTGGGGCAATAGGTGCGCAGATGTTGGGCCACGGCTTCACGCGCAAGCGCCGGGTTTTGGCCCGGCACCAGGCGCATGGAAAGCTTTGCATGCGCCAGGGCGGGAATGACGGTCTTGCCGCCAGCGCCGGTATAGCCGCCCCACATGCCATTCACATCAAGCGTGGGGCGCAGCCAAAGCCGTTCCAAGAACTCCGCCGGCGCAAGATGGCTTGGAGTGATGCCGATGGAATTGTCGTGCTGCGCAACATTGAAGGGAATACGCGCCAATTCCGCGCGTTCTTCGGGTGAAGCTGAGCTGGCGCCGGCCCAAAAGCCTTCCACCGCAATCTGCCCATCCGCATCATGCAATGTCGCAATCAGGCTTGCCATGGCATGCAGCGCGTTCGGTGCGACACCGCCATAACGCCCGGAATGCAGATCCTTGGCCGCGCTCCGCAGTGTGATTTCCATGCCGGTATTGCCGCGCGTGCCCACCGTCATTGTCGGCAAATCCGCCCGCCA
>Ga0315899_10002200_pt1 | contig 21664 bp, 19 predicted proteins | sample LakEriMetagenome_2_FD_203518 | JGI IMG/M metagenome (GOLD analysis project Ga0315899, IMG submission 203518) | Freshwater fungal communities from buoy surface, Lake Erie, Ohio, United States - Buoy 4 MA112 | ecosystem: Environmental > Aquatic > Freshwater > Lake | place: USA: Lake Erie, Ohio... | reverse complement strand
CCGACGGTACAACACCGGGTTGTCAATAAGCACAGAACTTCGTAGTACAAGCAAACGACATGGCTTCCATGTCGTTTTGTCATATATAGTCAGTTCTATTGACTTAAACCTGCGCCATTGGCAGGAAAATAGCGGCATTTTGGGGGTGGCACATGAGTTGATCTAAAGAGATTGTTATTAAAAACTGAATCACATTTATATCATTTAATTATGGGAAAGATAATTGGTATCGACCTGGGCACAACGAACTCCTGTGTAGCAGTAATGGAAGGCAATGAGCCGGTAGTTATTCCGAACAGCGAAGGACGTCGCACTACCCCGTCGATCGTAGCATTTGTTGAAAACGGAGAGCGTAAGGTCGGAGATCCTGCAAAGCGTCAGGCGATTACCAACCCGCGAAAAACGATTTTCTCTATCAAGCGTTTTATGGGTCATTTATTCGACGAAGTAACCATGGAAACCGGGCGTGTACCGTATTCCGTTGTGAAAGGCGATAACAACACACCTCGTGTTGCAATTGATGACCGCAAATACACACCACAGGAAATTTCAGCGATTATTCTTCAGAAAATGAAGAAGACTGCAGAAGATTACCTGGGAACTGAGGTGACAGAAGCCGTAATCACTGTACCTGCATACTTTAACGATGCGCAGCGTCAGGCAACCAAAGAAGCCGGTGAAATTGCGGGATTGAAGGTGCGTCGTATCATCAACGAACCGACGGCAGCTGCATTAGCATATGGACTGGATAAGAAAAGCCAAGACATGAAAATTGTGGTGTTCGACTGCGGTGGTGGTACGCATGACGTTTCTGTTCTTGAATTGGGCGATGGCGTATTCGAAGTAAAATCAACTGATGGTGATACACACTTAGGTGGTGATGACTTCGACCAGAAAATTATTGATTGGTTGGTGCAAGAGTTTAAAGACGAGAATGGAGGACTTGATTTATCTAAAGATCCGATGGCGCTTCAACGTTTGAAAGAAGCGGCAGAAAAAGCGAAGATCGAGTTATCCAGCACCAACTCCACTGAAATTAATTTGCCGTACATCATGCCGGTGGATGGAATTCCGAAGCACTTGGTACGTTCATTAACTCGCGCGAAGTTTGAGCAGTTGGTAGACGATTTAGTACGTCGTACGATTGAGCCATGCCGTTCTGCTCTGAAGAATGCGGGGTACAGCGTGAATGATATTGACGAAGTAATTCTGGTGGGCGGTTCAACACGTATTCCTGCCGTACAAGCTGCGGTGCAGAATTTCTTTGGCAAAGCGCCATCAAAAGGTGTAAATCCTGATGAAGTGGTTGCAGTAGGTGCAGCGATTCAGGGTGGTGTGTTAACCGGAGAAGTAAAAGATGTATTGTTACTCGACGTTACACCTCTTTCATTAGGTATTGAAACGTATGGTGGCGTATTGACTAAGCTTATCGAGGCGAATACCACGATCCCGACGAAAAAATCGGAAACATTCTCTACCGCATCAGACAATCAGCCTTCTGTTGAGATTCACATTCTTCAGGGCGAGCGTCCGATGGCGAAAGATAATCGTACTATCGGTCGTTTCATCTTAGATGGTATTCCTGCTGCACCGCGCGGTGTTCCTCAAATTGAAGTATCGTTTGATATTGATGCGAACGGAATTTTGAACGTATCTGCAAAAGATAAAAACACCGGAAAATCTCAGAACATTCGCATCGAAGCCAGCAGTGGTTTGTCGAAAGATGAGATTGATCGCATGAAAAAAGAAGCAGAAGTTAACGCAGAAGCAGATAAGAAAGCGAAAGAAGAAATTGAGAAATTGAATCAGGCTGATGCGTTGGTGTTCCAAACCGAGAAGCAGTTGAGTGAACACGGCGATAAGTTACCTGCTGATAAAAAAGCTGCAATTGAAGAAGCTGTGAAGGAATTGAAAGAAGCACATGCTTCCAAGAATATTCCTGCGGTTGAATCGGGTCTTGCGAAGTTGCAGACTGTTGTGCAGGGCATGTACGAGGCCATGCAACAACAAGGCGGCGGCAATGCAGGCGGTGGCGAGCAACCGAAAAGCGGAGACAGCGAAGTAACCGATGTGGATTTTGAAGAAGTGAAGGACGCGAAATAAACGCGTTGTTAATAAGATTGCATAAAGAACGGGATGGTTGAACTGTCCCGTTTTTTTTTGGAGTGAAGCGAGGTGAGACTCCTTATGGCGTAGTTAATGTTCACAGATTTCCATAATTCCACACATTGGAAATCCATAAATAATATATTAGTTCCCCACCACTACTCTATTGCTACCCAATACTTGACCATTAGCGTCCAGCACACGAACTATGTATAAGCCCCGATTCCAGTTGCTCACATCAATTTTGTGTTGCGTCGTTTGTGTTTGAGTGTTATAAACCATTCTTCCAGTAACGTCAAACACTTCTATAGTTTTGGCGTTACCAACAGGTAGTCCGCTGATGGTAAGTTCTGTTGCAGTAGGATTCGGATACCATTGCATTTGATCTGCATCGCTCACTTCATCGTTTCCGGTAACATCGTACGTTCCTCCAAATACAGGACGCATCATCAGTGCACCATCAAAAATAGAAGTGTACCAAACACCTGAGGTGTTGTAATAAATCTTATCCGACTGATCGTTATTAAAATCAAAACCGATGTATAAGCGATCTACCGCTAACTGTTGCCAACCAATATAAAATGTTCCGGACAACACAACAGTACCACTGTCAATCGTATATTCCACAAAACGATTCGGCGCATCATAACGATATTCCGGTGTGTATTTGTATTGCGTGTACAGCACTGTTCCCGGCTGATTCGCTGCAGAATTGTGAGCCCACACCGTTAATCGGAATTCACGCAAATCAATATTCGGTTGATCTATTACAGGCAAGAAATACATCATCACCGACTTCAACGTATCTGTAACATTTGGCGGCAAAGTGAACTTATACGCCATCAATGCTTGCGAGCCGTAAATACCATAACCCACTTCCGCTGTGCCGTCATCGTACGCGTAATAATTGTACAAATGCTGCTTGTAAATCACAGTATCTACAGGCGCGCTGGCAGAAGTTCCCTTCTTGAGCATGTGATGTACATAATACGTTCCTGTGTCTTCCGGATTACTGAATCCCGGATAACTGAACGGCGTAACGTTTGGATTAGCATGTGGCGCGTATGGAGAATATCCTGAAGTATAAAACGGCTGTAAATTACCATCAGCGCCGCCGTTGTATGTGAATATCGGTGTAGCCGAAGTTGGTTCATAAACTTCGTAGGTGTAAGTCACGTTGCGCGGAATATCATCGTTGTTGCGAATAAAAATATTCATATCGCTTGCCATCATGGAAGGCACATAATGACGCCCCGGAACCACATGAAAGTCTTTTAATAAAGACGGCATGTCGTAAACAAAATGTGGTTCTCCTTGCAACGTATCTGCAAAGGACCGTGTTTGTTTTAAAAACACTTCATCAATATGCCAGTGATCATTACTACCGCAAACTGATGCATAATTGCGAAAACGAAAACGAAATCCGTTCTGAAAATAAGAAGCACTGTCCAGTTTCAGCATTACCAGATGAAATCCGGTGTCGTTACCTTGAGGTGTATAACCTTCCATAAACCAAATGGTTTTCCAAACTTCAGTTGAAAAGGAATTCCATGATGGAACATTATATTGTAATATCAATGAATCTGTTGGATTAGGCGCGTAACCCTTTCCGCCTGCCTGATACCAAAAACTCAAATACACGGAATCACCAATACTTAACGACTGCAAATTGATATGTCGTGATGTTAATTCATCCGCCGGAGAGCTCGTATTCGAGGGCGCTAAAGCGTTGTAAGGCATGCCCGTAAAATCGAGGCCATCGAATGTACACACACCAATATTCACGGGAGAAAGCGGCCATCCGCGATTGACATAAATTCCCGGATTCAAAGTCAGATTCCACCACGTTGTATCAGGACGATGATCGTCGTAAGAAAAATCATCACGAAATCCGGTTGAGGGCAAGTTAATGGTATCTCCCGAAAAACTTCTGGAACGATTCGCAGCGGCATCAACCGTTTGAGCAGCGTTGTGGGTAACCGGAGCAGTATGTTCGGGCTGAGCGAAATAACTAATAGAAATAAAAACTGCACATGCAGTGAATAAATGCTTCATTATTAATCCTCTGTTTTCAATTTCGATTTATCCGAAGTCACGAAAATATCGATGGTCGTTCCTTTGATGATTTTTTTATCCTTGCCCGGCACAGGATTTTGGTTGTACACAAATGCATTCAACGAATCCTTTACATCAGGATCTTGAATTAATAACCAATCCAATCCCATATCCAACAGTTTTCCACGAGCCTGTCGGAAAGTTAAACCATTTAAATTAGGAATAGGCATTCCCGAAATTCCGCCTTCACCATCAACACCAACCATCAACAAAACGGTTTCACCTTTCATAATCGGAGTACCGGGCTCGATGCGTTTGCCTTTGTAACGTTGTTCGATAATCGCACCATGATGCGGATCTTCTACTTCTTTGAATTCCGCTTTCAATCCGTAACTCTCGCAAACGGCTTTTGCCTGGCGTTGCGATAAATCTTCCAACTTGGGCATCGCAATAGAAGGCGGTGTGATCGCAGTAACATACAAATACACAGTTCGATTTTCTTTCACATGTGCTTTCGGTTCAGGGTCCTGACGAAATACAACTCCCTTTTGTTTCTGCGGATCCCAGATGGAATCGATGATTTCGTATTTCACAGGTTTATCATCAACGAAACGATCCAGTTGAGAAATTTTCAAATCGATAAAATCAGGTACTTCTATAAAATCTCCGTGATTGGTAAACGAACTCATCCAGGCAAACGTAGCCCGAATCAGCAAGGGCAATAATACCAACGCAATAGCAGCATTAATCAGAAATCGTTTACCGGTAAGAAACTGAAACAAATTTTTCATTGAACGTTATGCCGGTTGTTGTTGTAGTTTTTTTCGTGCGAATGAAAAATTCAAAATCGCATCAATAAATTCGTACGGTTTGTATTCATTAATCGCCGCCTGATGGAAAATACATGTGGCAGGTGTCATTCCCGGAAGCGAATTCACTTCAACAAAAATAACCTCAATTCGATCAGGAGAATAAATTCGCACAAATGCATCGATACGGGTATAACCCTGAATGTTTAACAGACGCGCAGCAGCACCCAAAGTTGCCTTCACCTGATCCGAAATTTGTTGTCGCTCATGAGGATTAACTGCATATCGAGCAGGAGTAATATTTTGTCCCTGACCCGCTAAAAATTTCTCTTCCAGCGATAATACTTCTCCTTCCGATAATGCTTCCGAAGCTTCAAACACTTCATATTCCAATTGCCCTTGCGATCCGTAATGTGTGACCATTCCACCGGTTATTTCCAGGAAATGCTTCGCATCACGTTTACTGATCAATTCTTCAACAAGTATAACAGGTTTATTCGGAAACTCCTCTTTGGGTTTAATCTTCAACAATTGCGCCGCTTGCGGGTCAAGTTCTTCCGAATTTCTAAAAATCAATTTCGCAAAAGCCTCAAATTCTTCCTTAGTTTTAATTTTCCGAACCGCAGAACTGCATCCATCATCTACCGGCTTAGCAATAAAGGGCCAATGAATATGTTGATCGATATATGCCAATACCGAAGCAGGATTTTTCACCCATTCATCCTGAGTAACGAGCACGTGTTCCGCAACCAAAAATCCATTTTGTTTTAAAATTTCATTCGTGCGGTATTTGTCAATGGTAATCTGCGAACTCTCTTTGCCGCTTCCATTGTACGGAACACCCAATGCATCAAGCTTCTCCTGCACTGCCCCATCTTCCCCCGGACGACCATGCAGTGCAATAAACACAGCATCGGCCATTTTGCTTAACTCTTCGTAAGAAATTTTTCGTGGAGCAGACAGTGCGTCAGGAGATGCGAAGCGGTTGGTAATCGAAGCAGCCTCCTGTATAATTTTGCGCACAACAGGATGAATTTTCCACGCATCAATTTTCTCTTTTATATCATCCGCATTATCCTTCAACAAAATATTTACGGGAATAACATACAACTGATGATCATCGGCATGACCGGTAAGAAACACCGGTATCGGGCTATACTTGGTTGATGAAGATAATTTCTCGAAAATATTTCGTCCGCTTTCTACTGAAATATGGCGCTCGGATGAATATCCGCCTAATAATACCGCAACGCGTGTACGTTCTTGTGCCGCTGAACGAATAGCATCCATGCCCGAATCGAGACGATGCAACAATTGATCGTAGTGCTGTCCGTTTTTGTCCGACTTAATACGCGCTAGCAAAGAAGCACGGATGATGTACGTCAAAAACTGAGAAGGATTCAATCCGATTTCTGCAGCCTGATGAAAGAAAAACGACGATGGCATCATTCCTGAAGTGGTGTTCGGATCATTCAAATAAATTTTTCCGTCATCACCAACGAATCCATCGATGCGCGCATAAACATCAAATTGCAGGGCTGTAAATAAACGCACACATTCTGTTCTGATAGCTTCGATTTGGGCATCAGGCAGTTCAATAGGCGTAATTTTGCGCGAAAGTCCCGGTAAATATTTGGAACGATAATCGAATAACTCCTTGCCTTTACGAATCTCTGTAGGAGGCAATGCCACAGGAGTAGCGTCCTCTCGTTCCACTACAATACATGAAAATTCTTTCCCCGAAATAAATCCTTCCACAAGCACTACACTTTCAGCATCCAGAGCTTCCAGTGTTACACTTGCATGTTTTGCAGCAAATAATACGTCCAAGCGCTGCAACAAATTATCCGGATGAAAAATCATTTCGGTGTTGGTTCCGGCAGTTAATTTCACCGGCAATCCTATACCTTCACGAATGTCTGTTAGAACGCGGATTGTTGCGTTCTTATCGCTTGCTGATAAAGAGTTCCATGCTGAGGAGGATATAGTTTTGATAAACAAACTCTTGAGTAAGGCTTCGCGTAATTGGTTTGCATCAGCTTCATGCAAAATTGAAATTCCGATGGATGAACCTTGCGTGGATGCCTTTACTACAGCAGGAAAACCAATTTCTTGCTGAATTTTTTGAAATAACTTTTCGCCTGAATCGCTAAGAATGTCCTCTCGTGATAAGGCAATAAAGTTAGGAGATGCAAAACCCGCATTCACCATCAACTTCTTCTGAACCGCCTTATCAATACCGATTGCAGAAGGCAATATCCCCGAACCGGAATACGGAATTTTAAAATATTCCAACAGACCCTGAATTTTGCCATCTTCACCGAAAGGTCCGTGCAAACATAAAAACGCAAAATCAATTTCTTGCTTTAACTGCTCAACACTCAAACGCTTACCCAACTGTCCAAACATGGCATTCACGGTTGCATCATCAGGATTCAAAGATTCCGCATACACCTGAAATTCGCCCTGTGACTCAGGAATAAAATCTACGGGCGGATAAAAGTCACGGATACTGCCTTTGTACAGGTATTCCCAATTTAACAACACGAAATTGCCGCAGCTGTCCACAAAAATCGGCACCGCTTCAAACAGGGATTTATTTAAATTATCATAAACGGTTCTACCTCCAGCAAATGATATTTCACGTTCACGGGATGATCCTCCGAAAATAATTCCAATCTTCAATTTCATAGCGTCGAATATGCCCGACTCAATATGATCAGGCATGTGTAAAGATAAGCAATCGCGCAGGGTGTGGAAGGTTCCGGCAACAGAACTGTTGTCAACTTTTGAACAAGTGTCGGCTGAAATCTATTGATTGCGGGAAGCCATCCATTGCGCCCATGCCTTAACGGCCCTCGAGCGGTGACTTAAACGATTTTTTTCATCGCCGGACATTTGTGCAAATGTGTGCGTTTCACCATCCGGAATAAACAGCGGATCATAGCCAAACCCATTACTACCACGAAGTTCCAAGGCAATAACTCCGTTCACGATTCCTTCAAAAAGATACTCACCGGTTTCATCAATAAAAGCCAACACGGTACGAAATCGTGCGTGACGTGTAACTTCGGAACGTAGCTCCTGCAATAATTTGGCATTATTTGCCTGATCATCTTTTTGCGGTCCGGCGTAACGAGCCGAATACACTCCCGGAGCGTTGTTGAGTTCAACTACTTCCAATCCCGAATCGTCCGATAGCGTTGGATTTCCCGTGAGTTGAAATATTTTACGAGCCTTTTGTAAAGCATTTTCCTCCAGTGTGGTACCTGTTTCCTCTAACTCATTTTTCACCAAATCATCTATGCCCGATGCTGCAATTCCTGCAGGCAGAACAGCCTGTATCTCCTTTATTTTGTAAGGATTCTGAGTAGCTAACAGTATAGTAATCATGAGATTTAAGTAAATGCTTATCTTGTAACGTTATTAACTCAGCAAAGTTAAACTTTACGTGAAGAAGATTGACCTTATGATTGTCGGAGCGCAAAAGGCCGGCAGGACATCGCTGAAAAACTATTTGGGTGAACATCCGAACATTTCTACGCATGATCAGAAGGAAATCGGATACTTTGTGGTGGATGAAGAATACCGTGAAGGGATAGAAAAAGCAGATGAAAAGTATTTTCACGATTATCGTAAAGGTAGCACGTTGATTGCCAAAAATGCCATGCTGTATGCGCATACTGAAGAATTGAAAAGTCTTTCAAAGTGTAATCCTCAATGTAAAATTGTCATTATGCTTCGTAATCCGATTGACAGGATGTACAGAGCTTTTTGGATGGAACAATTTTACGGTTCAGTAAAGACAGATTGTACTGCCATGCAGGAAGTAATAGCCTGTGGAGTCCGCGATACAAGGGATAGGCGTTATGAGATTTTTGTTGGAATGAGTTTATACATCAATCATCTGAGATATATCTACGCGAACTTTCCCAAGGAACAAGTTAAAATATTCTCGTTCAAAGGTTTTAAAAAAGATTTGCTATCGTATTGTAAAGAAGTTTATGAATGGTTGCGGGTGTCTTTCGATTTTCAGCCTGCAACACATGTTGTTAATAATGAAACTAAAAAGACGCAATCATTAACGTATTCAAGGTTAACGAATAGAATTGTTAACAATAATTATCCGATCAAGAAACCGATAAAAAAAGTGGTTGCTGCTTCTGCCAATCATAAGTTAGGTCAAGCTTTACGTGGCATAAATAAAACAGAAAAGCGACCGGATCCTGTCCCTGCAGACATGCGCACGTATTTGAAAACTTTTTTCGAGCCTTACAACAAGTATGTACAACAACTTACAGGATTTGATACCGAGCTATGGAACCAATAAAGGAATATACCATAAAAGCTCCGGGGAAATTTCAATTGAATCTTTCGGAATTAAAACAGTATCATGAACTCTTGTATTTCTTCACATGGCGTGATATTAAAATAAAATATAAGCAAACGGCGCTCGGATTTTTATGGGCGGTTTTACAACCTTTACTTATAGCGGGAATTTTAGCATTCGTTTTAGGCAATCGAAACAGTGGCTTCATTAATAACTTCCTGCCGTTTTATGCGGGAGTAATGGTATGGAACATTTTTGCTTCAGGTATTAATAATGCAGGAAATAGCATGGTAAGTAATGCTAACATAATTAAGAAAATATATTTCCCGCGTTTGTTACTTCCACTCTCTTCTCTCGCCGGTACATTGTTCGATTTTACCATGTCCATTCCAATTCTGGTGGCAGTTTGTATGCTGTCACCAACAGAAATAAACATCGCACAGGTGTTATGTACGTTTCCTATGGCTGTAATTACTATGCTGTATGCAGCTACGGGACCTGCACTACTGCTCTCGGCGTTGAACGTAAAATATCGCGACTTCCGTTACGTTATTCCGTTTTTACTACAACTATTACTTTTCGCATCACCGCTTTTTATTAAAACAATTAATATTCCAACACACCTTAAACCCATACTGAATATTAATCCAGCTGCGCTTGGAATTCAATGGGCTCAGGCAGGATTTGGTGGCGAATTACCTTCAAGTATGGAATTAATTTCAGGCTATTGTACGTATGCCCTATTCCTGATTATAGGCATATATTATTTTAAGAAAACTGAACATAATTTCGCAGATCTCGCGTGAAGCCTATTCTCGAAATACAAAACATCAGCAAGACGTTCAGGATTAACCATGAACAGACGCCGTATTTAAGTATGCGCGATGCCGTGTCGGGAATATTTAAAAGCAGTGCCACCGAAGTAGAAACTTTTTACGCACTGCGAGATATCAGCTTTAGTGTTCAACAGGGTGATACCATTGGAATAGTAGGTAAAAACGGCGCGGGTAAATCTACATTGCTAAAAATCCTTTCACGTATCACGCCTCCTACTGCAGGACAAATTAAAGTGCGCGGCAGGATTGCAAGTTTACTTGAAGTTGGAACGGGCTTTCATCCCGAACTAACAGGTCGTGAAAATATCTTCATGAACGGTTCTATACTCGGAATGAAACGCTCAGAAATCAATTCAAAATTCGACCAAATTGTAGAGTTCTCGGGCACAGGAAAGTTTTTAGATACACCGCTAAAGCATTATAGCAGTGGAATGCAATTGCGACTTGCATTCTCTGTTGCGGCCTTCCTTGAACCGGAAATTTTAATTATTGATGAAGTACTAGCGGTTGGTGACGTTGAGTTTCAGCAACGCTGCATGGGCAAAATGGAAGATGTTAGCAAAAGCGGACGTACTATCCTATTTGTAAGTCACAACATGGGCGCTGTTCAGGCGTTATGCAAAAACAGCATTTACCTGCAACAAGGTCAACTGAAAATGCAGGGCCCAACAGGACAAATTATTCAAACGTATCTCAATGATCAACCAAGAGCCTGCAATACAATCAGAACAGCGGATGCAGTAAAACGATGTGCAGTCCTGCAAGTTGAAAAAACAATGCAAAATGAGCAGTTTGCAGAAGTAACGGTTCGCATTCATTCCATAAGTTCAATGGCTTGCGCACTAGATTTGCGTTTAAGCAGTATCGATTTGACGCCTGCAGGATTCGGATCTTTAGGTACTTTTAATCCGAAAGAAAAAGTTCAACTTCAACCGGGTGATAACATCGTCCAATTTCGTATTCCTACGTCAACTTTAGCGAACGGACTCTACTACATGAGTATTGATCTTACGGAACCGGATAAAGAATATTACGATCGTGCAGAACAAGCACTTTTGCTTGAGATAGCAAATCAACCAATTGTTGCAACGGGAAGAGTGTTGCAGTTGGACTGGAAATACGGCACACAACAAATACAGATACAGAAACTATAAGCCCGATGCTGAAAATAACTTATAAAATACTGAACCGTGTTTTGTATTCGGGCAAGTTCGGAGACGTGAAACTCCGCCGGGAATTAATTCAGCTATTACCAAAGACGCCGATCAATTATTGTGATATTGGAGGTTTTGACGGTAGTTTTTACCAGTTTCTTCAAAAAGAATTAAACATCAAACAAGGTATTATATTTGAACCGCAAGAAAAGTATTTTCAATTATTAAAAAATAAATTTGAAAAGAATGCTGCTGTATCGGTTTATCCTTATGCAGTAAGTGATTTGCCGGGAGAACTGGATTTTTATGAAAATGCGCTACCTGCAACTTCTTCACTATTGCCTGCAGACGAGCAACTACTGGGCAAAGAAATTGATATTTCCGGCACAAAACGAAGCGTTCAAGTTGTAACGCTAGACAGCATGAACGTTTTAGCAGGTGAGCCTCTCGGACTGATGAAATTGGATATTCAAGGTGCAGAATTACATGCATTGACAGGTGCAATAAACACGTTACAAAGAACTGAGTACATCTGGATAGAAGTTTCATTTAAACCTTTGTACAAAGGATCTCCGGTGTTTGATGACATCGTTTCTTTCTTGGAATCGCAACAGTTCATCATGATCAATATCCTACCAGGATTCAAAAGTGTTGAAGGTGAATTATTGCAAGCTGACGTATTATTTAAAAAACGAGGTATATGATACTTTCAAGAATCAGATTCTCCGTTCAGCAACGCATCTTTTGGAGTGATGTTCGAAGAAAACGAAAAGAATGGTTATCGCTTCGAAATCAACGACAAGACGTTATAATTAAATTTTCACCTGATCTTTCACTCAAATTATATACAGATAACGAACTTGCCCCTCATATTTATTGCGGTGCATTTGAATGGGCAGAACGCGAGTGGCTGGAATCAGCATTAAAACCGGGAATGGTATTTTATGATATAGGGGCCAACATAGGGTTTTTCTCGTTAATTGCTGCGGAAAAAGTAACTCCACATGGACATGTATACAGCTTCGAACCGGTTACCGGAACACATGATCGACTTGTCGAGAACATACAACTTAATAATATTGATAAACACGTTACCACTTTCCTTGCAGCTGCATCAAACCATGCAGGTGAAGCCCAAATTTATATTCCCGACAAAAAAATGGATGCGTGGAATTCTTTGGCTATTAAACCCGAAACAAGCAGTTACCGATTAGAAACCATTAAGACTATCGTTCTCGATGAACTTGTTGCAAGCAATACGCTTCGTTCACCCGATATTATAAAAATTGATGTAGAAGGCTGGGAATTGCATGTGCTCAGAGGTTTGCAACAAACATTACAAAAACACCATCCCACTTTATTTATTGAATTTACTTCACAAAACCTGAAAGCCGCAGGATCAAGTTGCACAGAATTAGCTGATTTTATTCGTGCCTTAGGTTATCAATTATATGAATACGATCCATGTTACAAAAATTTATTAGTTCAGCATGATTTTAATTTCGAGCACAAAAATCTGATTGCGAAACCGGCACGATGAAATCAATTCCGAAAATCAGTATTGTTGTTCCGTCTTTCAATCAGGGACAATTTATAGGTGAGACGCTGGAATCACTGATCACTCAGCAATACCCGAATCTGGAACTAATTATCATCGATGGTGGAAGTACAGATAATACGGTAGCTGTTATTGAACATTACGCACCTTACATTACATATTGGGTAAGTGAAAAAGACAACGGACAAACGCATGCAATTAACAAAGGCCTTGCACATGTAACCGGAGATATTTTTAACTGGCTCAACAGCGACGACGTCCTTGAACCGGGATCATTACATCATCTTGCGCAATTGTACAATCAATATCCTACTAAGAATTTATTTATTGGGAAGACGCGTTTTTTTGATTTGAACGGAACAATGCGAAATTCAACACCCATTGTGTACAAGTCCACTGCTACAACTTTAGGATATGGACAGGTAAATCAACCTGCCATGTTTTACAAAACGACTGCCCTAACGAAACTTTTACCGTTAGATGATAATCTTCACATGTGCATGGATTTGGATCTTTGGACCCGTTATCTGTTAAACTTCGGCCAAGATGCGATTTGTCAAAGTGAATGCGTACTTGCAGGATTTCGCTTCCACGGCGATTCGAAAACCATGAGTGCGGCAAATCCCTTCCGGAAAGAACGTGATGTATTGTACGAAAAATTAATGTCCAAGCATCACAACAATGAAGTCGTTCAATCCGCAATGCCCTATTATTACCTTTGGTATGCAGATGAATTGTTGGGTGCGAAAGACTTTATAAATTCAAAGAAATTACTCAAGAAGGTAAATATATTTTGTTTGAATAGTCAGGGACTGCGCCTTTATTTCGGCGTTTACAGGCGCCTAGTACTGCATACCTAATGAGTACATTAAATACTAATGCATTTAACTCCTGAAATTTAATTACGATCAGAAAATATATGGAATGCCAATGTGCCATGTTAGTTTTAAGTTGCGATAAATACGCTGATATATGGCCGGTATTCTTTGAGTTTTTATTTAAACATTGGAAAGATTGCCCCTATAAAATCTATTTGGGCAGCAATACGATTTCATTCGATAACCCCAAAGTAAAAACTATTCTTTCGGGCACGCCAAAAGATTGGTCAACGGATACAAGATCAATACTAGAGCAGATTGATGAAGAATATGTAATCGTAATCTTAGAAGATTATTTCATTTATGCCCACCCTGATCAGGCTTTGTTGAATAGTGCTGTTAATTTTATGAAAAAGCACCAAAGTGTTTTTATGCGCTTAGCGTGCTTTCCGGAGGATCATTTTATCGATTATGCATACGATCCAATGCCTAACGAACACCCATTCGTTGCCACCAGAAAAGAAGCGCGCTATCGGGTAAATTTGCAAACTGGATTATGGCATAAAAAGTCCTTTTATGAATTAATTATCCCCGGAGAATCGCCATGGGAATTTGAACACAAAGCTACGGAACGAAGTAGAACTGATACTCGCTTGTACAGCGGACTAGCAGTAACACCCGGTCTTCGCTATGTGCACGGACCTATTCCCTATTTGTGTACAGCCCTTTCTCGCGGAGTTTGGATGCTCGACGCCATAGAATTATGCCGGAAGGAAGGAATTGTTTTAAATACAGGAAAGCGTCCCGTGGAAACAAAATGGGCGTATATAAATAGGCGTTGGTACCATATAATGCCCTTTGGTTGGCGGAAATATGTAGATTTTATTTTTTCAAAATGGTAGTCAGCATGAACATTTTCGAACGGTCCTTCTGGAACAAGGTTAGATTGCACATTAAGGATACTGCATTTACCCATCCGTACGAACACCTTATACGCGCAATTCGAATTGCGAATCAACAAGGACTTGGAAAATCATTTGCAGGTTCAATTATTGATGTGGGTGCATATGATGGTAAAACAGCACTGTTCTTTAACAACTATTTCCCCAATGCAACAATTCACGCTTTTGAACCTAATCCACGTGCCATTCAATTATTGGAAAAAAGCGTTAATGATATTTCAAAAATCCAAACACATCACCTGGCACTATCGAGCAAGGAAGGTTCAGTGCCATTATATGTAACACACAATGAAGTTTCTTCTTCCTTGCACAACACAGATACTTCATCAAAGGACGCTTCAGCGATTTTAGCCGAACAGCTACAAGTTAAAGAAGTCATTAGTATTAAATCTTCAACTTTAGATAGTTTTAATTTTAGTGACATTTTGTTCCTCAAACTGGACACGCAAGGCAATGAAATTAAAGTTCTTGAAGGAGCGACAGAAAGTGTACGTAAATCTCGTTTCGTAATTACTGAGATGTCAGTGCACACGCTGTATGAAGGAGGTTGTATGTATTACGAAACAGATGAAAAACTGCGGAACGCAGGTTTCGAACCGGTTGACTTCATTGTACCTTCTCGCAAGAATGGCGTGCAGATGACGGAGTTTGATGCTATATACAGAAACACGAATTTGTAAGAGCAATGAATTCTGAACTCAGCATATTCATTCCAACCTATAATGGAAAGCAACGTGTTGAACGATTGCTGAAAAGTTTATTGCTTCAGGACATTCCCACTCCGGAAATACATGTATTGATTGACGGCAGTTCGGATGGTACAGAACAACTGAAAACTAAGTTTCCTGAAGTGGCATTTCATAATTTTCCGAACGGAGGACGCGCTGCTATACGAAATAAAGCACTTTCAATTTGCACCACGAAGCATTTGCTGTTTTTAGATGATGATATGCTCGCGTCAACTGATTTGGTTCGTAAACACATCGAGTTTCATCAACAGCATCAGAATTCTATTGTTTCCGGGAACGGCTTTCGAAATCCGCAGAATGCGGCATCAATATTCGGATCTTATCTCGTAGCTCAAGAACAAGCATGGTATAAACCCCGAGGTTCGTTTCATCGTGTTGAGTCCGACAAATACGCCTTTACATCTTGCAACGTGAGTATGCCTTTAAAAGTAATGCGAGCTCTGAACGGCTTTAACGAAAATTTAAAAGATGGAGAAGACTTTGAATTTGCCATGCGTGCGCTACAGCAACAAATTCCTATTTATTATAATCGAGAGTTAATGGCGTGGCACGAGGACTGGCCAACGTTGCAGCAATATGTTCGACGTAATGCCGAATATGTGCAAGGTAAAAAACGTCTATTGGAACTTAATCCGGAATACAACAAATGGTTGAAAGTTCGGGACAAGCGCGCTTTGGCGTGGCACAAAAAATTTATTCGATCTGTTCTGGCCCGAATCGCCATGTCGGATGGAGTATTGTTCTCCTTATTACCGAAATCGTTGAAATTTTTGGCCTTCCGTTGTGCAATTTCGGTATATTCAGTAGTGTAAATGCCGGTAAAAAAAAAGCATATCATTTGGGTTTTGGCGAATTGCAATCGCGCACCTTATTTCACGTGGTTTGCGCGTGAAGCTGCGAAGCACAGTGATTTCCAACTTTCCTTTGTTGCCCTTTATCCTACTCGTCCGGAACTGGTGAATGAGCTAAATACTTGGGGATTTGAATGTCACTGGATTCCTTACTATTCCGGTTCAAGAAAACAACAACTGGTAAAAGCATTTATTGCATTGCGCCGTTATTTCAAGAAAACGAAACCGGATATTGTACATACGCATCTGTTTGATGATTCACTAAGCGGAATTCTCGCTGCAAGATATGCTCAGGTTCCTATGCGTGTTGTTACGAAAGGAGATGCATCGTATCATCATTATCATGTTCCGCATTGGACTCGATTTGATAAAATGATCAACGCCGGCGCTACCGATATCATTGCCTTATCGGAGGAGAGTAAAGAGTTTATAATTAATACAGAACGCGCGCCGTTTGAGAAGGTGCATCTTCTTCATCATGGTTTAAATATTGACGAAGTAACACGGGCAACCACCGCGACTATTGAATCCATGAAAACGCGATGGAATTTAACGGGGAAACACGTGGTAGGTGTCGTGAGTAGAATGGTGAAATGGAAAGGTTATGATACTTTGATTGAGGTTGCCGGGGAAACAATCAAAAAAGACCCCAACGTTCATTTTCTATTTTGCGGTAACGGGCCCGATAAGCAACGCATCATGCAACGCATTCGGGAAATGCAACTTGAGTCCTTTATTTCGTTGACAGGACCAATACCTGCGGCAGACATGCCTTCGTTTTTCCGCTGCTTGAATGTTTTCTTACACGGCGCAAAAATGGAGCCTTTCGGTTTAGTTATTGCAGAAGCCATGCTCAACGGTATTCCTGTTGTATCTACTCCAACCGGCGCTGCACGTGACGCCATTATTTCGGGGAAACATGGCTATATTTGCGACTTCGGCAACACCACTGCGATGAGCGAAAGTATTTTAAAACTGCGCGATACAGAACAGGCTTCAGTACTCGGAAAAAATGCGAGAGCACAAGCAACCATTTTATTTTCGTCATCGGCCAACTATAAGAATTTGCTGGAGTTGTACACTAAGTCGCACCGGCAATGAAAAATTTCCTGAAACGACTTTATCATTTGTTGCCATTCAAAAAGCAACTGTTCATCCTTATTCGCTCCTGTTGTAAACCAAGCGCTTCGGTATACCAACACTTACATTTCGTTGGCGTGTTTAATGTCACATTGCGTGAAAAAAAAGTATTTAAACTTTTCCATCACGGTAACATTGAAGAGAATGAAATTTTCTGGAACGGCTTAGAAAAAGGTTGGGAACAAAAGAGCATAGATTTGTGGCTTCAAATTTGTCCGCATCATAAAACCATATTAGACGTTGGTGCAAATAGCGGTTTATACGGAATAGCAGCAAAAGCATTTAACCCTCAGGCTGAAGTCCATTGTTTCGAACCGGTAGTAGGAACCGTAGAATATCTGATGGAAAATTCCCGAATCAACAATTTTGATATCGGCATTCACACTATTGGACTCTCGGATTATGACGGCATTGCCGACGTTTATCTTCCCGACGAACGTAATTTTGCCTATTCAGTAACTGTAAATCAAAACACGGTAGCACCACAGAGCAGTTCGAGAAAAATTTCTATCAGTGTTCAGCGTATTGACACTCTAATCGAACAACAAAAAATTTCATTGCCCACCTTAATCAAACTCGACGTAGAACGTCACGAGTATGAAGTGTTGATGGGAATGGGAAAATGGTTAAGGGAACTTCAGCCTGATCTGTTGATTGAAGTATTGGACGACGAACAGGCTGTTAGGTTACAAAGCGTATTCGAAGGCATGAACTACCTGTATTTCAATATTGACGATCAGAAAAACACAGTGCGGCAAACCAATAGCATTGAGAAAAGCGATTACTGGAACTATCTTGTATGTAAGCCTGAAACGGCAAAAATATTGAAGTTAATTCCATGAGCACTGTTTCAGTAATAATACCTGCGTACAATGCGGCAAACTTTATCGTGGAAACGATTCGTTCCGTAATAGAACAGACGTTTACCGATTGGGAGTTAATTATTTCTGATGATGGTTCTACAGATAATACGGAAGCAGCTGTTAAACCGTTTCTCAATCATCAAATACGTTATGTCAAACATCCTAATGGAGGTGTTTCATTGGCGCGTAACAGAGGCGCAGCAATAGCCACAGGAAAGTATCTTGCTTTTTTAGATGCTGATGACGTGCTTACGCCTGAATCATTGAAAAAGAAAGTTCAGGTTTTACAAGAACATCCAGAAATCGCTGTAGTATTTTGTGATGTTGCAATAATTGATGAGAAGTCAGATAAAACCGGAGTAGAACTTATCGGATCGGATGAAGATATTTTGAAGCACTTATTGCTTTGGGACAAGACAGTAATTCCCGGTCCGAGCAGTATTCTTGTGACACGTGAGGCCTACGATGCAGTTGAAGGATTTGACCCTGCATTTTCTACAGCTGCAGATCAGGATTTTTTCTTCCGGATCGCTGGCCAATTTATGTGTCATCGTATTCCTGAAGTTTTAACATTATACCGTAAACACGGTTCCAACATGCACATGAATATTCGTCGCATGGAACAAGATCATATTGGTGTTTATAAGAAAGCCGTTCGACTGAATCTGTTTGAGACCTCCTCATTTAAACGACACTGCTTTGCCAATCTCTATTTGATTTTGGCAGGATCATGGTGGGTAAACGGAAATAATAAATGCCGCGCTCTTTTGTTTTTAATTAAAACGGTAATGATGCGTCCGGCTCATGTCACACGAATACTAAAGAAGCTGGCATGAAGGCGTTGATGATCGTTACGTACTGGAGTTTTGAAGATGCGTTGATTCAGTCATACACGCTGCCGTATGTTCGTTTAATTAAAAAACATTTAGGAACTGATACCAACATTATTCTGATAACGTTTGATCGGAATCCACACACCGAACAGGAAGTTGAAATTGAACCCGGAATTACGAATTACAAATTTCGTTTATACAACTTCGGATGGAAAGCAATAATGGAAGTGCTCGCGGCATTACGACAAATGCGAAAATTAATTACAACTCGTAATGTATTTCAATTGCACGGTTGGTGCGCCACAGGGAATGGAATAGCGTGGGTACTCTCGCGAAAAACAGGCTTGCCGCTCATTGCCGATAGTTTCGAGCCAAACGCAGAACCTATGGTTGAAACCGGCACATGGAAATCCGGATCAATTGCTTTTCGAATTCAATTTTGGCTAGAGAAAAAAACTGCGCAACATGCTACACAGCTCATTGCCATTTCTCCTTACATGCAGGATTACATGGAGAAGAAGTATGGTGTTACCCGAAAAATCAAATACATCAAACCTGCCTGTGTGGACCTGGAATTATTTAGTGCCAACAAGAAACATATTGGCACACTTGTAAACGAGCTGCAGCTTCAGGATAAAATTATTTGCGTCTATGCCGGTAAGATTGGAGGATTTTACTTGGAGCAAGAGCTATTCGATTTCTTCGCTGTTGCAGAAAAAAAATGGGGCGATAAATTTCGTGTTGTCTTATTGACTTCACACGAAAAATCTTTCGTCGATAACTATGCAACTAAAGCTGGTTTTTCCGTAGACAAAATGATCATACGTTTTGTTAAGCATCATGAAGTACCGGATTATCTTGGCTTAGGCGATTTTGCAATCGGGCCCTACAAACCGGTTCCGAGCAGGCTGACCTGTTCTCCTATAAAAGATGGAGAATTCTGGGCGTTAGGTTTACCAATTATCATTACCAAAGGAATATCCAATGATACTGAACTGATAGTTAAAAGTAAGTGTGGCGCGGTTATCGAATCATTCACAGTATCCGGATACCTAACGGCTTTAGACCAAATCGAAGTATTGTTGCTTGATACTTCGGTCGCGGATCGTTGCGTACAATTAGCGCGGGATTATCGCGATTTTGGTATTGCAGATAAAATATATTCCGAAATTTACGCACCCAGAAGCAATGAACAACAGTAAAAAAATCATAGTTACCGGAGGTGCGGGTTATATCGGCTCGCATACTGTAATCGAGTTACTTTCGCAAGGGTATCATGTTACGTCAATGGATAATTTTTCCAATTCGTCGCCTGATGTATACCGAAGAATTGAAGCAATTACGAATCAACTTCCGGAAACGGCAACTGTTGACCTTGCTGATAAAAAAGCCTGTCTTGAAGCATTTGCAAAACATCGTAATGCATTTGCAGTAATTCATTTTGCTGCATTTAAGTCCGTGCCGGAATCTGTTGCTTCACCTATTGAATATTACAGAAATAACGTCAACAGTTTACTCAACGTTATGGAAGCGGCTACAGAAGCCGGAATCCGGAATATCATCTTTTCCTCCTCTTGTTCTGTTTACGGCAACATCAATCAACTTCCGGTAAACGAGAACACGCCGTTCAGCAAAGCTGCGTCACCATACGCGTATACAAAAGTTATTGGAGAACGTATTCTGGAAGATTACTGCCAAATACATCCTGAAGCGAAAGGCATTAGTTTACGTTACTTTAATCCTGTTGGAGCACATCCCAGCGGATTGATCGGTGAATTACCGCTAGACCGACCCAATAATTTAGTGCCTGTTATCACACAAACGGCAATTGGCAAACGAAATCAAATGGAAATTTTTGGTTTTGATTATCCTACGCGCGATGGCACTTGTATACGTGACTATATACATGTGTGCGATATAGCCGCTGCGCACGTTGCTGCAATAGAAGTGCAACTGGAGCAAGTCAATTACGATGTAATCAATCTTGGAAGCGGACAAGGTGTTTCTGTTTTGGAAGCTATTTCCGCCTTCGAAAAAGTTTCCGGAAAAAAAGTGAATTACCTCCGTTCTCCGCGACGCCCGGGTGATGTGGAAGCCATTTATTCCGACAGTTCAAAGGCCGGTAAAATTTTGAATTGGACCACCCGATATAATTTGGAAGACATGATGAAAACAGCGTGGCAATGGGAACAAAATTTGAACAATAAATAATGAAGCGTCACCAATTCTGCACTTTATGTCATCACGATAAACTTGTGTCCTTAGCTACACCTTACCGTCATGCAGGATTGGTTCAGTGTAAAAAATGCGGGTTTGTGTTTTCCGGGTTAATCCCTTCGCATGAAGAGTTGGTAGCACATTACGCCAAATACGATCGTTCGAAAGACATTTCAGAAATTACGGTGAAACGTTATACCGAACTCTTAACTGAATTTTCTAAAATGATTTCAGGGCGAACGATTCTGGATGTTGGTTGTGGTAAAGGCGAATTTATGGAAGTTGCGATGAACAACGGCTGGACATGTCATGGAACTGAATTTGATGATCACGCAGTTGAGTTGTGCAAGAATAAAGGAATTAAAATTTTCCAGGGCCCGTTA
>Ga0315899_10002199_pt1 | contig 21671 bp, 19 predicted proteins | sample LakEriMetagenome_2_FD_203518 | JGI IMG/M metagenome (GOLD analysis project Ga0315899, IMG submission 203518) | Freshwater fungal communities from buoy surface, Lake Erie, Ohio, United States - Buoy 4 MA112 | ecosystem: Environmental > Aquatic > Freshwater > Lake | place: USA: Lake Erie, Ohio... | reverse complement strand
GGCAGGGCAACTCGTGTGGGCGCGCATGCACTTGAATGGCATGCGCGTCACCACGGGCGAGGAATTACAGCCGTTAGGTATGTTGCATAGCAACATGGAATCGACACTGGCATTTTCTCTCGACATTTGCCAGCTGAGTAATGGCACTAACGTTATCCTAGTGGAAGTCATGACATCAACATCGCCCACCGCGGTGCCCATCACAGCCAACACCATCTCCTTTGACATACTCTCTGGCGACGACGAAGAGGTTGTCGACGTTTCCTCGGATCCTTTCGAGGACACGCCGCTGATGCTAAGTTCGCTCAAAGACATGCGCGAATTCAAGAGCGGCCGCGCCTGCCGGGAATCGTATAAGGAGTATCTTCGGCATCGCCTCTGGGGGGTGCCAACGTACATGACACAGACGGAGCTGACCATGATGCGCGCGCTGTCTGGAGGCACGATATACGAGCACATGATTGATGTGGCTCTCCTGGCCTTGTTTCCCCGAGATGTCCCCCCACCTCTTGGGGGGTCTTGTGCAGTGGTGGGGAGTGCAGGACACCTAGGAGAGTCGAACCTGGGCGCGCACATCGACGCGCATGACTTTGTGCTGCGCTTCAATGACGCCCCTGATGCGTCATACCCGGGCATGGAGGACGCGGCGGCACATGTCGGTCATCGCACAACACATCGCCTGGTCCACGCCGCCTCCAGTGTTGTAGAGTGGCTGTACGACCACGCCAGCAAGGGATGGGTGCACAACTGGGATATGCGCGAGGATCTCATCATCCGGGGCGACTGGGGCGCTGACTACTCGCTCTTCAAAGAGCTGCACTCCCTGGGGAATATCACAGGAGGGCGGAGAGGCGATGGGGAGGGCGGAAATGAGGGGGGGGGGCGCGGCGGGGGAAGGCGACTGTGGATGATCTCAATGGGGTTCAACTTGTTTGTGTGGCGGTGGGTTGGCGCCAGGGGCGTCGATAAAGTGCCTACGTCAGGGATGCTGGGCATCATGTGGGCGCTACACTCTTGCACCTCGGTCGAGACCTACGGTTTTGGGCCTCTGCCGCCGTGTCAACCACACGCGGGGCTGCACCTCGAGCGCCAGCAGGTATAGTGGATTTCGCAAAAGCCTGTGCGCTTTTGCATTCGCTGTATAAAGGCACTGGGTGCTGACTTTTCAGAATTTGTGACTAGCAGGTGGGCCGCTATCCGCACCAAGTAGTTTTCCGCGTTTTTAATTGATTTGTTTCTGTTTTTTTATGAGTAGCAGGTGTGTCGGCATCCGCATCAATTTGTCTTCCGCGTTGCCTTTTTTCTATTTATTTTTAAATTTGTTTTCATTTTTGTTTATAAGTAGCAGGTGTGCCGGCATCCGCATCAACTAGTCTTCCGCGTTTTCAATTGATTTTTATATTTTTTTTTCATGAGTAGCAGGTGTGCCGGCATCCGCATCAAGTCGTCTTCCACGCTCCGTCCAACCTCCCAGGTACAGTGTTGGAGGTGTCGCATTGTTTTGCGCGTTGCTTATCTTTTATTTTTATTTATCTTTTTTTGTTTTCAACCCCACAGGTACAAGTGTTGGAGGTGTCGAACAGGCTGGAGGTGTCGAATAGTCTGTGGGGTTAGTTGCTTATTGAGTTATTTTATAAATTATTTTTATAACTATGATCATATGAAATAATGTAATACATGAATAACCCCACAGACGATTCGACCGAGGCGTCTGCGAGCCCAGACCGTGACCCCGGGGCGGGAGAGGGGGGGGCAAAGGGGGGAGGAGAGGGGTGGGGGGAGCGGGGGGGGGCGAGGGGGGACGAGGGGGGGGTTGGTGGGGGGGGGGGGCTGCCCTTGTCGAAGAAGTACCGGTACGGTTCCCGGAAGGGTATTGTTTTTAAAAACGTTTGTCTGCGAAAGTTTGTCTGCGCGCATGCACACACACGTGCCTATGCACGTGCACATTCGCTCAGGTGTGTGTATACGTGCATACACATACCCACGTACAGATACTGTGTATGTGTGTACGTGCAAAAACACACACCCACGTACAGATATATGTACTATATGTGTGTGTACGTGCAAAAACACACATGCAGATACTATATGAATAAAGAGGAGAAGAGGGAAAACGAGCAGCATGTTCGCGAGGGCGGTGTTGCTTTTGATAATTCCCCCTGGGCCTTTGGTCATAGGTGTGTGTGTGTGTGTGTGTGTGTGTGTGTGTGTGTGTGTGTGTGTGTGTGTTTTGAGTGTGAGTGTCCTGTGTTCTCTCTCTCTCTCTCTTTCTCTCTCTCTTTCTCTCTCCTACCCTCCCTCTGTCTCTCTCTCGTGTGTGTGTCCTGTGTCTTTTCCGTGCCTGTGCATGTGTTCCCTGTGCGCCGCGTGTATGTATTTTTGCTCTCTCTGTTTTGACGCACGCCAATCCTCCAATCTCTCTCCTTTTTTTCCCCTCCACCCCCCCGCCCCCCGTATCTCGATCTCTCTCTCTCCCCTCCTCTCCCCCTCTCTACCTCTCTACCTCTCTCTCTACCTGTCTCTCTCCTCTCTCGCTACCCCTCCCTCTCTTCTCTCTGTCTCCTCCTCCCTTTCTCTCACCGTCCCGCTTCTTCTCCCTCTCCCCCTCTCTGGCTCTCCCCCTCTCGCGCGCACTCTCTCTCTCCCCCTCGGCCCTTCACTCTTTGCCTTCTCACCCACCCACCCACCGCGTGCCTGCACTCACTTGCTTGCACGCTCCTTATAAACGCGCGCGCGCGCGCGCTCTCTCTCGCTCTCTCTCGCTCTCTCTCGCTCTCTCTCGCTCTCTCTCGCTCTCTCTCGCTCTCTCTCGCTTTCTCTCGCGTGCTCGCTGCCCAGTTGGAACAAAGAGGAAGCACTTCATGAAATGTTGGAGCAAGCTGGCCTGCTGCGACGACACTACTGGACTTCTCCTCCCCCCTAATGTGTGTGTGTGTGTGTGCGCGCGCGCGCGTGTGTGCCTACAATGGTCTCATGCACAGCAGCAGGGTGTTGAATGTGGCTTCAGCACCTCTTCGCCGCAGATTCCTCCTGTGCCGCCCGCAGCCTCACTCACATTCTCACCACCCACAGTCTCCCCACCGACAGTGCGCGACGCGAATGAATAATTTTAATTAACCGAATAAATTCACACTCCCGCGTGGGCGCAAAATTGCTTTGACCCGTGCCAAGCTACACACACGACAATTGAACACACACCATCGATACATGACACACAACACAACAAGACACTGCACACAGCACACAAGAGAACACAGCCCAGCACACAACGTTCAACAGAACACAGCACAGCACATGATACGCAAAACCACTCATACAACTACACTCACAGGACTTCCCAGCCTCCTGCTCGAACCCCCCTGCCCTGTAAACCCCCCTCCATCCTGCTCCTCCAATCACTCATCTAAACAAGTCTGCAAATGATCGTTTCTCCCTCCAACCCCCCCCCCCTTCCCCCTTCAAATAACGCATTCTCCAACCGCCGACAGCAGTCCTCGAGTACCAATAATCTGCTTTCGAATAATCTACTTCCTCCCCTTCTGCCCGATCCCCTCCTCTCCTCCCCATCCACCTCCTCCATAAAGTACTCTCCGTGCAGAAGCCCAAACAAGCACGGCACCGACAGCCGCCTGTAACTTGCCCTTCTGCCCGCATGTGCTCTTGCGCTCCTGCCCTCCAGTCCTCCCGCCCCTCCTTCTCTGAACTGCTGCCCTGCGGCCCTCCTCAAGCAAGCACGGCGTCCTCAACCTTCCACAATTTGTTGGCCTTGGCCGAGGCGTGCTTAGCCAGCCAGTCTGGCACCTCCTGCTTTGCATCTCGCGCGATCTTGATGAGCGCCTGTGCTCACCCACAAACACAAAGCCACACACACACACACACGTACACGTGGACATGAGCGATGATATACCTCTCTCAAACACTCTCTTACATCCTGTCTCTTGTCCTCCTTGCCCGCCCGCCATGCTCTCCTCTCCCGCCTCTTCCTCACCCACCACCCACACCCACCCACCGGAGTGCACTCCTTGTCATAGTCAGGGTTCCAGAATGTGATAGACGCCCCCAGCTCGCCGGCACGCCCGGTCCGCCCAATGCGATGAATGTAAGACTCCACATCGCGTGCCATGTCGAAATTGATGACGTGCGTCACTCCCTTAATGTCGAGGCCACGCGCCGCAACATCCGTAGCGATCATCAGCGGCCGCTCCCCGGCAATAAACATTTTCAGGGCCTGATCACGCTCCGTCTGCTGCTTGTCGCCGTGAATGCTGCACGTGCCCAGGCCTTCGTCCCAGAGGGCCTTCTGCAGGTAGTCGACACGGCGCTTGGTGTTGGCGAAGATGACGACGCGTGCCGAGTCTGGAAAGTCCTGGAGGATCTTCCACAGTTTGGCGTCCTTTTCGTCGTCCTGCGCCTGGATGAAGGTCTGCGCAATCGACGTGTTCGCCTTAAGCTCTGCATCTTCACCACCCTGCGCAAAAATGTGGTACGGGTCCGGGCGCATGAATTTGGCCGCCATTTTCCGCACGTTCTTTGGCCAAGTTGCAGAGAACAACAGCGTCTGGCGCCCATCCACCCCAGGCAGCTTGCCAAAGATCTGCGTGATTTGCGGTTCGAAGCCCATGTCGAGCATGCGATCGGCCTCGTCCAGTACGACGTAGCTGCAGTCCTGTAGGTCGCAGGCACTCTGGTTCATCAAGTCGCATATCCGCCCTGGCGTCGCGATCACCACGTGCGGGCCTTTGCCCATCGCCCCCTTCTGCGGGCCGACAGGCACGCCGCCGTACACGCACACCGATGAGATGCCCTGGATCTTGGCAAACTTTTGGCACTCAACTTCGATTTGCACCGCGAGCTCGCGGGTGGGAGCCATCACGAGCACGAGTGGGCGGTTGGCCTTGGCCATCTTGCCGGCGATGCGTTTGAACGCGGGCAGCAGGAACCCGAGGGTCTTGCCGCTCCCCGTCTTGGCCACCGCCACGAGATCGTTGCCTTGGACCGCAATCGGCCACGTCTGCGCCTGGATCGTGCTGGGCTCCTTGAAGCCTGCCGACTGCATCGCCTTGATCACAGCCTTATCAAAAGGCGCGTCGTCGAGCAGGCGCAGGCACGCTGGGATATCCCCAGTCGCACCGCCGCTCACACTTATGCCCAGCTTCTCGCGGTACTGGTCCTCGGCGCCGCCCTTGCCGCCGCCCTGGGCCTTCTTGCCCTCGCCTTTTTTCTCATCCTCGCCGCCGTCGGGCCCGCCCGCCGCGGCCGCCTCCTCCTCAGCCTGCTTGGCTGCCTTCTTGGCCGCCTTCTTGGCCGCCTTGCGCATCGCCCGCGCCTTTTCGTCCTCCGCCTCCTCGTCCGCTGGCTCGGGCTGCTTCCGCTTCTTCTTCTTCCCGCCCTCCTCCCCGCCCTCTGCCCGCTCCGCCTCCTCCGACTCCTCCACCTCCGCCGCCTCCCGCATCGCCTTCTTGGCCGCCTTCTTGGCCGCCTTGCGCGCCGCCCGCGCGGCCTCATCCTCCACGGCTGCTGGCATTCTTGCCAAGGCTTGGTCCTCCCCTTGCACGTGCGATTCTACGGAGTTACAACTCCTGTGGTATTGTCGACAATTGTAATCCATGAGCGGCAGATAAGGCGCTGCTGCAGGGGACCTGTGCGATCAGGGACGTGAGCGGTGGAGGGCAGTTCGGCAAGTGCGTCCTTTCCTCGCCTGACCCGCGCACGAGAAACCGCTTCCCCCCCGCCGCGCCTGACCGCAACTCCACGACTTGGCAGGTCAGCCTGGGCGCGGCATGCTGTTCCTCAACAAGCTCGCCCGTGTGGCAGCGGGCGGCGACGATGAGGAGGGGAAGAGACCGAATGATGCGGGTATTCTCGTTTCTCCCATCCACGAGGCCAGCTGTCGCATAATAACACAATGAGAGTACGGCCCTGGCTGCTGGTGCTGTGCTGGTCCTGCGCGACGGCAGTGATGCTCGCGGGGTGCGGAACCACGAGGCGCGGGGCACCGCGCCGCGACGCGTCCGGCAGTGGGCAGCTCGCTGCGCGGCGCTCTGAGGCAATCCGACGCGCTCGCCTCCGCGCGAAGCGCCTCCGCGGCGACAGCAGCGATGGCAGCGCAGACGGCGCGGGCGCGCAGGCGGCGTGGGCGCTGCCATCGCTGCTGTCGCCGGACAGGCGGGAGTCAGGCGACGCCGACGCAGAACCGAGCGTGTGCGGCTGGGCGAGCCTTGCAGGGCCGCCGGACCCCGACGGCGAGGCCGCCGATGCGGGGCGGAGCGCGGCTGGGCCGGGTGCGAGCGTGCGCGGCTGGGCGAGTCTCGCAGGGCCGCCGGATCCCGACAGCGAGGCCGGCGATGGCGGGCGGCACACGAGCAGCGGGCCGAGTGCGCCGCGCGCCGCTGAACGCACCGGCCGCCAGCGGCGCGGGGGGCCCAAGAGGCAGCAGCGCGCGCGGGTGGGCCTTGCGCCAAAGGCCACCGACTCGGGGCAGCCCGAGCGGGAGGAGTCGCGGTACATGACGGCCGACATTATGCGTGCGTTGAAGCGCCGGCGACGGCACTATAGCACCGGGTCGATGATGCTGCACCAGTCCTTAGCCAGGGCCACCAACGTCTTTAATCTCTTGGCCGTCCTCTCTGTGCGGATGATACCGCTGGAGTTGGGAGACTATCGCGAAAAGTGGGTGGATCCCATGCCCTTTTATGACTACCAGTCGCTTTACCGCAGAGATTTGATGCAGAAACTAGTGGGAAACATGGAGGCGGCGAACGTGGCTATGGTGCTGCGGCAGTTAGGCAGTCTCAAGCCCAGCCACTCCTACACCTCTATATTTGCCCAGTACCGCCAGCTGCCAATGCTTTTGGCCGAGGTACTAGTGCGCCTGGGAGCTGAAGACACGGAGCGTGACCTGGAACCCGCAGCCCTCATCCGCTGCTGGAGTGCACTTGCGTCGCTCAGGCATCGCCCCCAGGTGCTGGCACACCTTGGTTCGTGGGCACCGCGGCGTCGGCTATATGCCCTTGTGACAAGGACTATGGGCTTGCAACGTAACTCCTCTGCGCATGGTGAGGAGGGGGGAAGGGAGGGGGAGGCGGAAGAGGGAGAAGGTTGCTTTGGTGCCGACGGGGCGGAAGAGGGCAACGAGGAGTCGGGGGTGGCTGTAGAAAGAGGGGGGGTGGGTGTGATGGCAGAGGTGGGAGAGTGGCCTGCTGCTGGAGAAGACCGGAGCTGTGGCCAAGTGGTTGCGATGATTGGATATGACCCTGCTACCCTCCCCCAGCCATCCCTCCTGCCTCCTGTTGCGCTCTCTGCGGACGCACTTGGCGATGAAGCCCTGGTCACCCTGCACACGCCGGCAGAGGGCGGGGGCGGTGAGGAGGATGCCGGCGGGAAGGTAGAGAGGGGACCACCGCGGCGGAGAAGCTGCGTGCACGCACTGGCGCGAGCGACCAGGGATGATATCCTATTCGCCTCCTTGTCCGATCGCCAGCTCGCCAAGATACTAGGACACATCGGGGCTCTGTACGCTCATGATCCTGCCGACGCTCGCCAAGGCCTGCGCCACCGTCGTCCACGAGCGCTGCTCCTGGCTCTCCGCGGCATCGTGTGGCGGCTGCAAGAAGATCGGGCTCTATCGGCATTGAGCGCTCGCGAACTCGCGTCACTTCTCTCAGCCCTTGCGCTCCTGTTTGGAGCCGCCGCCTCGCTGCAGAACGCGCAGACTACCCTGCATACCCTGAACGATGATGCGCAGGAACAGAAGCTGCGCATGCAGCCTGCGCTTGCGCTCGTGGCGAGTGCAGGCGAGTGGAACGCCCAAGACAGCGACGCGAGTTCGTGCGCTTTGGCGAGCGATCTGGCGGCGTGGGGGCAGCGCGATTGGGCCGCGGTGCGCCGCCTTATTGATAACACATGTAGCCTTCTGGCGTCCTCGCTCGCACCTCAGACGGCAGCACGCATGCAATCCAGGCCACAGATGGTGGGGGGGCGTGGGGGATTCTCGCACAAAGGTGCGGGCGGCGTGGAACGGGAGGAGGAGTCTCAAGGGGGAAGCCAGACGCTGCAGTACACTGACGCGATACAGGCATTCATAGCTCTGGCTGTGCTGCAGGTGCGTTTCGGGCATGGGTTGCACATGGATAATGGATAGGGTGCGGAGACCGGTTAGGATGCGGGAAGTGTCGTGAGTATGAGAGTGCCGACTTTGCCGGGGGTGTGCTCGGCGGCTGTTGCGGACGTGCGCTGCCGCCGCTTGCCTTTCTCCCCAATGTGCATGGGTGTGTTCAGGCACACACGTGCCCGCATTTCTGCCCTCCTTCCCCTTACGCATTCGTCGACGTGCGTGCGTGCGTACGTGCATGCGTGCGTGGGTGCTTGTGTGTGTGTGTGTGTGTGTGTGTGTGTATGTGTGTGTATGTGTGTCTCTGCGTGTCTCTCTCTCTCTCTGTGCGTGCATTCATGCATGCGTGGACGTGATTGTGGCAGTGTCGCGAGGAGCGGCTGGCTGGAGCGCTGCTGCAAGTGTGCCTTGCGGGGCAGCATTTACAGCGTTTCTCGCTTTCCTTGTCTGCCAGCGCTGTGTGGGCGCTGGCGGCGCATGCCATTCTCGCCAGACGTCGCCCTGCGCCCGTGCTCGAGGTTGACGCGCATGCAGGCTGGGGCATTCAGGTTCCGCAACGCATCACTCTGCCTGCTTCATGTCTCGGCCTAAACTCTGGGATCAGTATCTTTCGTTGTGTAGTTAACGTAGGTGTCCTCTACGATGAGCAGGACCCGACTCACGACGGTGGAAGTGACCTGCGGCGCCCGCGTGCTGCGGTTAAGCCAAGACATAATGGAACGTCGCAGGCAAAGGCAGCCCGTAGAAGGCAGCGGAGACGGGGAGTCTTTAGCGTCGACGACGCCTGGAGTCAAGGAAACGCGCTCGGTCGGGTTCGACGGGTTGCAGGATGTGGTTGTGTCGTGCCAGAGCAGACGCAGGCCGTGGATCAACCGAGTGTGCCGCCCACGCGTGGTCGCGCCTACCAGTGGGGCGATCCCGAGTGGGAGGTGTTGTGGCGTGGGTTAGAGTCGCTACTAATTAACGTCGTGAATCTGCTGCAAGACCCCTGTGCTGCCTTTGCGGCTACAGTGGCGCGCATGAGCTCGAAGATGCATGATTCTGCAGACCCACCTCTTGGACTCGATCTGGCCAAGTCCCACGTGCGGCGCAGCATGCTGGGCAGCCATGGCAGCGGGAAACCTGATGCAGGTGGCACTGCGAAATCGACAAGCTGTGCGCGTGAAAGGCAGGCTGTCTTGGACGTGGTTTGGGGGATGGCCGTGATGAGGCCTCGTATCAAGTTGGCACAGATGGTCTTGCGGTCAGTGCCACGCTGGAGAAGTTTCCAGCGGCACCGGCACATGGCCAGGAGGCTCATGCCTCACTGGTTCCCGCTTTAATCTCTGCGGGCTTTGGTGCAGAACGGGAAGTGGTGCAGAATGTGCGCCATTCACCACTCTGCCAACAACACGAGCAGTGCACCACCTTACAAGAGCCAAAAGCAGGAGCTCTTGCGTTACATGGAGATGGGAGAGAGAGTGAGTGTGTGAGAGAGAAAGAAATGGTGGCTGAATTCGAAGACGATGCCGCAGTTGCAGCAGTACATAATGGCCAATGCCGCCATTGGCGGGAGATGGGCCGATGGGCCGATGGGCCGTCCCTCTCAAGCTGGCAGTCCAAGGTTGGTCCGATCGGAGAAGGAGGGAAAGAAGTGAGCTCGCGCGGATGCAGATGGCGATGCCGACATGCCAGCGGCGCAGGCGATGGCAGAATCAAAGTGTATTGTTGCAATAAAGTGTAACGGCGTGGCGAAGACGAAGAAACTGAAGATCTTCATGCAAGACAAAATGTACAAAGTCATGGATGCATACATCTCCAGAAGGATGGTCGACAGCAGCACAGTGCGTTTCACGTTTGAGCCCCTCGCGCTCGCGCGTGCGCGCACGCTCTCTGTCTGTCTTTGTCTGGCTCTGTCTCTCTCAGACTTTCAGCGGGACCGCGCGCCGCCGGAGCTCTAGAGAAAAGAGAGAGCAACAGGGCGTGGCCATGTGTGGACTATGCAGTCACGGAATGGCACTCACTGTGAAGCCTCTTTGCCTATCATGCATCAATGTCAAAATTTGCTCAAAATCTAAGGAACGCCAAGATGAATCGCAACGATGAATCCCGATGTCTCTCACACATCTCTTGTTTCTGTCAAATTGTCGGCATTTTTAAGATCGCCCTGAATCTGGCAGTCCGTGCCCGCTGGAGGCTGAACTAAGGCGACGATTTTCCATTTCAAAATGGAATTGCAAAATGTTGCAAAATGAAGATTGTTCCCAACGTTAGAAATGATGGCACGTACTGCAACTTTGGCGTTGTAGGATACTATCAACGCCAGATCGTTTGCAAGGTCTCCCCAGAAATGGCTCAGTGCTTCGGCATTTCCCCCCTCGTGTTCCGCCTCAAGAGCAGAATCTGCTTTCTGTTGCTCCTGCTTTGGCATAGGCTGCAGATGGTTGTCGATCCGTGGATACAGCAATCTCCTGCAGCACTCGATGCGTCCCACTCTTTGGATGGCTCGGAAGCTGCTACCTCGGCTCGCGTGCCGTGTGGGTCAGTCCAAGCAGGTGACGACTGCGCGGGCCAGCGACAAAATCGAGAACCTTTTTGTGTGTCAAGGCCGCGACAGCGGCCAAAATGGTCGGTGTCCGCTGAACCACACCTCCTCTGAGTACCAGCACGCACAAGGACGCCCACAAGTTAAGAAAGAACAGTGCCAGCAAGCATGTGAACGCCGTAACCATGGCTTCGTAGGCCCGCTCAAGGTCGTGCATCTTCAAATGCGGACTCCCGGCATCCTCCACCAGCACCACAGCTTGACTCGGAGGGCTCAGAGCGAGGCCTCGCAGACGATGTTGTCCAGGCGCATGCGCTGGTCCCAAGTTACCGTGCTGCCTGGACAAGTGTCGGCCGACGGCGAAGGGAGAAGTGGAAAAGGAATGAAATGTTGGAAAAATGAGGGTCAGCATAGCGGTGAACAGGATTGGTCGCAGCCGCATTGAGTCGCTTGGGGCTTGCGGCTCTTGCCGGTGCGCCCTTCCAACTTCGAAGGGCCCCGGGACCCGGCGAGAGAGACGGGCGCGAACTCGGTAAAACCCCGTTTTTTGACGATCTTCCTACTTTTCGAGGTCCCTTGTGTGATGTTACATGTCTTCCCCATTCAAACGATGCAATAAAGCATCGTTTCAGGAATCAACGACATTTTCGAGTTCGCGCGTGAACGGCTTTTTTCTCTCCTCGCGGCCAGCTCTTCCATCCGCACGCCGCGCTGCAAAGAGTCAACATGACAACTCCTGCGCGCGGAGTTCTCCCGCCCACGGGCATCCAACGTGTGCCCTCGTCTGGCGCAAAGCCTGGAGTAATCTGCCAAGGCACAGCAATGGTGCTGCCCCCGCGCGCTGTCTTTCCACTGCGGTGCGGTCAACGCGCTTTTTTCCTCATGCGGGTTCTAACGCCCCGCCCATGTGCAGAACGCGGCGCTTGACTTCTCCAAACTGCAGGAAGCCATGGGCGACGGGCAGTGTTTGTCAGTGTCGGCCAGGGCGAAATTGCTGGAGTCGCCATTCGTCCAGGCTCCGCTGCAGGCGGAACCCACGCCGTCTTCCGTGCAAAAACTCGCGAAAATATATGCTAACGTCGGCATCGCCCCACCAAAGCCCCACGTGCAGAAAGCTCTTCAATTTGGGACACCGAGCAAAGGAATGGAAGCCAGCGAGCCTCGCACCGTTTTGGGCGAGCTTCCGAACAACCAACAATCTAAGGCTATCGACGACCACAGCGTTGCTTTGTGCGTGGATGCTTCTAATAAGATAGTGGAGGTTGTGTGCAAGGACGCACTGGGGGAAAAGAACACCGTTGATGTTAACCGGGCTGGCGACGAGGCAGTCATTCCGATAGCTTCGCATGCGGAGGATAATTGTGCTCGTGGGACACTTGAGGACGAGAAAACCAGTGATGCTGTCTGTGCGGGTGACAAGATTGTCGTTGACTCACCGTCGACTGCGCATGTGGAAGAGAATTGTACTGAGTTGATGGGCGATCTTGCTGCTGCATTGGAAAGGGTCGACGTCACGGAAAATGGACCCAATGTGTGCGAACAGCCTGATGTGGGGGCTCCACGCCTTCTGGGTCACAATTTTGATGCATACGTACCGGATTTTGACGATGACGAGGATGCGAAAAGTGTCACTGCAACGACCGAAGAAAAAGGTCTCGAAGACATTGAAATCTCCCTGCTGACGGATGATCATCCGGCTTCGGATGAGCTCCGCAGTGAAGAGAAGGATGCTACCGCAAAGGATCATGAGCGCCAGGGGAAAGTCGTGGAGGAGCAAGCTTCGGATGAGCTCTGCAATACAGAGCAGGGGGGAGCCGATGATGAGCCCGCTGTCGAGCCGCAGGTGCATCACACTGATGAAATTTCTTGTGCAGACAGCTGCTCGTTGGCTCAGCCTGGCGAAGGTATCGATGGTGTCCAAGCTCCCGAGCAAGAAAATCTGATCGAGCAATCGGACATGAATTCGTCAGTTCAGACAGCTGAAGAAATGTCTGTTGCAGACATTGGCTCGTTGGCTCAGCCTGGCGAAGGTATTGAGGGTGTCCAAGCTCCCGAGCAAGAACAGGCGATCGAGCAATCGGACATGAATTCGACAGTCGAGACAGCGCCCGACTGCCTTGTGAACGAGATCGAGCGCTATGATGCTGCTTTGGACAACACCGCGGCTTTTGAACCTGTCAACGATGTGATGCAACAGATTGCCTCGACAGAGGACGCCCAGCAACCAGAGACTGCCCTCGAACTTGGAGCCTATGCTCGATCCCAGGTTGTTACTGGGCCGGAGATGTTAATTAAGCAGCAAGGGAAGGTATTTTTGGAGGTTACGGACAAGACTGTCGTTGACGACATTGATACGCACGCGGCCTTGGAGCATGCTGCTGACGAAATCATTCGCGAGGCCTCGTCGGTTCCCGTCGATCCTCAAGAGCAGGCTTCAGAGACCGTGCATGGCCCGTCGCTTCTGGCGGTGCCGAACAGGAGCAATTCCAGCCCTGTGGAAGAACATCTCAAACAAGTGGTGCAGACCAGCTTGGATTTATGCAGCGAGGCGAAGGAGGAGAATCTCTATCTGAGCGAGAAGGTTGACATGCTCGAGAAGCACGAAGAGATCTCTGCAGTCATCGAGAAGGAGCTTGCCGTTGACGACATTGAAAAGCACACGGTCTCGGATCATGCTCCTGCAGTGTTCATTCGTCAGGCCTCCCCAGTTCCCGTCGATCACCTAGAGCAGGCTTCAGAGACCAGGCACAGCCCGTCGCTAGTGTCTGTGCCGAACAGGCGCAATTCCAGCCCTATGGAAGAACATCTCAAGCAAGTGGTGAAGACAAGCGTGGTGAATTTCTGCAGCGAGGTGCAGGAGGAGAATCAATATTTGAGCGAGAAGGTTGACATGCTCGAGAAGCAAGTTGAGAAGTTTGCCATGCTCGAGAAGGAGCTTGCCGATACCCAAAAACAACTGGACAGGACCACCTCTCAGCTCAACGATTGTGCTACGAAGCAGCAGATGATGGAGCTTTTGAGCCAGCATGCTGTCATGCAAGAGCTCTTGCGGGAGCAATTAGCACTTCGCGAGCAAGGCAAGGCATCATGCCGTGGCTGCACAATTTGCTGATTACATCTCATGTTACGACTCACTTCATCCGCATGATTGCTGACTAGACAGGTATATACGAAAACGTTACTCCAGTTGAGCAGAATAGGTAATTTCCGCACACCGTCGTATGGAGCAAAGTATTTTGAAGAGGCTTTTGCCTGATGCGCGAGGATTAGTTTAATTGATTAATTCTGTTTTTTGTTAGAGACGCATTGCGTCAAATCGCGATGCGCAAGTGTGTAAAGGTGCACTTCGTCATCACGCAGCTACAGTACATCTCATCACATGTTTTTGAACAATGAACCGCCATTACACCAAGAAGACTGACTGTCAATCGTTTATTATCCATCTCCTTGGAACGTCACTCTAATCCTCTGCCGGCAGGTCATCGTATCCTTTCCCCGTTTGTGAGGGGACGTGCCCTTGTCTTTCTCAGTGCCGTCTGCTGGCACCGGGCGCAAGAGTGCAGCGCCGCAAGCCACAAGTGCTTCCTGCAGGAATGCGTTTTCGCGCACTAGTTTCTGCTTGCGCCATTCCGCCTTCTTGATCTCCACAAGCTGCGCAATTCGCATTCTTCGGCTTTGCGGATCCTCTGTGTCCCTCCATGTTGGCAACCTGTTGGCAAATTGCAGCTCATCGTCTTCCGCAAGAACAGCTTGCGTTACCTCCACTATTGATGGAGGCGCGCTGCGTGGCAACTCGTGGCTATGTTGACCGTGCAGCCCTATCGATTGGACAACTTGCTCTTGTTGCTCCAATCCATCCAACGAACTTTGCATGGACTGCTGCATCCAGCGAAGTTCTTGCAGAGACTTCGGCTGTGCTGTCTCGGTAGAGGCTTTCATGCGTCCTTGATGTGCAGGCGCAAAATTTCCCGCCTGGGCGTGACCAGGGTGGCCAGCCATGGCCCGGAGGCCACCATACTCAAGGCGGTTTCTTGCCGGCCCGTGGGAGCAAAGCAGTGGAATCACTTGGTTATGAGCAGCCTGCCTCGCCGCAACAGGAACCCCAGCCTGCGCCAACAGCCTGTCAATCTCCACGGCAATGTCTGCTGTGGTCTTTGGATTCTGCTGGGCGCTTGGCGAACCTCCCTGAGCAGGTCTAATTTTCTTCGGCACCCTGCCTCTGACGCGCGGCACGGGGGCGAGGAGATTGTATATGCCTTTGGCTGCCTTGAACTGTGACTTTGAGTCGCATCCGCTCGCAGCCCCGCCCTCCACCCAATCCGCCTCCCAGGGGTGCAAATCCATACAATCCGGCTTGCAACACTTGCTGCCATGGCGGCACCGCTGTCGGGTAGTCAACTCACCCCTGACGCCGCGCTGACTGGTGCTCGTGAGCGAGTCTGCTCTGACTGCATTTTCCATCGCTCGCCTGCGCTCGTTGGCCTCAGCCGCGAGCCTCTCCACCTCGCGCTTGGCATTTTGCTGCGCGTGCAGGGTGGCCAGCTTGTGGATGTCCGAGAAGTCACGCCCCGCTTCATAGCTCATGTCGGTGGCGGGCTCATCCACGACTGCCATGTTGTCGACCCTCACGCTCAGCTGGCAAAGCTCCGACGCGCCGCACACGTGTACCATCACCCGGTCGCGGCCGTCGACGCCGAGCACGACCGCCTCTCTCCCGTTGTAGTTGCTGCCGCTTGCGAGCCCCGTCAGGACCACGCGCGATCCACGCGGCGGCGGCCTGGCTGCCGACACACAGTCCCGGTCTCCCTGCGAGAGCTCGACCTTTATGCGGCTTAGCTCGTCATCCACAGTTCGCCCGTGGCGCAAGGCGCCCGCCGAGGCAAAGCTGTGGAGCACGTCCGACAGCTCCGAGTACTCGCGCGTCTCTTCGGCGCCCTGCATCTGGCGCTGCACCCTAAGTCTGGGGTGCTGCATCGGTGCCAGCGTGCGCGGCCGCTTCGGACTGTTTACACCCCTGCCGCTGGTCGTTGTCGCCAGGTTGTGCGCCGCGGTTTGTCCCCCGCAGGCATCCTTCCGCTCGAGCTCGGCGCTGCGGCTCCGGGTGCGTTCAGAGCTGAGCCATGCGGCCTGCTCGCGGTGCGCGAGTATTCGCACGCCCCGTTGCGCCGACATGTATGCCGTTGTGAGTCGAAAAAAAAAAAGGAGGTCTCACAAAGGAACACCCAGGAACACCAGTTTTTTTTCAGGCTCCCTCGTGCTCGAGTAAGACCCGAGCCGAGAAGATGCCGCCCAAACTCGACCCCAATGCAGTCTGCCTCGGTACGTCGGGCGAGGCGTCCACCCGCGGCGGCTAGCTGTCTTGCGCGGTTGCTTGGCACGCCCTTGCGCAAAGATCGTCGCTCTTGTGCCCCCAGTCCAGCGATACCAGCTGTCAGCTTCCCGGCGTCCTCACGCCGACACAGGACGAAGGGGCCTGGGAGCGAGCGGAAATGCTGATTGTTGGATGTGTGGGCGTGGCAGTGTACATCCGTGTCAAGGGTGGTGAGGTGCCTGGTGGCGCCTCCCTGGCCCCCAAGATCGGTCCCCTCGGCATGGTGCTTGCCCTCCCCCCAGCATGTCTTGCTGCCGAGATTTACAGACCACGGCGGGTTAAGGATGGGAGACGACAGTCGGTACAAATACACGCAGTGGAGAGTAGGAGCCACAGGGGCTGGGACGGGACTATGTTGCTGGTGAGGCACAAGCTCGACGAGCTGCTCATTGCGCCAGGAGAGATATTCCTGCGGCCCGGGCGCTCGAGGTGTCTACGGTCGACAGTCCCTTAGCTTTACCGCAGACCCAGAGGGCCGGCGAGAAGGAGGAGGGCCGGCGGGTGTCTTGGAATTTAACAAGCACTTGCGGCACCGCAGGAGTCTGGCAGGAGACACAACCTGCAGCCCTTTGTCGAGGTGTGAATGTCTGACCATCCTCATCGTGATCGACTGATCCGAATCTTCTTTTGTTTGATCACAGTCGCCCAAGAAGGTTGGTGATGACATTGCCAAGGCCACCAAGAACTACAAGGGTATGGGTGTGACTGTCTTGCTGACGTGCAAGAACCGCGTGGCTGAGGTGAGCGTTGTGCCCTCGGCGTCCACATTGATCCTCAAGGCGCTCAAGGAGCCCCCTCGGGACCGCAAGAAGGTGAAGCACGTGAAGCACTCGGGCAACATCTCGCTGGATGAGGTCATCCAGATCGGACGCGAGGTATGCTTCCCGTCTCCCTCTTTTATTTGCCGTTTCTTTCCTTCCCTGTGTAGTGCAAGGGATGGTGGCATAGCGTGGAGAGCAGCTCCGGGCGGAGAAAGGCTAGCGCCGGCAGTTACACGAGCAGGGGAAGTGGGTTGTAAGTTTAGTGGACAGGTTTTGATCTGGGCCTGAGCGCGACTAGAGCGCTTGTGCGCGGGCTCAACGAGCGGCTAGGCACGTTGTGAGGGCTCAACAAGCAGGCCATTGAGGAGCGGGGGGCAGCGCAGACCCGGCAACTGGCTAACTGCCCTGCTTATCATGAGACGCATATGAGATTCGAGGCATTTCATGTCTGCGCGCTCTAGTCAGTGGCGCCCAAGCGCAACGTCGCGGCGCCTTGCCAATCCACTGCTTCAGGAAACATGCTCTCCGAGTCTCGGTCACCACGTGAGCGAGGTCTGGCGGTTGGACTGTGCGTCTCCGCCAGACCTCGCGCGTCCCGGGCGTAGACATATGGGGATAGGTTAGGCGGAATTCATGCTGGCGGGTGTGAGGAGACTGATATTGGTGCGGTTTGGCGTGCTCAGATGAGGAGCAGGTCAATGGCCAAGACCCTGCGGGGCACCGTTAAGGAAATGTTGGGGACTGCGTTCTCCGTGGGCTGCACTGTCAACGGCAAGTCGCCAAAGGATCTGTGCGACGATATCGATGAGGGCACCGTGACCATCCCCGAGAAATAGAGGGTTTTGGCTCTACACGGCAGCATGTGAATAAACGCGGGTGAAAACGACAGTGCTAGCGGCAGAGAATTGGAAACCTCGCGGGGTGAAGATGTAAAATTTATGAACCTTGTTAGGTCATATCCAATGCTGACATGGCATCTTGTGGTAAGAATCAGTGTATCAGGACCTCCTACAGCCGCGGCAGAGTCACAGTACGAGTGTAGAAATGACGGTGGCGGGGTCGCGTGAGTGGAATAGGAGATGCACGCGCTCGCTGCGCTTAGGCCCCACGCGTTGCGACTTGCGGCTAGATCTGCTGGACCCCTCAAACTCTATGTTCTCGAGCAAGTTCATCGACGCCTTAGCCCACTCTCCAACTCGGCCATCGTCCTCTGCTGAGACCTCTTTGTACTTGCGCGCGAGCGCCCTGAGGGTGGGGTACTCGCGCGCAATGCTCTTGGCGCACGACTCACCAATGCCCGGGATGGCGAGGAACAGGGACTCTATGCCCGAGCTGAAGGACTGCGCGCGGCCGGCAGAGGCCTTAGCGTCCTTGTAGAGATCTACGACTGAAGGAACCGCGCGGTATGGCTCCTCGGCGATGGCGCGCGTCGTCCGCAGCATTACCGCCACCGCCTCATCGATGGAGTGAAGACAGCGGCAGGGCATGCGCAGCTGCACCAGCACTTGCGACGTCGCTTCTGCCACACTCTTTTCGACTCCCCGGGAGCTGGCGAGAGAGCGCAAATGTTTGTGCAGTCCCACTACCAACAGCATCGGGACGCAGTGTGTGGGAAAATGGCCCACTGCTTCCGTGGCCCAGGAAACGAAGGCGCGAGAAGACACAAGCCCGACTAGCTGTGCTGGCGACATGTAAAATATCACCTGTGGGGCGGTTTCCTCACGCCGCGTGCACGAATTGGCTTCGTCCCCATCATCCTCGCTGAAGACAAAGCGCTGAAAGGTGATAACGCCAGCGACGCTCTGGCGCTGGATGCGCATCTGTGCTGGGTACTTCTCACGCAGCGCCGCCATGATGGCTTGCATAGCTGCATCGCTTCCTTGCATGTCCGCACGGTCGTCGACAGTGATGAAGATGTTGTTATGCGCGCACTTGCCGCTCGTTTTGCGCTTCTCCTCCTTGTCCTGCTCCTTCTGGAATTTGAGGGCAGCCTGCGAAGCCTGTTTTTGCATGCGCGCTTGTTCCCGTTGCTGTGCCTTGAGCGATTTGGCCGCCTCTGCCTCTGCCGCCTTGCGAACCTTGGCGTCTGCGCGCTCCTCGGCCTTGCGCTGTTTCGCCGTTTCCCTTTCCACAGCTTTCGAGCCCTCTTGCTCTGCATGTTTGCTTGGCGCGCGCTTGGTCCCTTTTCGCACGCCGCCTGCCAGCAGCTCCTCGTCCCTGCTGCCCTGCTCGTGCGCACCCTGAGCCTGGCGCGCAGACGCCGTTACGGCCTGGGGGGGCTGGGGCAATTGGCCTCGTACCGGAGAAAACTGCGAGGTTGATTGCCGCGGCGTGCGCCTGGCCCGTTCGTTTCTCTGCCAGGTCTGACACTCCGTTGCCTGCGCTCGCTTGCGTGTGTTGCCAGCCTGGCTGCCCGCCGTCAAGTCTTCGATTTCAGATTCATCGTCTGTCGCCAGGGCAGCGGCTATCTCATCCTCATCCTCATCGTCGGTCGCCGGGGCAGCTTTTCTCGCGCGCGAGGCCATCATATCGCATCTCGGCGATGGCGTCTCGGGTATGCAGTCCACGCCGGGCGAGAGCAGCGATGCACGGCGCTGCGCAGGGCCAACAGAGACTGTATGGCCCTGTAAATCTCCGCTTGATCTCCCCGCTCGGGCCGCGGTGTCAACCAGGACAACCGCTGCGCGCTCCACGTTCTGGCCATTCTGTTGGAATCGGAGTCAGGCCTCGCAGCCGGTTGTGCACGCAGGCGGTACGTGGACTTTTGAGTGTGCACGCACGCGCTGTACTGTTTCCTCCCATACCTGCGAGAGCGCCATCGATGCCTCCTCGCACAAAACCCCCATGGTCACCAGCATCTCGAGCGCCGACTCCTCCTGCGTACCCCCTCCGCCCCCTCCGGCCTCGTCCTCTGAGTCTGATACCAGATCGATGACCATGGAGTCCAGATGGATTTTTTAGAATTCGTCTCATTTTTTTTTATTTGCAAAAACGACCGCAAAATGGGCATAGAACTGATGTTGCGAAGCAGGGGACCTTTGCGATCAGGGACGTGAGCGGTGGACGGCCGTTTGGCAAGTGCGTCATTTTCTCTCCTGAACCGCGAAAGAGAAACCGCTTGGCCCCCGCCGCTGACCGCAGCTCCACGACTTTGCAGGTCAGCCTTGGCGAGGCATGCTGTTCCTCAACAAGCTCGCCCGTGCAGCAGCGGGCGGCGACGATGAGGAGGTGGAGCGTCTGCTCGCGGCGGGACAGAGCCCGAATGATGCGGGTATTCTCGCTTCGCCCATCCACGAGGCCAGCCGGCGCGGCCGATTGGCGTGCGTGAAGCTGCTGTGCAGAGCGCGTGCAGACATCAAGCAGCGCGATGCTGTCACGAGCGAGACACCGCTGCACTGTGCCGTCGTGTTTGGGCACGTGCAAGTAGCCCGGATCCTGGTGGAGGCCGGCTCCGACTTGAACGCTCAGGATCTGGCCGGCGGTGTGTTCCCCCCCCCGTGCCACTTCCCGTGCACTGGCGTGTGCGCTGTTGTCGGTGCTGTCGAGAGTGAGCGGTGTTGTCGGCGTTCAGAAACCGGACTGACAATGTGTTCTGGAAACCCAGTGACGCCTCTGCAACAAGCGACCACGTCGCTGTTTATCCCCTCGATGGAGGCGCGGCACAGCCTGATAGATTTGCTCATGAAGGCGGGCGCGGACCCCAAGATTCGTGACAAGGTGGGGCTGAGTCCCTGCGAAAACGCCCACGTCGTCAAGGTTCAGAAAGAGATGCTGCACAAGGAGGTCTCGATTTACTCACTTTGTATGCCTTACAGTCCGTATCCTACGCCTAACGCGGGGCTGAGAGCGACGCAGTAATGCCCTCGGCGCACTAGCGACCATACCCCCTACACCCCAGACCATACGCCATGAATGCGCAAAAGTCTCAGAGAAGCACCCCAAAAAAAAACTGTTGTGTGTTTCAGTGGGATATGGAAAGATTTCGCAACATGGAAGCCTTTCTCTTGGGCACCGTGCCTCCGCACGCCGCCGGGCCGTATGCTGCTGCGCGCGGTGCAGGTGACCATGCTCTTGAATGCATCTGTGCGTCTCCGTGTGCAAGTCCTGCGTGTGTGTGCAGGTGGTTGTGATGGTCGGTGTGCGTGCATACACAGACAGACAGACACGCGCTGCTAAATACGTGCAAAACGGTGTTGGATTGCTGCTTGGCGTGCCGGTTTCTGCCTGGGTTGGCTTATCTATTTGAATATACATTATTTACATATATGGATACCATGTGTACAATATGGTACCCATATATACGTATATGTGTACTGCTTGGGTTGGCTTATTTATTTGAATATACATTATGTACATATATGGATACCATGTAATATCTCATCCATTAGAATATACATACTATCATACATGTACAAAATGATACCCATACATACGTGATATGCATACACATACATATGTGATATGCATACACGTGCTGGCGCATCTACTTGAATGTACGCCCCAGTCAGCACGCCTTGTTGACTGCACACGGATGCGCTTCCGTTGGCCATGTATTATGGGTGTTAAATCTGCGTTGTATGTGAGGCATTAAGGGTGTTAAATCTGCTTTGTGTGTGAGGCACCAACGTCTTTTTTGCCCCCCCCCCCCCTCTTGCGCGCGCTGTGCGTAGGTCACGGCAAATTCGTTCGAGATCCATGGGCAGAAGTGCACATTCCGCACGCTGCCAACGCTCTGGAGGAGCCAGCGGCCCGTTCTGACGCGCAGGGCGCGCGCGCGCGGGGGGGGGGGTTGCAAGGTGGTAGTGCTTCTCAGGCAGGGAGGGCAGCGGGTGTGGTAGGAGGGGGCGAGGGAGGGGGCGAGGGAGGGGGCGAGGGAATGACGGAGCATGGTAGCGGTGCTTCGTG
>Ga0315899_10002197_pt1 | contig 21685 bp, 5 predicted proteins | sample LakEriMetagenome_2_FD_203518 | JGI IMG/M metagenome (GOLD analysis project Ga0315899, IMG submission 203518) | Freshwater fungal communities from buoy surface, Lake Erie, Ohio, United States - Buoy 4 MA112 | ecosystem: Environmental > Aquatic > Freshwater > Lake | place: USA: Lake Erie, Ohio... | reverse complement strand
TGGACTTTCGGCAAGCAGGATTCAAATTGGTGTTGTATCATTTAGTAGTGCATTACAACAAGTTTCAATGAATCCTGGTGGATTTTCAATGAGTAAAAATATTACATCTGCACAAGCAGACACATGGTTATTATCACCAGGTATATGGTATAATGGCACAGAAGATCTTCCTGGAGGAATGGCTTTTGCACAAACAAGGATAAACGCAAAAGCAAGTTCTCAATTAAATTCTCCAACTAGACCAACTGATCCAAACTTTAAACAGGTAATAATCATGATTAGTGATTTTACTAATCCTGGACCTGCTGGTTATGGTTGTGCATATCAATCTGATATTTTTGGACCACCATCTACTGGTCCAACAGATCAGTATGTATTTACAATATTCTGTAGAGACACATATCCTGGAAATCCAACAATTGTTACTGCTGCTACAGAAAACACAAATTGTTTTAAAACATATTATAATGAATCTGCATATGGCGATATGCTGCCTGCTATTAACTATGCAGCTGATCAAGTTGCAATACGCTTGTGTGGTACACAAACTAACAAATGTAGTTGTCCTCCAGGATATACAATGGTATATAAAGATTATAGTACACAGCAGTTTACATCTCCCTATGGATTATGTGAACCAGAATATGAATCTTTATGTAGAAAAGTAACATGTAATTGTCCGCCTCCTCCTTTTCCAGGATCTATTACTACTCAATCAGGCGTATGTGATAACATTTATCAAATTGGTGATGTAAATTATATCAATCCAGATCCTGTAATATGTAAATACTACAATCTACAGCAAACACCACCAAGTTATACACTTGGTACATTGTGGAGACATAATGACCGTTGTGATTCTTATTCTAACTTCTATGGTATTTCTTATCCATGGGAAGTTGAATTTACAGAAACCACCGGTCAGAATGTAAACACTCTAAGAAGTATTGAATATCAGTTGGAGTGTTATGTGTATAAGGGTGATCTTATAAATGAATGTGGTGATGATAGATGGCATGATCTGGATTGGAACTTTGATGAAGCCATTATATACAACACAGAACAGGTTTCAGGATTACTTAGACTTGAACTTAATCCTAAAGATGATCCATTTGGCATGATGCAGTATCCTATTATAGGCCCAAGTGATATCCGGATTCTTTTCTCTAAAGAAGAACAGAAGTATAGATTCAATCAGTTCTGGGATATTACTAAAGACCGTGGTGAATTTACATCTGCACAAGACAGGATTTTCTTCACTCAACTTAACGGGTACATACGTGATCTTAATGCAGCTAATATGAATTATCAGAAGCCTTCAGATCAACGTAAGAAGTTCAGACACTACTATAATAGGGTTATTCTTAGAAGGCAAAACTCTGAGAATAGAAAAATGCTCCTTAAATTAGCAAACACAAAACTCAATCTCTCATTCAGATAACATGCAAAAGTCTTTTAGATACTCTGACAGAAGAGGATTACCAGGTGGTCCAAATGAAGAATCCTCTTTTGGTGAGGGATTTATTGTCAGTGAAAGAGGTCAATGGGATTACCCAGGTATGAATACTCTGGTTCCTACAGATGGTAACATTACAATGCAAGGTGTTCCATATCCTGTAATGGCACAACCATTATATCCAGATTGGGCACAACCTGCTGTTGGACCTGCAACAATGATGTATCCAGATCAGGATTATTATTTTCCAGGTGCGGTAGCTGTTGCAGAAACACCTATGGCAAGATATGGTGGAGGGTTAACAAAATACCAGAAAAAAGGTGAAGTGTCAACTGAAGAAAAACCTAAAGTAATTCCTGAAATTCAAATTAGTGCTGCTGAATCAGATAGAAGAAAAGCTGAAAGAGAATATGATAAAAGAAGATTAGATTTTATACAATCTAAAATGCAAGATTATATAAGATCACAAGGTCAGTTTGGTAAGAACTGGGGTCTTAGTATGCAGAACTTTCCTGAACATGAAATGATGAACTACGCAAATGAGTTTGATTACAAGGAAAATACTAAATCAGCAGAACAAATTGCAAAAAATAAAGGGTATAATTTAAAAGATAGAGCTTCATATGTAGATAAACTTACTCCAACAGAAAGAAATATTATTGCTAATTCTCAGTATGGAGCAAATCTTCAACCAAGTGTTTGGGCAAGAACTGCTGGTGGTTTACAAGAATTAGGAAATACACTCTTACCTGGCCAACCTTTTGATTTTAATGTACAGGGTTTAACCCCTAAAGAGCAGAAAGAAATGAGAGAATCCTCATTGTCTGCTTTTGAAGTATTTGCTCCATTAGAAGTTCCGGGGAATATTGTTGCAAACTATGCAAAGAATAGAGGGCTATCAACAGGATCTAATTATGCTCAACTTCCAAGTGCTTTATCTGGTCAAAGAATGGCTAATGTAACTACTGGAGATGTTATGGCATTAAACCCTCTTATGTATACACTAGATGCTCCAGGACTTTTGATGGGTATACCGTCAATTGCAAGTGGTATATATAAAGGTGGAAAAGCAATTGGAAATCTTATGAGAGGATCAAATGTTACTCCGGAAGTTGTTGGTGCAGTAAATATAGCTGATAATGCTGCAGCTGCTACACGTGGAGCTATTAATCCTAGACAAAGTATAAATGAATACAGAAGTGTTGTAATGGATGCTGCTAAATTTCCAGAAAGATATGCTGATGATGCTGTTCTTTCAAGACTATCAGAAGAGGAGCTTTTAAATATAGCAGATGATTTACAGAGATATAGAGATGATTTAGAAAGTGGAGCAAGATTTTATGAAGGAGATCTTAGAGATTTGGTTCCGCAGAGTTATATCAGATATGATGAAGTTCAACCTATAGCAAAACCACCTGGCTTTGCTGATGATGTAATGGATAACTTTATTGCAAATAATACTGGACCATCAACTTTACTTGAACCTCCTCCTCAGTTTGTTAGCATAAATGTTCCAACTTCAGTAAATGCTGATAGAATAGGATCTATAAATCTTAGAAGACCTACAGCAACTAATACAGCTGGTTTACCTCCACCACCTCCAGATATTATTGGAAATGCGTTATTTAACTCTCCTCAAAATATAGATATAAGCAGTCCTTTACAGGCAACTACAGCAAGAATAACTAGTTTTCTAAATAATCCCAACTTAATACTCAAGAATGTTGATTATTCTAATCTTACTACAAGTACATCAGTAAGTGATAGAATTGCTAAAGCAATGGAAAATGCTTACAAGGGTATAATAAATACTGCAAAAAACACAAACAAAGGTTTAGGAAAACTTGCTGATCAAATCATGCTTCCACAACCTAAGCTTGAAGATATTGTTAGTATTGCTAATAAAAATTTAAGAGAGGGTGTTGGTGTTGCAAAAACAAAAAATAATATAGTTCTTGAAAGTGTAGAAAATGCACCAGATGTGGTTAATGTATATATAAATGGTAGGAATACTGGTTATTTAAGATTACCAACCACAACACAGGAAAGAACTTTAACAGATATACTAAAAGGAAAACCTTATCAAATTAAACCATTTGAAAATTCTCCAATACCTGGTTTAAGAAAAGCTTCTGATTGGCCATTTCAAAATGTACCCAATGCTGAGCAAGGAGCATTTTTTGGGCAAGGTATAAGTGGAGAAATAAATAAAGCATTATCAGAAGCATTAAAATCACAAGGAAGTAGATTGTATTCTGGTGCCACTGGTCATACTATCTTAGGTGCCAATAGATATGAGAATCTTTTAAGAAAAGGTTTAGTTGAAAAAATTGGTGATGACCTGTTTATGTATAAACAAATGGGTGGTCCTCAGTATGAATCAGATGAACAATTTCCAATGGGTACAATGAATGTAAACATACAAGATATCCCTGATGATGTACTTGCAATAATGATAGCTAATAACAGATAACATGAACTGGAAAGAATTTACAATGAAGTATGGTGGTGGACTTACTAAGTATCAAAAGAAAGGTGAGTTCAATTGGAAGACATATAAAGATGTAGGAATACAACCTTTACCAAGTAAATCTCAAATAGCTGCTGCTCAAGGACAACAAAGAGAATATAATAATGTTCCTATACAAAGAACTCCTACTGAAGAAAAAATTATTAAGCAAAAACAGTTAGAAGAACTTAAAAGAAAAACAGTAGGAACAATAAGAGCAACTACTGATGCAGATATAGAAGCTCAAAATAGACAAGACTACACTCTTTTAGGAAAAGCCCAAAGCCTTGGTAGAGGAGATTTTAATCCTTTAACAGTAATTGCTGGTTATGCTGATTTATTAAACCCTGCTTCATATTGGTATGCGGGAAAAGATTTTAAAAGAGGAGTAAAACAAACAGCTGAGGGTGTTTATAATTTAGATCCTGATCAAATAGAATCAGGATTATTGCAAACAGGATTAAGTGGTTTACAATTATATCCTGCAGCATCTGCTGGCAGATCTTTTATAAAAGGTGCTATACCAAAAGTTCTTGGTTCTACAATGTCTAGTCAGTTTGATGATTTTTTAAGATCTGTAAGAGATATGGATGATTTTGCTACTGGTTCGCCACCTGTTTATAGAACTCAGCCAGCATTAAGTTCAGGACCAGTAAGTTCAACACCTGCTATATCAAGAGTTGGTAATACTAATCCTAGATCAGCCAATTTTAGTAAAAATCTTGATGATCTAAAATACGCAAATAAATTTGCTAGAACATATGGTTATTCATTACCTTCTGATTTAGAAAGAGTTGCTCAATCTGATCTTCTTACTGATAGAACTATCAGAGGTATGATGAATAGACACAATACTGTTGTAAGAGGTGTAAGTACAAATTATGATCATCTTCCTACAACAGTAATAGAAAATCTTAAAAAGCGTGGCTTTGATATAAAAAATGATCCTGAAGCTGCTGCTATATATATGGCCACAACTATTCCACCATCTACAGGTTATGGTAGAGTAGGTATTCCACAGGAATTTATTGATCAGGGTAATGAGGCATTATATTCATCAAATTCACTGGGTACTGCTGAAGGTTATACTTATGGAGATGGGTATATTGTAACAGGAAGAAGACCAACTGATTTTTCTTCTTCAAGTAGATTAGATTGGATAAGACAGAATAATCCTAAATACTATGATCAAATTCCTAGTACAAAATTTATAATTGATAGTTATGAAACTTATTATAATCCGGTTGATAATTTAATGATGTATGGTGTTGAGGGTGGTTACTTTCCAGAAAGTATAGGTAGAGATCCTTTGCCAATGAGTAGTTATACAACTGGTGAAGAATATAAACAAGCATCAATTGGTAGATTACAAAATGCTTTAAATGAAGTTATAAAAAAAGGAAGTGATAAAACAAAGCAATATGAAGGTGCTTTAAAAGAGGCAATAAATAATCTTAATAAACAAAACTGGGAACTTGTTAAACCTACTTTTGATCCAGATATAAATATTTATAGAGGAGCTGGAAGTACATCAACATATGGTGATATACTTAAAGATAGAAACTTAGCTGATGCTTCTTCTTTATTACAGACTATTCCTGGTAACTTAATAAAAAATTCTGATAGAGCTAAGTATCATGCTTCTATGCTGCAAAAAATTAAAGAAGGTTTAAGAAATTCAGAAAATAAAACTGTTGATCAAATTACAAACCAACTTCATGCAACTTACAATCCTAATTATTCAGTTTTTACAGGAGATGATTACTTTGATTTGCTTGATATTCCAAGGGTATATCAGACTAGTCCACTTAAAGCATATGAAAGATATGATGTGACTAAATATAAAGACGCAGAAAAATTAAGAAAAAAAGTATTAAGTGATTTAAAAACAACTGCTTTTAAAACTAAAGCTGATTATGTTACAAATAAGATTTTACCCGTGATGACTAAAACTTGGGGAGAAAATAAAAAAATAGCATATGATCAACTACGAAAAAAAATCAATGAAATTGAAAATCAAACATGGGAAAAACCAGATTTCTCTTCTATAAATGCGGATGATCTCAAAAGTCAAATAGATAATCTGTACAAAGACATTGTAAATCAAAAAGCAAAATATTTAGATCAAAATTTTCCAGGATGGAGAAATGAAAAAGATAGATACGCCCATTATGTATTTTTAGGTAAACCAGGAGAACAAGTCTTAGAACCAATTTCAACTAAACGTATTACTCCTGAGATATATAAAAGTAGATCAAGAGCTCATCACGGAGATTATACTCCAGGATTAAGTGCATTGTCTTTAATACCTGCAGGACTTAGTATAGGAGCAATACAACAGTATCTTGAAAATCAAAGACAAAAACCTAAAGGAACTTATCAGTATGGTGGTCCTACTATAGATTTAAAGCTTCCTCAGTTTGAAGAAGATAAACCCAGACCTTTCTTTGAAATGAGTGGTGCTGGCACTGGACCACAATATGATATGTTTGGTTATGGTTATATTCCTCTTGGTAAGAACTTAGGTATATCTGCAGATCTAATGAGATGGAAAGAAGGAGATTGGCGTGGTGGTAGATATGGTATAAGCGGAAACATAAACATTCCAATTAACAGAGGTGAGAGAAGAACACGTCCGGATATGAAAGATCCAGTAATGTATCAATATGGAGGAGCATCAAGAGCTGATACTTTAAATCTTTTAGCAAATACTAGAGCAGTTCGGAATTATTATACGGGAAGGGACTATACACCTGATGTAAATTATACTGGACGTAACTTGGTAAGCCCGTCAACATCAATGTATAAAAATATATGGGAGGCTTTAAAAGCAGATAGAAGTGGTTTTATAGCTACCAATGCTGCATATGGTATTGTAACACCCTCAGGTCAAAGAAAATTAAGTATGAGTGATTACTATAGACCAATTGACCGTAATAAATTTTATCAAAGGGAAGATCAAAATCTTATTTTAGATACTAGAGCTCCAATGCAACTTTATGATAAGAGAATTGAACCTACTGGTGTATTGGGATATACTAATATAAAACCAAGTGATCCTATGTCATCAGATATAATTCATTTTTATACTTATGATCCTATATCTATTACACCTTGGGATATGCTTAGTACAAAACAGAAAAAGCAAAGGATTAATAAGTATGGTGTTTCTGGCACTCCTTATGAAAGTAAGCAAGACTTTATAGAAAAGACATCTGATCAAGAAGTTATTAGAAAACAAAAACTTCTCAAAGAAGCTGGCTTATATAAAGGGGAAATTGATGGTGACTGGGGAACCGGTTCTGAGAAAGCTTGGAAAAAGTATATGGAATTAAATACAATTCCAACAACTACAAATACTTCAAACACCATATCAGAGACTCAAGTAATTCCCAGCACCCCAAGATTTAATATTCAAGGTATTATAGCAGATCAATATGTTCCAGATGCAAAAGATCAAACATCTAGAGAATATAGATATAGGATAAATACTGATAAAGGTTTTGATGTAATTAAAAGCAAAAAAGATTTTGAAGAATGGAAACAAAGAAATGCAGCAGAGTATCAACCTTATTATCAAAGATCAACAAATGCTCCTATAGACTATAATAAAGGAAGAATACAAGAATATCTAGAAACACCCACCCTAATGTATACTGGAGATGGTACAAGAAGAAGTGGCGGTGAATCATCATATCAGTATGGAGGTGGTTTTTTACCTACAAGATATACTTCTAATCCTTATGATCCTGCAATAAAAAATTTCAATGATAGTTTAAATTTATACAAAGGATATGTAATGCAGGATTATTTGATGGGTCCAAAAAATGAAAGAATATCTCCTGGAACTCGTATATCTTGGACACCAGCAGAATTAAAAAAGGATAGAACTAAAAAGTGGAATCCAGTTTTAAAACAAAAGATTGCTGATGATTTTCAAAATCAAGAAGAAATGTTTGCATCTGATTTTGTAAATGAAAATAATAAAAAACTAGTAAGATACTATAAATCTCTTGGATTTACAGATGATAATATAATGTATCATACATCTGCAGATCTAGTTCATCCTACAATTAGAGCAATAGGTACTTACATGGATGGTTCAGCATTAAGTCCTATTTATAAAAAACCAGTTCAACCTGTAAAATATGCTGATCCAAAAGTGGTAGAAAAACAAAAAATACTTAAAGATGCGGGGCTTTACACAGGAGAATTAGATGGCGTGTGGGGGAGTGGTTCTAAAAAAGCGTGGGAAGAATATACAAAAAGAAATACTACTCCTAGATCATTAGATGGGATGACTGAAGTTACATATCCTACTTCTACTATGATAGAAACTACAAAGTTAGATCCTAACGGCAATCCTGTAACAGAAATACATTATTATGATGATCTTAGAACCAGAGAAAGAAAAGATCCAAAAGTTCAGAAATATTTAGTACAGACATATAATCAAATGTCCACACCATATAAGAAGGCAGCTGTTGCAAAATATGGTGATCCTAGCAAAGTTCCTTTTCAGGGTGTAAACATATATGAATTAAATCCTAATCCTTATATGAAAGAAGAAGGAGGTGAAACAAATCTGTTTAACTGGAACAATTTAGATCAATGGTTTAAGAATGGTGGTGAGTCAGACTTTGTAAATAACATTTACAGTGATTACATGGATGGTGTTTATGATGGTACACCTTTGGAAGAGAATGCCAAGAAAGTGTATGATAAATTAAACACTATATACTATAGGCAAGCAAAGGAATCAGGTATGACTCCACCAAACTACATTATGACCAATGTAATTAAAAAAGCTTTGAAACCTTCATAATTAGCTTATTTGATGTTTAATTTGTATATTAGTATTATACTATGGCCAGCAAAAGATTAAGTAAAAAATACTATCAGACAGGGGGTGACACATCTCCTGCACCTGATATTCATCCCGACATGATTGAGATTGTTCAGGCTGTTGAGGCTTCTCTTCAATCTGGACTTGCTCCTCAAGAAGTTGTATTGCATCTTGCTGGTCAGGGGTATAGAGAAGATGAAATAAGTTTTGCTTTTGAGCAAATGGGTTATGATCCTGCTGCCATTGCTACAATAATGCAAGCTGCAGAAGCAATGTATAACCAACAGTCTCAGCAGCAAATGCAACCAGGTATGGAACCCGGAATGGAACCTGGTATGGAGCAACCTATGGAACCTGGAATGGAAGGTCCTATGCCTCCAGTAACGGAAGCTGAGATGCAAGCTCAAATGGCTCAAGCTGCTTCACCACAATCAAATGTGGGTAGCATGGAAGATGAAGGTATTTCAAAAGAAGAACTTGCTACAGCTTTACAAAGAGCTGCTTCTAAAGCTTTAGCTAGAAGAGGAAAAGAAATGCAGTATGGCGGTTTACTTCTTCCTGGTGAACATGCTTATGATCCTGTTGCCACTGTAAATCAGGAAATGGGTAAGAGATTTTATTACCCATATTTACCTGCTGCTGGAGATTTAGCAGGTGCATTATCTACTGCTGTTGGTTCTATTGGAAATTTATTTTCAGGACGTGTTGGTGCAGATGGTTTACAAGAAGGAACTTTTAGAGACCTTGGTGCAAAAAGTGCAAGGTTTCAAAGATCTAAACCAATGCAGTATAGCTACAATGTCAAACTGGACCCCAATGATAAGAACACATATGTTCCGGATATAGAAGATATGTATGCTGCTTCTAGAGGAGAAGGTAAGTTGAGAACTAAAGAACAGTATCAACAAGATGTAAATAAGTATTCAAGAACTAATTTTAATACAGATACTGGCAAGTATGATGTTCTTTATAGTAGCAGAGAATTTGACCCAAGTCTTTTAGGAAACAAACAAGTTGATCCTTATGAAGGATTTAGAAAGAAGAGTATATCATTTGCTGATTGGAAAAGAAGAATGGATCCTGAGACTCTCAGTCTTCTTAGAGAAAATGAAATAAATGCACCAAAAGGAACAACTATAGGTATATCACCTACTGGTGATTTTGCTTCATATCTTCCTAGTAAAAACCCATATCTTTATGAGACAATGATGGGTATGAATAGTGTAATGAAGAATCCAAGCATTAGACATTCATCAATGGTTTCAAATCTTCCAGAACCAAAAGGTATTGCACGTCCTACATCAGGATTTTCTTTTAAAAGGGGCGGCTATTTTCCTAAAGCTCAGTTTGGTTATGAAACTATGGGTGATAGAATGGATATGTTTGGAGTTGAAATTTCAGATCCAAAAATGTTTTCTTCTGCAACAGCTTATGGTAAAGTAGATCCCCCAGATTTTTCAGGTTATGCACCAAGAGGCGTATACAGTTCTGCAATTCCAAATTCAGGTCTTTCACCTGTAGGTATGGTTAATATTCCAACAAGAAGAACTCCTGCTACATCAAGTACTACAGGTGCACCTTCTTCTATGGGATCTTCTTCCATGTATTCCGGTGATATGTTACCAGAAGATATGATGATGGAAATGACTGGTAGATATTCAACCACCCCTTCTGTTTCACCAGGTGTTACAGTTTCTAGTCCAAAACCTAGTGATGAAGTTAGATCTGTAACAGCTCCTAGTGCAAGAGAACCTTATGAACCTATGAAGCCAAAAGAAAGAAGTGTAATGGTTCCATCTGATGGTAAAACAGAAGGGTTATTTGGTTACTCAACTGCTGATGCTATGGCTGGTTCTCTTGCTAAACCCAAAGGTATAGGTACAACATCTAAATCTCCAGCAGCATCATTAAACCCTTTAGCTAAACCAGTTGATGTGTCTAGATCGGTATCTGGCACAAGTGAGCCATATGATCCATTTGGTCCGGATTATACAGATCCTAAAATGACATCATCAGCTTTAGCTCTTGGTAAAACAACTGGTACTACACCAGCAGCCACACCAGTAGCCCAACCAGAGGTAACAAAGAAACTTAATCCTGAACAGTGGTTAAATAGACAACTTCAAAGACCTGGTATAAAAGCTTATGGTGATGTGTCAAAAGCTGTTGTTGATACAGCTAACTTTGTAAATGAAGCATTTAAAGAAAGAGAACGTGCTGCATATGATAGTAGACTTAGAGAAATGACTGCAGCAGATAATGTATATGGTACTATCTTTGACAATGAAAGAGGAAACTGGGATGAAGGAGGATTATTACAACCAGATAGATATGTACCTTATATGATGCCTGATCAATTCAGACCCATTCCTGGAAGAATAGCTAAGTTTGGTGGGCAGAAAGATGATGTCTTTAACGTGGACATGAAAACACTTACACAATTAATTGCAGCTGGTGCTGATATTGAGATATTATAACAATGGCAAAAATCAGAGTAAAAAATCTGCCGGAAGGCTTTGAGATTAAGAATGGCAAGGTTGTCAAGAAGATGGCATTTGGTGGTCATACTACTGGTGATCAATCAGAGTATGGTCTTGTAACAATTCCTTCTGCAAGGTATGATACATTCTTTAATGAAGAGAATGTACCTGATGTAAGATACAGCATATCTTCTGTACCAAGAGATGTAGCTAACGTAGAAGCTGAAGGTGGTGAAACAGTTCTTGCTGATCTTAATAATGACGGAAGCTTTGGTCTTTATGATATAAAAGGACCAAGACATAGTAAAGGTGGTGTGCCTTTGTACATGCCTCCCCAATCATTCTTTTACTCTGATACTCCCACAATGAAGTTTAAAAGAGATGAACTTGCTGACTTTGGAATTAAATCAAAGAAAGGAATAACACCAGCCAAGATTTCAAAGATGCCAGGTTTTCAAATCAATGAATACTATGGTGCACTTAAAGATGAGTTTGTTGATCCTATTATGAGGAATAGTGCTGAGCTTATGATTGATAAGAATAAAATGAATCTTTCTAAGCTGGCATTTGCACAAGAAGCTAAAAAGAAATTTGAAGATGGTGTTCCTACAGCATCTTATCCATATCTTGTTTCTCAAGGTCAAGATCCTATTGAGTTTACACAAAGGATAGAAGAGATAAGCAGACAAGAAGCTGAAATGAAAGCTTTGGCTTCTTTACCTCCAGATCAACTTGAACAGTTGATGATGCTTAGAGACTTCTTAGCTCAAGCTCAAGCTGAACAACAAGCAATGGCTCCGGTTAATATGGCACAAAATGGACCCATGGCTGTTCCTGCTGCTCAGTATGGTGGCTCTCCATTTGAAGGAATGGAAATGGATATTCATGATGAGTATACAGCAGCTGATGAATCAATGCTTGGCAATGAAGACTTCGGTGCTATGCAAACTGGTGGTGAAGAAGAAATATCAGATGAGGAATACTCAGAACAAAGTGGTGAAGGGGAACAAGTTGTTGTTGGTGATTATCAAACACAAAACTTTGATCTTTGTCCTAGAGCTAGTGAACTTTATGAAGAGATTGCTGAAGAAGGTGAAGATATTGCTATTGCTCAAGAATCAGCAATTTTACATGATCAATTGTTTGCCATAGAAAGAAATGCTATTGCCCAGGATTTTGCTACAGAAGAAGATGTGGCTAATGCAAAAGAATTGGCAAAAGAGATTATGGGCTTGGCTAAAGAGATGGGTTTGCTTAAAGCTCATAACTATATTAAAGATCATATTAAAAAGATTGAAGAGTTAGCTGGTAACATGGAAGAGAAAAGATATGGTGGTCAAAAAGATCTTCCTAAGTTCCAAGATAATGGTGAATGGAATTGGAATACAGATGCAAGTGGAAATGTAATTACAGAAGATGTAACACCATATATTGGTCCTAACTCAGCACCTATTGTTCCTGATCCTTCTAAGACTACTGTTGTAACTCAAAATGCAATTGTTGGAACAAACAATCCTAATCCTGCAGAATCATATGATGGTACACCTGCATTAAGAGAATATAATAATCTGCAAAGGCTATTTAGATCAAATGATCCACAATGGATAGCTACAACAGACAGAGCTTATGAACTATTCAAAGCTGCTGCTAAAAAATACAATCTTCCTGTTCCTACAAAAGAGGAAATGATTGATAAGTTTTTAAGGTATCAGAAAAATAATTATACTGTAAAAGCTATTGCTGATCCTGTATCAAGGGTTAATCCAGCTTTTGATCAGGGTGCTGGTACTTTAAAAAATAAAAACACACAAGCATATTTTGACGATCTTGCAAAACAAAACAAAGCATATCCTGGGTATAAGATTGATGATACTGAAACTAAACTAAATCAGGCATTCTTTCAAGCTCTCTATTTTGCTGATAAAAATAATGCTGAACCTTTTATTGATCTGCAATACGAAGGTCCTCAGCAAAGTACAAACTGGATTCAAAATCAAGAGATATCAAATGTTGAAGGTTTTTATGGAAATAATACTCTTAACCAATTTGTAAAAGTAAGACAGTTACCACCAACACCGCCCAAAGAAAAACCTAAAGATGGATGTCCTTGTATAGATCCTTCTGGTAAATATACCGGAACCTATTCTAAAGATTGCTGTCCTACACCTGGTGAGTTCAAAAGAAACTATAGACCACCTCAGTATCAATTCTGGGCTCAGGATGTTCTTAAGGCAAATGCTATTGCTCAGCGTGATAGAAGGATGTTCATGCCTTGGCAACCTGCAGTAGGTACACCTCAAGTTGATTACATACTTGAAGATCCTACAAGAGAGATTGCTGCAAATCTTGAAGCTTATAATATAGGTGTTCAAGGTGCAGGTGCATTTGGTGGACCACAAGCCCTTGCTGCAAGAACAGCACAAGGTACTGGTAAAGCTTTTGCTGCAAATGCAAATACACTTGCTAATGTGAATAGCAGAAACGTAGCAACAGTAAATGCTGGTAAAGCTCTTAATGCTCAGTTCCAGGAAAGAGGAATGAGAGAAGAAAGAGATAGAAGAGTTAAAGAGTATGATGATACACAAAAAGTTCTCCAAGAGTTTCTAAATGAAAGAAACTATGATAGAGAGAAGTTTGCTGATGCATATGCCAACATGCTAACCAATGCTGCTTATACATATGATCTTAACACTCTGAATCCTTACTATAACATTATGCCTGCTACCGGTGGTGTTATTCAAATGACTAATACCAAAGGACCATTCAAGCCTTCACAACAAGGTGCTTCAACTCCAATGTATGAGCAACTTGAAAAGAAAGCAATTGAACTTCACAATAAGAATGTTCCTGAAAAGGTAATAACTCAGATTCTAAAAAGTATGAGTGGTGAATCAGTAACTACAGATGAAGAAGATGCAGTTATGGAAGCAATGAGAAAAAGTCTTAACTTCCCATTTACTCCCACTAAAGCAAGAGGTGGAGAGAAGATGAAAAAATATGCAATACCATTTTACACAGGCAAGACAGGATATTAAACCTTTAAAGTTTAATATGAAAAACTTTTAAAACTTAAAAAATTTTAGTACCTTAAAGATATGGCAACATACATACCAGGCGTTCAAGGATATTACCCAGAGTTTGAGCCGTTTGTACCAGACTACAAATTTCTCTCTGGTGTATTAGATCAGAGAACAGATAGGTATAACACAAACTATAAAGCTCTCAATGATCTATATAGTAAAGTTGTTTACGCAGATCTCACTAGAGATGACTCAATTGAGATGAGAGACCAATATGCAAACTTATTAGCACCAAAGCTAGAACAAGTTGCATCAATGGATTTATCAATTCAACAGAATGTAGATGCAGCAAAAGCATTATTCCAACCATTTTATGATAATGATCTGATTGTAAAAGATCTTGTTGCTACTCAACAGTACAAGAAAGAACTTGGTTATGCCAATAGTCTTCTTGAATCAAGTGATAAGAAAACAAGAGAACAGTATTGGCAGACTGGTGTTGAGGCAATGCAGTATCAAATGCAGGATTTTAAGCAAGCTGATCCAGGTAAAGCATTGAAGATGGGTTTACCTAAGTATGTACCCAATGTGAACTTGTTTGATATGTCTATGCAGGTTCTTAAAGATGCCGGTCTTTCTGTAGAACAGTCAAGTTTTGATCCTAAAGATCCTCATAAGACATGGATTATAAAACAAAAGAATGGTAGTCTTGTAACTCCAATTGCTTTTGAAACTGTAAAAAGAACACTGTTAGATGACCCAAGACTTATCAATGCTTACTATACAGATGCTTATGTTAAGTCTAGAAAGTTTGCTGAAGATGGTATGGCACAAGGTCAGTTCACTACAGTAGATGAGGGTAGAACTGCATGGGCTAATAATATTATTGCAGACATTCAAGCCAAGACACTCAAGCAAAATGAAAAGACACAAACAAAAGTTAAAGAAGCTGAAGATGTAAAGAAAAACTGGGAGCAATATCAGAGACAATATGGTGTAGTTCCTGGTTCAGATGAAGATCTTGCAATGGTAGAAGCTCTTGCCAAATATGATGGTGAAAAAGCTAAATTGAAATCTGAAGAAGACATCTTACAAGAATCACAAGATCCATCACCTTCAGATGAAACACTTATAAGCAAAGCTTATAACATGCTTATGTCTTATAACATATCTGATGATATGATGGCTGCTGCTAAAGCATTTAGTATGAAAGATGCAAGCTTGACATTTGAAGCAAATCCTTATAGGACAATGGAGCTTGAGCACCAACATGATTTTGCAAAAATGCGGATGCAGTTTCAGCATGATAAAGACATGGCTGATTATAAACTCAAGAAGGATATGGAACTTGAGGATTATAAAAACAGATTTGCATCAATGATATCTGCAGCATTCAATCCACTTGCTCTTCTTGGTAATGAAAAGACAACCATTGGTGATAAAGATGGTGATGGAAAGTTAGATACAGATTTTGATGTTGTAGAATTCAATAAAAAAGCTCAGGCTGCTGTAATGAATGATGTTGCTAAATCAAAAATTGATGCAATTAAGAAAGCTCATATAGCAACAGAAAGTTTGAAAGCTGATGGTGGCAAACCTCAAATGATTACCATTGAAACACAAAATGGTAAACAGATGATGGATATGAACCAGTTTGAGAAAGAAATGCTCAAGCCTGGTAATGAGAGATTTCTTGCTGATGTTTATTCTTCTTATAAGAATAAGATTAACAATGCTCAAAAGGAAAACCCACTTCTTCTTAATGCGGATAACAATAAAACATTTAGAGAATTAAAAAATAGTTTTCTTGATGCTGACACCAAAATGTCTGCTGTTGTAAGCGGTGAGAAAGAAATGGCAAAGGTGTATAATGATAATCTTCAGAATGTTGTTCAAACTGAGTATGGAAAACCAATCAAAGAAATGCAAGAAAAAGGCATTCCTATGATTGTTACATCTCCTACTAAGAAAGCATTTGATTATCAGGAAGCTTTAAGAAACGCACCAACTACAGAAACACCAATGCAAAGACAAGCAAGAGTTGCAAATGCAACTATGCCTGATGACTTTACAAATTGGTTTATGGGTGGTGCACAACCCAGACTTTTAACTAAAGAAGAGTATAGGAATGATTTTGCAAAAAAATACAATGCTGGGCAAATAAAAGGTGTTAGTCCAAAAACTATGGGTAGTGATATTTCTAATTCACCATCAGCTAGAGCAACAACAGCTATGGGTGGTTGGCTTGTTCTTGATCTTGATGAAAGCGGAAGAGTTTCTGGACAAAGTGTTGTTGATATGGCAGATGAGCATTATAATGCTCAAATAAAAATTTTGAATAAAACACTGAACGGTGCTATTACTCCAACTAGAACTGCAGATGGCAAAGAAACTGGTGTATTTAAAACATTTGGTTTTGATCAGTGGATGAGAGGTGCACCTGTAAATGCAATGACAACTGGTAATATAACCACATTTCCTACATATTCAACATTTGTAAATCCTACAGCACTAGATGAAAAATCTACAGCAGCTCTTGTTGATTTTGCAAAACAATATGTGAATTCTCCAAATGCTGTTGTTATAAGTGGTGATCTTACTGGAGTAAGTGAAACTCCTACTGAATCTGATGACAATGCAAAAAAGATTTTAGGACAAGCTATTCTTGATATACAAAAAGCTGCTTTAAATCCTAAAGCAAAAGAGGGTGAAAAAACACCAACATTTAGAATTAAGTATGCACCTGTATATGGTGCACCTTCGGGTGATAGACAAAATGCTGCTTATGTTCTTGAATTTGACAAAGAATACATAAAGACTTTTGCTGCTTCAGAAGATAAAGCCTATATAGGTAATGATGAAGTTGATGACTATACCAAAATAACTATGATGTTTCCAAGAGAAACAGATCTTAGTTCTAGAAATGCTGAAGCATACAACTTTTCATTTGTACAGAATAACATTCAAAGATCTCCTGAAAGAAACTACACATATGTATCCCCTAATGGTGGTAAACTAAATGTCTTTCAAGATGGAAATAATTGGATGTATAATATGAGTACTTTGGTTTATGATCCAAAAACATCTAATCTTGTTACACAAGATATTCTTCCTGCTATGCCTCTTTCATATGCAGATGGCTCAGCGGTAAAAAGAAATGATTTGGATAGAATTGTAAATGGTTTACAATACACACTAGATGGAATTGCAGAAGAAAATACAAAGGCAATGAATTTGTATAAAAGGAATATCTTTGCTCAACTAAACAAGAATCAATAAGAAATGGAATTAAACAATAACATGATTCCGGTTGCTCCGGACAATATGCCTTCAGCTGATCAGCAACTAAATGGCAACCCTTATGTGATTGATGCTGCTCCTGGTACTGATCCTTCTGAAAATTTTAACTTCCAACCTGTAAGTGATTTTTTTGAATCTCCTACAAATAGTGATCTTGTTATTGGTGTTGATGAAGATTATCTCAACATGCTGAGACCTATTAGCACATCAGTAAACAAATATATCAATCCCCCCAATGGCAATTTAAGGAATCCTTATCCTACTTATGCCAGTGACACATATAACCCCTATTCTCAACAAAGAGGTCTTAACCTATCAACTAGAGAGGGAAGACTTGCCGCATTAAAAAATCCAGGAGCAACAGCTGAAATATTTACTCCTGGTGGACCAGCACAACCTGAAATAGCTGATCCTATTTATTCATCTATAAGAGATACAAACTTTGATAGATACTATGCTCATCCAAAGTTTGAAGAACTCGGTTGGCAACCGTATGCTAATAATGAGGAATACTATAATGCTAACTCATCTACATGGGATGATTCTATTAGAATGTGGGGTCAGTTTAGTGGATTATTTGGTACTGGTTTTGTAAGTGGGTACCGTTCTATTGCTGATCTTTTTGATGGTGATGATTATCTGTCAACTGCTGACTTAGATAGTGCTACAGAATTCTCAGATGCAATGAGAATAGGTATGTCATCAAGAGAAGGTTTTATGGCAGGAGTTAACAACTTTGCACTTAACTCTGCTTATACCTTTGGTATCATTGGTAGTATTGCTGCTGAAGAACTTGCTCTGGCACTTACTACCGGTCTTACAGGTGGTGGTGCTGCACCAGTAGCTGCTGCAAGAACAGGTGTAAATATGACAAGAGCTGGAAAAGCTATAGTAAATTTCTTTGATGTAGGTAAAGCATTAAATGCCACAAGACAAATGCTTAAAGGTCTTAATCAAGCTGATAGAGCAAGAGACTTTTATAACACAATGAGATCTGGTGGTAAGTTTATTGGTGATTTTTTTGCTCCAGAAACCATGGCTGCAATCAGATCCATGAACACAACACAAAACGGTGTTCAAAATCTTTCAAATTTGTCTAAAGCTGCAAGAGGATTTGGTGGTTTTTATAGAGATTTAAGAGGTATCAACCTTGCCATGTCTGAATCCAAGCTTGAGGCAGGTATGGTATATAATGATCAGTTTGCTGATATATCTGCAAAACTTAATGAGAAGAATGGTGGCACAGGATTAACTCCTGCTAATGTTGCTGAAGCACATGATGTTGCAGCTAAATCATCATTTGCCACTCTATGGTGGAATGCTCCTTTAATTTTTCTGAGTAATAAGATTGTTCTTGGTACTGCACTTGGCGGTATGAATAAAACTCTGGGAAGAGTATTTGATGAAAAACTTACGGGCTTTGGTAAAAGACTGATTAGAACTAAACCATTAACTGATGCTACTGGTAAGATATCAAGAGATGTCTTTGAAGATGCCGGTGAAGGAATGTTTGGTGGTCTGTTACCATCAATGAAAAGAATTAAAGGATATACTGTTGGTGGATCTCTTAAAGCAGCAGGACATGGTGCTGCAAGATATTTTGCTGCAAACTTAACTGAAGGTGCTCAAGAACTTGCACAAGAAGCTATTGCTGTTGGTACTAAGGATTACTATACTCAATTGTTTGAAGATCCTGCAGCTGCCGGTCATGATGTATTTAAAACAGCATTGAGTTCTGCAATAAGTAGTCAAATGAATGCTCAAGGTTTTGAAACATTCATGTCTGGATTTATGATGGGTGGTATAGTACAAGGACCTCAGAAACTATTGTTTCAGGGACTACCTAATGCTATGCAGTATACCTTCAATAGAGAGGCATATGACAAATACAAAACTGCTAAGAATGAATACATTCAGAATCTTGTAAAGACTCATAATGAAGCATGGAATACTATGGCCGATGATCCAACAGCAATGTTTGATCCAACTAAGTTAAACTTCCTGGTTCAAAAACAAGTAGCTTCAGAGATGAAGCAGTCTGCATATGTAGATGATGTTTTTGGTTTTATTGATGCAAAAGACTTTGGCAAGTTTAATCAGATGTATACCATTTTTAGTAATGGTACAGCAAATCAGTTTAGAGATCAACTTCAAGGATTTCAATCATTAACTGATGAAGAACTTAACCAAGCATTTCCTGGATTTAAAGCTGATATAAAGAGTGGAAAATTTAGAGAAAGAATAGACACTACTCTTAATCAAATTGATGAAACTGAAAAAGCTTATGATGATGCTCAAAATAAATTTCAAAATCCTTTTGATAGTAGAAAATTCAAAAAAGGTACAAAAGAGTTTATAGATGAAGCATTGAAAGAAAGAGCTTTTGAACATGCCAAGTATCTCTACATGTTTACACAAGATGGCTTCAAAAGAGCTGTTGAAAGAGCAGAAAGTATTTACAGTGAGATGGCATCTGAACCGGTAATTTCAAAGATTGCCGCTAATGATCTATCTGTTCTTATGGATATAGACAGTATCAATAATGAGTTAGCTGTACTTTTAAAAGAAGCATCAATTGAAGCAACAACCCCAGAAGAAGAAAAGATTGCTGCTGATAAGACTGAAAGGATGATGCATTTAACTGAAATCAAAAAAGTTCTTACGGATCCTGCCAACTTGAATTCTAATGGCATTCTTGATAGAAGAAAGATCAATAAGCTTTATAAACCATTTACTAACTATGTAAATTTCCTGGCTAAGAGTAAGAATGACTTTGTAAATAAAGATGCTGTTATAAATGCTCTTAAGAAAATCTCTGATTATAATGCACTTAAAGAAAGAGCAAAAGTTTATGATAAGGCTATTGAGTATTTGAATAATCCGGAAAGACTTACAGAAATGGTTAATAGAAGTAGAGCCATTTTTGAAGACTTATTCCGGAATAATAAAAAAATGTTTGAAAAGAACATTAAGAAGCATGTTAAGAATCTTGAAGCAAATGAATTCTTAAACAAGCTTGTTAAGATTGGTGTATATCCAAATGCTGATCAAGTTGTTGAGTTCTTGAAAACAGGTGATGTAAATGTGCTAAAAGAATTCTTTTCTGAAGACGGATCTGTAGATGTCATGAACGATCCTAAAAGATTTCTTCAAATTGCAGGTCTTATTAGAAGTTATAATGAAATAACTGGCAAAGAAGAGATAGAAGAAGAGCCAGAAGAAAAACCTGAACAAGAAACAGCTGAACCAGGAACTAAACAAAAAAGCTTTGAAGATACATTAGATGATCTAGATATAGATACTAGCAGCATGCCTGGTGTTAAACCAAAACCAGCAAAAGAAACAGTAGTTGAAACTAATGATCCAAGTCAATCTCCTTATGGTAAAAAGATTCTTGAAGATGTTTACAACAAGTATAGAGGTGAACAACTTGCACTTGGTAATACATACTTGCCGTATAATGAATGGGCTAAGACTGAAAAAACTCAAACTGTAATTGCAGCACTTCAAGCACTTAAAGTTACCTGGGCAAGAACAGTAACCAAAGAATCTTTAGCCAAAAATGGTACTGACGTATCAACTCCAGCACTTGCAGAAGCTGCTATTAAGTTTGTAGTAAAACAAGATATTGGGTTCTCTAACTGGCTACAGTCAAAGAAAGATGAGCCATCAGTTAGAAAAGTTCTTGATGAAGCCGGTTTAACATTTGACGCATTGGCACCAGCTGCACCAGGTAAAAATGAAGGTAAAGATTCTGTTGTTAAAGGCAAGAAGAATACCAAGTGGCACAAGAAAGGTCCGGGTGTAAATATTCTTAAAATTATCAGTAGTGATAATGAAGGTAATAAAACTGTTTATTATCAATTGGTAGATAATAATGGTGATGGTCTTTCAGAAGCAATACTAAAAGCTGCCGGTGTATCAATAAACGGTACTTATAGTAAAGCTAAAGCTGCAGAAGAAGCACAGAAAAAGATTCTTGATGCTATGCCTGATACTACACCATTTGAATTTGATGGTGTAATGGTTAGATTTGGTGCCACTGTTACAGATAATAAAGGTAAAGAGTTTATT
>Ga0315899_10002196_pt1 | contig 21689 bp, 22 predicted proteins | sample LakEriMetagenome_2_FD_203518 | JGI IMG/M metagenome (GOLD analysis project Ga0315899, IMG submission 203518) | Freshwater fungal communities from buoy surface, Lake Erie, Ohio, United States - Buoy 4 MA112 | ecosystem: Environmental > Aquatic > Freshwater > Lake | place: USA: Lake Erie, Ohio... | reverse complement strand
AGGTCATCCAGACCGTACGCGAGAAGTTCTCCTGCCGTGACTGCGAGAAGATCACGCAGCCGCCCGCGCCATTCCATGTCGTGCCGCGTGGCTGGGCAGGGCCAAGCTTCCTCGCCATGCTGCTGTTTGAGAAGTATGGGCAGCACCAGCCGCTCAACCGCCAGGCGGAGCGCTTCACTCGCGAAGGCGTGCCGCTGAGCGTCTCCACGCTTGCCGATCAGGTTGGTACGGCGTCCTTCGCCTTGATGCCCATCTTTCGGCTGATCGAGGCCCATGTCTTTGCCGCCGAGCGCGTGCATGGCGACGATACCACCGTGCCGGTCATGGCCAAGGGCAAGACCGATACCGGTAGATTATGGGATTATGTCCGGGATGACCGCCCGTTCGGCGGCGCCGATCCGCCGGCGGTGGTTTTCTATTATTCGCGCGACCGGCGCGGGGAACATCCCCAGGCGCACCTCGCGTCCTGGTCCGGGATTCTGCAGGCTGATGCCTATGCGGGCTATTTTGAGCTGTACGCTCCCAACCGCCAGCCTGGTCTCATCCTGGAGGCAGGATGCTTTGCTCACGCGCGCAGGAAGAGCCGCGGCGAGCGGACTGGCCCGATCTATCCGATTGCGCTGGAGGCGGTGCAGAAGCTGGACGCCCTGTTCGACGTTGAGCGCGGTATCAACGGCAAGACACCAGCGGAGCGGCTTGCCGCCCGTCAGGAGTTGAGCGCGCCACTGATCGCCGAACTGCACGACTGGTTGAATGCGGCGCCGAATGACATCATACTTGTCAGCGAGGTTCACTCGGGCGTGATGGTAGAAGTAAGAGCTTCGCGGCAAACCTAGCTGGGTAAGCAACTCCGGCAGCCGGTAGATATCTTTGAGGGCGTCAACCAGCTGTGTCTTCTCCCGATTTGCCAAGAGGTGCAGATCGACGCCCAGGCCTTTTTTTAAAAGTTTATTGGCCTTGTTCAGGAGGTCATGCTCGAGTTGCAATCGATGGATATCGCGTTGCAAGGCTTCGAGTTGGCGCTCAAGTGCCTCGCGCTCCGATGCTGGCGGAGAGGTATTCCTGCTGGAGCGAGGACACCATGATCTCGGTCATGCAGCAGCGAGTCCAGGCCTTTTGATGAAGGTATCGGTCGAACAGATCCTGAATCCGCGCAGGACGCGTACCACAAGATATCTCACGTTAACTCAATGGGATAGCACCGCCCTCGTCGGTGCCGTGGTCGGCGTACGACGCTCCGCTGGAACTGAGGCATACGCGTATTACGGCCATATACCCTTGTTTTTACAGCCTAATGGGCCCGCAGCACCCGTGCGTAGGGTCCATTACAAAACGGCCTCGCGCCGTGCGTCCCGCCTTACGCAGCGCGCTCGCGCTGCGCAGCCTCGTACCGGCAGGGGCGGGGCACCCTTGCTGCAGTTGCGCGGTAGTGCGTGGCGAGGAGGTTTGAGGGATGGCGTTCATGGGTGGGGTCTCCCCGAAAGCAAAAAAGGGGACCGGGCGTCAGGCCCGGTCCCCGGAGTATGTGATCAGCCCTGCTGGGCGACCAACGCGTGCGCTTCAAGGATGAGCATGGCCGCCTCGTCGTCACGGCCCTGCGCCCGGATGATCCGATACGCATTGGAGCGGGCAGCTATCCGGGCGAGGTCCGAAGCATGGTTCCATTCCGCTTCGTATTCCTCGTCGCACTCGCCGGTGATCACGAAGTCGCCGGTCTCGTGATCGGTGTAACCGTAGTACTGGCCCGCGTAGGAATTAGCCCGTTTGAGGTGGCGCTCAATCTGGCGAATGAGAGTGAAACCCCTCGCCTCCGCAGAGAAATAGTGCGGTTCATGGGTATCGACGAAACGGTCGTAATCGGGATCGATGGTGAGCATGAAAGCCTCCTCATGGGGGTGTCCGCGGACTACAGGCACCGCGGGCCGATGGATGGGATGGGTCGGTGGAGAAGTGGCCAAACGGGACGTCCCGCCGGTTCCGCAGGAAGCGGCAATCCCCGCTTGCGCCGGTCCGCCGATGTGGCACAGTCGCAAGCGACGGGCAGGCCATCGGGGAAGGACGATGGACATGCCGAAGATGACGGAAAGGGATCGGCTCGCCGATCTCGAAGCGCGTCAGCGCAAGATGAACGATGAACTGGAAAACGCGCGCCGTGCGCTGCGGGGCAGATATGCCGCAATGATCGCGGCGATGCCGGTGGAGAAGCTCACGGAAAGGGAATTCCGCGAGCTTCTCACACAGGCGATCCGGGTCGGTGGCGGCGCGGCGCTGACGGCGATTAAAGGACTGCCGGCAGCGATCTGATCACGCGCTGGTCATCACCAGGTTCCGGCAGGGATGCGCCTCGAGAAAGCTGTCCCTGTCGGAATCCGATCTCAGGGTAATGAACCGCGCTTCGGGCCCGAACCAGATCATGATGAAGCGCCGCTGCGCCGCCAAGCGGTGGATATTCGCAAGGCTGCCCCGGCTGCGACCATCCCAGATCACGAGTCCGATGGCGGCATCGCGCACCATCGCCGCATCCTTCGCGGCATGGAAGGCGGCGGTGCCCTTTCTACCGGAGGCGGGAATGTTCCGGACAGGCCAGTCGCCCAGATTATGACGTGGCCCTTCGCCGGAACAGTAGACCCTGACGGCAGCGATATCGCGATCGGAGAGAAGGCGCTGGACCAGGCGATCCACGCCGTGCGCATCCCCGATCCAGATGGGAAGCGCGCGGTACAGGAAACCGTCGATGCGTTCGATAACAGGTTCGGGAAGCGTGGTAATGGAGCGCGATCCGGAAATGAAGACGGCCGAATTAGAAAGGTGCAGATGCTCGGACATGGCTTTAATCTCCTCGAATGAGCCACCCCTCTCTGCCCTCCTCTCCTCTGGTGGCAGGACGCGGCCTAGCCCCTTAGCCAACCCCACCAAGACCGCGCCCGAAGGGTGTCCCTGCGACGAGCACGGCGAAGCCGCGCGCAGGAGGCCGGGACCGCTTGGCGGTCCCGCATCGCGCCCGCGACGGACCCGCCTGCGGGTCCCTGAGCGGGGCGAGAGCTACGCTTGATAAAAAGAAATGAGGACCGGCCCGGCGAACCGGACCGATCCTCTGACGGAACCTCACTGCGCCTCCCATCCCTGATCGCTGAGCCTGACGAACCGCGCCGGGATACGCTTCTCCTTCACGAGGCGCGCGAGGTGAGACTGCAGGCCCGACCCTTCGCAGACCAGGGCCTCAACGGGGCGCAGTCCGACCATCTGCTCGTTCCGGACGAACCCCGCCCTCTTCCCCAGCTTGGCGCTGAGGCGGAACGTGATGAGCTTCACCTTACGCGAGGCGGCCCACGCAGCGGCCATCGCGTCGCATCCCTTATCCTGTGCGGTGGTCGCCAGCACCATCGCCGGGTTCCGGGATTTCGCGTCGTCGAGTTTCGCCCAGATCAGGCGGTCGTCAAACCAGCAGTCCGCGCCGCCGGAGAAGATCACGATGGGCCCCTGCGGATTATGCGCGTCGGTGCGGCGCTGGCGGCGGGCGGCCAGGAAATCGGTGGCGGCGATCACCGAGGCAGTGCGCTTACTCGAGACCAGCGACCCCTTCGGTGCCGACCACGGCCGTCCGGTTTCGGTGTGGAAGACGTCGGCGGCATGGTCGCGCATGCAGCGCAGGGCGTCGGTGGCTTCGTCGAGGAATTCGAGTTCGCCCTGTGCCTGCTCGAGTTCGACGCTGTGGATTTCGCTGCCGTCGGCGCGCCGCAGCAGGTCCTGAACCTCGCGCGTCGCCTTATCGGCCTGCCCCTGCCACTGGTCGGCGACGTGATGGAAACTGTTCACCATGCCCCATGCGAGGCGCTCGGCGGCAGGCTGCAGCCGCGTGTCGCGCAGCAGATCGAAGAGTGTCGTGACGATCAGTTCGACGGCGAGCTGGGCTTCGCGCGGATCGGGCATGTCGGTCGCCATCTCCTCCTCGCCGCGCCCGATGCGGACCCCGTCGAGATCGGAGGTGAAGGCGGCGTGGAAGTCGTCGGTGGTGTCCGCCATCGTCTCCTGCGCGATGAATTCGGCGATGTCGGAGAACGGGCGGACGCTGCGGTGGATCTTCGTCATGGGAACCTCCTGTAGAAACGAAAGAGGTTCCCCTTTGGGCACGGGCTCCGAGCGGCGGGGTCAAGGATCGCGGAACGCGACCGGCGTAGCCGGCGATGGGGGTCACGATTTTTCCGGGCGGCCACATTGCCCGAGTGGAAGCATGACGCCCGACCCGCCCGGAAAAATGGTGGGGCCCCGTCGTCCTTGAGGCCGACGCGGTCCCGTGCCACCATTGGAATTCTTGAGAGAGAGAGAAGAGGCTTTGCGAATCTGGGGCTCGATGCCCCTGATTCGCAACGGGTGCCTCCAGGCGCCTGCCTCTCAGTGGAGCGCCCGCGACCTCACGACCCTGCACGCCCCTTGCGTAAAAAAGGGGGACGGCGCGCCGCGCCATCCCCGGAAAATGCACTGAGACTTCAGTGTCAGGCTGCCCGGCGAGCGCGGCCACGCGGAAGCGCGGTGATCTTCTCGGCGGGTGCCTGATCGGCCTTCCGGAAGGCATGGATCGGAACCCCGACCTTTCGGAGTGCCTGATAGAGGTTCGCCTGGATGCCCGAACCCTCGCCCAACACGGCTTCGACGGGTTTCAGTTCGACCAGCTTGCGATTACGGGCAAAGGGCGCGCCGCGCCCCGCGCCCATCAGCGAGTAGGTGACGAGCTGGACGTCGCGGCTCCCCGCCCAAGAGGCCACGATCGCATCGAAGCCCTTACGCTGCGCGGTGGTCACCAGCGTCATGTGCGGGATCCGCGCGAGGATCGCATCGAGCCGGTCCCATAGGATCTGCCAGTCGTGCCATTCGGCATGGCCGGAGGCGACGACGATCGGGCCGCGCGGGCGGTATCGCTCGCGCTCGGCAAGTTCCCGGGCGCGCAGGAAGTCCTGTATCGCGACCTGCGTGGCGGTGGCGACCTTCGAGACCCGCGAACCGCGCGCAGGCGACCAGGGACGGCCCGAAAGCACGCGGAAGGTGTCGGCCGCATAGTCGCGCATGCACTCGACCGCTTCGCGCTGTTCGGACAGCGACTGGCAAAGCAGCTGCTTCTCCTCGAGCTCGGTGTTAAACACCTCGGAAAGGTCGGAGCGGCGCATCATGTCGCGCAGTTCGTCGGCCAGCAGGTCTTCCTGCCGCTCGAGCTTTCCCGCGACGAAATGGAAGCTGTTCACCATGCCCCATGTGATCTCGGGGGCGAGCGCATCGAGGCGGGTGTCGGTCAGAAGGTCGAAGATGGTGGCGATAACCCCGGCGCAATCGGCCTGTGCGTGGAGTGGCTCGGGCATGTCGTGTTCGCCCGGTTCATCCCCCGGGCTGATGATCGAGAGGGGGATCGGATCGCCGAACGCGCGCTGGAATTCCGGGGTCGCGGTCACTTCGGCGAACAGCGCGGGCAGGTCAGCGAAGCGGCTGATGCTGCGCGAATGGTCGTGGCTCATGGAACTTCTCCCTGTCAGGGGGCAAAAGGAAAAAGGGCCGCGAACGCGAGGGTAGCGTCGCAGCCCTGCATGGGTGTCGTGCCGGGTCAGTGCCTGCTCGCCCTGGCGGGCGCGGCGAATGCCGCGCGTGTCAGGACGGCATCGACGATCCCGGCCGCGTGCGGCGCGAGCGGCGTATTCTCGAGCAGGTCGTAGATGGCGGCGATGATCTCGCCGCAGGTGATGCCCGCCGGGATTTCCGGCACGGGAGACGCGCCCTCGACATGCCGCGCGAGCAGGTCGCGGATCGAGGGGCTGGCCATGATCGCCGCGGAGAGCGCGGCAAGGTCGGTCAACGGGGCGGAAGAATGCAATGAAGAGCGGCGCATGGGATGTCTCCTCATGGGCGAAAAAGAAAGAGGCCGGGGAAGCCTGACGCCTCCCCGGCCCAATGGGACTGATCAGCGCGTGATCAGAACGGGTCTTCCCCCTCGAACGAGGTGTCCGAACCCGACCGTTCGCCGCCGGCACCCACGGTGCTGTCGCCGAAGCCGCCCTGATCGCCCGGGCTGCGATCATCGTACCGGCCGCTGCTCGCGCCCATGCCGCCACCGAAGTCGGAGCGCATGGTGTCGCGACGCCAGGCGACCATGTAGCCGCCATGATCGGCCGGGAAGAGCGCGATCGGCAGCGGCTCGGGAAGGCTGGGGTCGTCGATGTTCCCGGCGAGGAACACATCCCCCTGCTTCGACACGGCCTCCCACAGCGCGCCGATCTGGACGTAGCGGCGGGCGATGTTAAGCGCGAGGATCTCGTAGACCGGAGCCTTCGGATTATCGCTCACGACCTTGCGCAGCCCGACACTGGGCAGATCGATAGTGCGGGTGGCGATCGAGCCCTTCAGACGGCCATTCCGATTAAAGATTTCACCGATGTTCATCGTCTTTACCTTTCGAATGTCGCTCGAAACCATTCTCGGCGACACCCTCACCGGCCCTTCTCTCCTCTCTATCCCGCGCTCGCCTCCCGCGCCGCCCGCCCACGGCGAGGCACTCCGTCTCCCCCAGCGCGACGCCGCCGCGGTCCACGCGCAACGCCCCGGCCGCCCGCAACTCCGCCCGACACCGCGGCACGATCAGGGGCACAGGCGCGGCGCGAAGGGCGGCAATTGTGGATTGGGGCGGAACGCCGGGGGCGCGGCGGTAGCCGCGCGGGTGCTACGCTGGCGGGAGTCGCCGTAGCGAGGGGCAGCGGCGTGGACCGGCGGTCATCGCAGACACTGCGGGAGCGGCGTGGTCGGCGGCACCGGCAGGTGCGGTCCCGGTATCGGGAGCGAGCGGGAGATAAGGGGCGGGCCGCGCGGCGGAAAGAATGGCCATCAAAAGAAGGCGGATGCGACCGCTCGAAATCCCCAGCCAATCAGGAGTTGGGGATTGGAATTGAAGTAACACCGTGATCGGCCGATCTGGGAAATGGCAAGAGCGTAAAAGCTCGAGCCAGTGCTCCGGCTACCGCTTACTTGCCGTATCGCAGGACGCCAGCATCGTGCCGAACGCTTGGGAAACTCGGCCTTCCGAGTAACCGCCTATCCAGGCTATCCGTTCGAGATAGGTCCTGTAGGGATTAGCGGATGTGGGCTCGCCGCGTCGTGCCGCCACGAAACCGAGGTGGCGGATCATCGAGAATTCTTTCAAGAAAGCCTCCTGATTCGCTGGAATATTGCATTGCAGCATGCGGGGCACAGATAGTCCAGCGCTTCAGTTGGAATGTCTCGCGCTTCTACTCCGGCCCTTGCTCGAAGGCTTTGGCCCCTGCGCGTTGGAAGGCCTCAAGAACCTCCGGTCCCAGAAGGCGGGCGGTTTTGCTGCTTTCCAGTCCGGAATACGCGATGGTGTAGGTGCCGTCCTCATGCGTGACGATCCTCACCTCGATGTCTCCCTTCGACGCGGTGGCCTGGGCCAGATCGATATTCCACTCACCGATGCGAACCTTTGACATAGTCGAAGCCTCATGGAAGATTTGGGAAACGCGGTGCCCCGGCCGGGTGACAGCACCACAAACGGCGGCTGGAGCGAGGTGCCCCACATTGGCCTGTGATCGAGGGGTTGCGCTTTCATCGGTCACTCGGACGCTCCCCGGGCCATCCGCTAGGCAAGGATGCGGCGCCACCGACGAGGGCCATCCTTCCGGATCGCGCAGCCGCAATATTGGCAGGTTCCGATGTAATGATCCCCGTTCCACCACATATCTCTCCGGAACGATTTATGACGATCGAGCGGACAAAAAACGAAGCGCCACACCAAAGAGATCATGGTCGTTCTCCAGGACTGCGATGCCCCTATGCGGTGGGCCTTCCTGCGCCATCGCGGCCCTGACGATGAAATAACTCGCCTGCCCCTCGGGTGCGCAGGTGGCCTTGAAGATTGGGACATTTGACCGCAGGGGCGGCCAGATCTCAAGACCGGGCACATTGTGTGTGCTGCACGTGCGAAGTGTCAAGAGGGAGCGTCTGTCCATTGGCCCACGCGGAGCCTGGTTCTAGCGGAGCGCGCGGTCAAAACCTCCTCGGCAAAGGGCGCGCGAATTCTGGCCCGTCGGGTTAGGTCATTCCCGGAACTGGTCACAGGCGCCGATCAATTCGCATGTAGAAAGAGGAACAATCAGGCAGCGGACTTATCGACACCTTCATTGAAGCGTTCGATCCACGTTCTGATATGAGGACGGTGCTCGGGAGGAAGTGCTGCTGCGGCGCGCTGAAACTCACGCAGATCGCCGGGCGCGTGCGCAATGATCGCGTCTATATCGGCCGGATCCAGCAAACGCTCGGCACGGATGAAAGCGGTCATCGAACCCGGATGCTTGCGGGTTGATTTACGCCATAGCCCTTCAACGTTTCGCAGTCGGGGAGCAGCGCATGCTTCGAGGAGCACAATAAGCCGCAACTCCTCGCGCGGGAGTGCAAGAACGTCCGGAATTTGCATCGCAGTGCAGAAAAACATGAACTTTTACAAAAGGATGGAAGCCCCTCGTCTGCAATGATGCGCTCGCAATCCTCCCTTGTCATGCCCCATTCCCGAAGTGGATAGCGATAATCGTAGAGATCCGAAACATGGTCTTCACGGTGCGCATAACGCTGGTTATCGCGGGTCGAGCAATCATAGCCGATAAGCCGGATAACCTTGCGGCCGCTCGCCCAGGCATGCTGCGCCGGTGGCCATGCCTTGACCCATTTATCCTGGGGCGAGATTTTATGACGCGCGCTGCATTAGGTCTGAATCAACCTGTCCTATTGGCTCCACAATACCCGTATTTCCGCCATTCCCAGTCCTACTCCTCTTCCAATACGCCCAATTAGCGCGTGACCGCCCTTCAGGCAGCGGAGGGATCGGGCGCTTCGGCGTTGGTGCGGATAGGCACGGGCCGACGTATCCGATCAAGTTCCTGCACAAGTTGCGCGTTACGGCGTTCGAGCCGCTCCGCGCGCTGCTCGGCTTCGACAGCGCGTTTCAGCAGGCTAGCATTATGTGTTGCCAGGGCGATGTTCTTGGCTATCGCGTCAAGAAGAGTGGCGCGTGTGCGATCGGCCTCGCCAGCGACCGTTTCAGCGGCGCCCTCGCGTAGCGATTGAAGCTGGCGCAGGGCGTCGAGAACGTCAGCATGGTGCGTATAGATGATGTTGCGGCCGACCCCGGCTGCTCCTGCGAGACCGGCGACCGTTGGCGCGACGGATGGGTCTTTGGCGAGGAGGCCAAGGGCTTCGCGCAGGCGTGCATTGGTTTTCGCCCGGCGACGGACCTGCGGAGTGGATGGGTCAGATTCAGACGTCACCGGCATTTCCTTCGTCGAGCTGGTCGAGGATACGGCGAGATTCCTTGATGCGGGCTTCGGCAAGTGCCCGGCTCTCGCGATCGAGATCATCGCGCTGGATCAATGCGGTGTTCCGTTCAAGGCGTGCTTCCCAGACCGGCCTATGCCGGTCGGTCACGGCGAAGTTGGCGCAAGTCGAGCAGGTGCTTTGTGTGCGAAGCACCGGGTTCGGCTCGCGCTCGCCACCTAGGCAAGCGGAGGTCTCTCGGCGGTACAGGCAGTAGCCCCAGTCACACACGCCGAGGCGCATATCCGTTTCGGCTAGGATCTCAGTGATATAACCATCGACGTCGCCCGACCGCGTGCGCCCGCGGAACGGCGATCGCTCGGAAAGCATGATGCCCGCCTTCCCGGCGACGTTCGGCGCCAGGAGCAGATCTTCCAATGCTTTGCGGGTTTCTTCGGCGGTCTGGTCGTCGATCAGCTCGGCAAGCTCAAAGTCTGTGCCCACATAGGCCCGGTCGGTCATCGCGCGGTGGACATGGCCAAGATGGCGTTGCAGCGCCGTCAGGCCGGTGCGGTCGCGCCGCCCGATGAACCGCGAGAACGTCTTGCGGCCCTGATAGGTGGTCAGGTGCCAGGTACCACCTTGGTGTTCCGGTAAGGCAAGGAACGGGCGCAAGTCGTTCATTCAAGCGGATATTGACCATGGGTGATCGCAGTCGGGCGACGGGCATTACCGTCGGAAGCGGCGAGCGTCCCCGACCGAGCTGATGGAGCCAGAGGTTCCTGTTTCCGCTAAGTTATCGAAGCGGTGCTGAGAGTCGTTCGAGGATGTGGATCGCCCGCTGGGCCGGCTCGGGCGCGAGCCAGCGATGGATGTCCCCATGTTCCGTCAGCGACGTCTTCGTGATCGAGCCGACAAGATAGACGTGTTCCTCGCCGTCTCCATCGGCCGCGCGCCGTTCGAGGCACCCCTCCTCAAGCCTGAGTATTTCGGAGGCTCTCGCGCCAACGAGATAGGCGATGACGACGAAGCAGGCGTCGCAAAGGCGATCGAGCATGAACGTCAGGCGACGCAGCGGCCATTCCGGATTCGGATACAGATCCGCGTAAGGGCATGGCTCAGCCAACATGGCGCGTCTGATATGCCAGTGGAGCCTTCGCCCCTGATGCTGTGGTCGGAATTGCTCATACAGATCTTCGAGACGGTCGCGCAGCGCGAGTATCTGGTCCGCTGGATCACCGAGCAGTTCCATAGCGCCACTGATGAGAGGCACGGCGATCTCGTCGGGCGTATAGGGATGGCCACCATAAGGTTTCCAGTGCCGCTTCCCGACCGAACCGGCACGAGGCGGTGCCGCCAGCGGCGCGTCGTCCAACTTGTCGCGCTGCATATGGAAGGTCCGGATTGTGCCGAGATGGCCTTCGGCGGTGCTGAGCGAGAGCACCGCGCCGTTCCTGCCGGGACGGGCGCGGAGCATGGCCACGAACCGATCGATAGCATCCTGATCAAGATCCCTGAAGCATCGGACGTCCTCGGCCGCCATCCATCGAACAAGGAAGCGGATGTGGCCGAAGTGGCCGTGAACCGTTTCCTGTCGGAGCGGCATTCGCCCTTCGGGCGGATCGTTCCGCAGCGAAAGCAGGAACAGTTCAGCCGCGTGCCGGAGTGCCGCCCACTGATCGCCGTTGAACCGACTCCCATCGGGCATTTTGAAGCCCCAGTTGAACGTCATTGCCGCGGACTCGCCTTCGCTGCCGAGCAACGGCGCCAGAACTTGGGTTTGCGTGGATGCTGAGACGGAGGCCATGAGACTATTCCAAATCTGGCAGCGGAGGCAGGGCAAGCATCAGCCGTTCCGCGACGGGCATCATCTCGGGCGGGAACGCGGGGAGCAGGTCTTGTCTCAGCACCTGAAGGCTGGGCGCGTAGAAGAGCCTGAACCGGATCGGGTCGATCCGTTCCCGCGCGGCTTGAAGATGTTTGGTGGCCTGGATGATCCGCGCCAGATGATGCGGATCGATCGGGACGATCAGGCCCGGACAGGCGAGGCAACCTCCCAGTTTCGGGCACACGCGGTCAGCACAGGCATTCCCGTCGTCGATCGGGCGAAGGCAGTCGTGGCCGAACAGCGCCGTCGCTGGCATGCTGATATCTGGCCCTTGATGTTGCGGGTCATGAAATGGCGTCTCGCCGGTAACCCATGTAATCATCAGCAACTGGAGCGGGGCGATCGTATCGCGCTCGAGGCGGCGAACGGCCTCGCCATCGACATAGATGTCAGTGGTGGCGACAGTGGCATGATTGAGGACAGCCTTGGCCGCCATGATATTGCCCCGCGACGCTGTGTAATGGGCGCTTGCCATGCTGCTGCGGAACAACTTGGGCGAGAAATCGGGAAGCAGCAAACGCGGCTTGTTGGGATGCTTCGCATTCCAGGCTGTGACTGTTGCATTGTGGCGGCCATGTAAGCGCAGCATCGCCGATCTCAGCGTCTCTCTGTGGATCAGGCCGCCACCATACTGACGTGCATTTCGTCCGGTGGACATGAGGAAGCGATGCAGAAAGAGATAGTCGCGCTCGGACGGCCTTGTATGAGGAAGCAGTGGCGCAGTCATTGCCAGGAGTTTGTCGATTAGTTGCGGAGCGGAGTTGGGTCGCCGACGATCGAATGATCGACGCTGCAGGCGTTTCGCTTTCCAGCCAGCTCTCGGCTTGATCCATTCCACCAGCACTCGATGCTGATCGAGAGGGTGCGGGACCTGGCAATCGCGCTTCATATGCCGTAACGGTCCCGCATTCGCCGCTGTCTGGATCAATAGTGCGATGTAAAATGCCGCAAGCGCATCGGTCGTGATATGCAGAAAGCCCTCAATGGATTTGGCCATATGCGCTTTGGGTAAGGATTTGGGATTCAGGCCGAGTTGAGGCATGCGCGTACCACCGGGGGAGAGGCCGCCATAAGCGCGATGAAGTCGCCATATCCATCGGTCGCGCCCATCCGTACGCCATGATGTTCGAGGTGGTGCATGAGGCAAAGCGACAATCGCTTGGCCATGTAGGAACTTCTCCCACGCCATGTCGATCTCAGCATAGCAGGTGGCCAGCACCGCCCTCATTTGGGCTGGAGTGAGGCGATCCTGTGGAAGCCGCTGCGTCCCCGCGAGAGGTATCGGGTTATTGAGGATAGCAAAGTCTGGTGCGAACAAGCCAGGATTGTCGCGGATCGCCTGGTTTAGTATCGGCCGTACCATGCCGAACTGGCCTGCTTGGGTATGGCGGTTACGTCCCTTTCCACCCTGGGGTTCTGCCAGCCATTCGATGTAACGCCGGATTGTCGCGATATCGAGATCGAAGGCACTACGCACTCGCCCGTCTTCACGTAGGAAACGGCCAAAGCCACGCAAGGCGAACCAACGCGACTTGCGGGTTTCGGATGCCAGCGCAACATCGTGGTCGTAGAAAGCCTTAGCGACCACAGCATTGATATCGTCGGGCATGCCGAACAAAGCAGAATCGAAGCGCTGGACAACTTCTCCCCAACTATCGCGGAACTGGATTTCAGCGCCCCCCACCGGGTGGTTTGCCGGTGCCGGTTCGAGCCGAAGCTTTCGATCAAGGCGGTTACTCTTCATCGGCTGGGATAAGCTCGCCATAGAGATAGGCGAGGCTTTCGCTCAGGTCGCGTTCGTGCAGCTCGACACAGCGCAGATAGATCGCGGTGGTTGTGATCGAGGCGTGGCCGAGCAGCACCTGCACCACCTTGAGCGGGTTGAGATCGGGGTTGTTGCGGGCCTGGATCTGAAGGCGGGCCAGCATCGCCATAGCGAAAGTGTGTCGCAGCCAGTGCAGTGTGCCCTGAAGTCCCGCGGCCCCGAACGCTTCCGCGAGCTGTGTCGTCAGGAGCTTACGCGTCATGGCGTGACCATGCTCGTTCAGCAGCAGATTGGGCGGCGCGTGATAGCCCCGGTCAGAACGGCGGATACGGCGGACGATCCGGGCGCGATCCTCGCCTGCATACCAGTGTGTATGATCGAGCAGCCGAAGCGGCGGATAGACAGTCCTTGGCCGGTCGCCCTTGGTGATATGGAGCGGCACGCCGACAAGCGGATCGCTGTTGAGGTCAAGCGGCCAGCTATCCGGGATCTGATCGACGGCGAGCGCGCAAAGCTCCTTGCGGCGCAGCCCTGCCCCAAGCGCCCATTGCGCGGCAAGTCGGGCGGTAGGTCGCAGATGCGCGAACAGCCGTGCGAGTTCGTCGGTGCGCAGCGGTCGCGGCAGTTTTTCGGGGCGTGAGACGATTAGCTCGTTGACCTGACGCCGCTGTAATCCAGGGCGATAGGCGCCGTCGAGCATCAGCGTTATCTTCTCGGTCAACCGGAACGGGCAATGATCGATCAGCTTTCGATCTAGGGCCCAGCTATAAAAGCGGCAGACAGTCGAGACGCGCGCATTGATCGTGGTCCGGGCATAGGGCCGTCCGGTATGCGTGCTGGGATTCTCCAGCATCCGGTTGCGATAGGCAGCGATGACGCGTTCGTCGGCCTCGCGCCATTCGATCCCCGATTGTTCGAGCGAGTCGAACCAGTCGTGGAGATGCTCACCATAGGTTCGCACGGTTTCGGAAGCATGAGCGCGGCCACTGAATTCGGCATGCTCCATAAGCCAAACGAAAGCTGGCTCGATAATCGCCATGTCGGCGTCGAACAGGATGGGAAAGCCTTCAGGGATGCTTGCTTCACCGGAAGCAGCCCGGATGATTGAAACCATGATTTAGGACTCCCCGTCTTGGGGCTCAGGCGGAATATACACCCGATGCCCCAAAACGCACATAGAGTCCGACGACGTGACGCCTATCCGAAGGATATGATCCGGAGCAGCCTACCTATGTCTATTCGTCGCTTCCGCTCTGAGCATCTCGACCCGCTAATGCGGAAGAACATGCGGCCAACGCATCTTTACAAGCCTGATCGACAGCTTCTTTATTTAAAAGCACAAGCTGTTGCCGCTCGGGCGGTAGGTCCAGATCCAAATTCAGATGTTGTATGAGATAGAAGGCCAACGCCACCCGTGTAACGAGCCTCAGACGCCCTCTAGTCATGCCATATTCTTTGACAAGTGACCGACGTGCACCATCGCTAAGCGCCGGGTTGGGGGCAAGAAGAAGTTCTATCTCATCAAACCATTCCCGATCGAATAGAGGGTCCACTGTGCGAGCAGCGAATTCTCCTGTCCCGGTGATCCGCGACAGAACAAAATCGCGGAAGGCGTTGTTTTTCGGGCACCACGCCCTAATGTGCCATCTGATCCCGTTGTGCGCGAGAGCATGAGGCTCGACCATTCTGCGTATTGCATCGGGCCGCTTCAAAGACTGGTACTCGATCTCAACCGCCGCCTTATTCCGGATCGCCTCGAGAATCGATCGAACGACCTTCGTGGACACGCTGCGTTGGGGGACCGGCAGCACCCCTACCGGGGGAAGCTCACCGAACCATGTATCCTCTCGTTCGACCAATCCTGCGGCAATAGACGAAAGCTGAAGAAGTTGCCGATCCGACACCTCCCGAAGAAAATGCGGTACAAACGACCGCGCCGCTAAAAAGGTCTTGGCGTTTCGATCATACGCAATGTTTGCTGGAGCCGTGCTTTCGTAAAGAGCCAGGTCCGCAGATGCCTGCTGGAGTGTCACCCCGAACCGCTCGGCGATATCTGAGCGATTGACCCGCCCCTCCCACACCAACCTGAACTCAATAAATTCAAGGCGTTGTGCTATATTCCATCGCAAGCCGCGACCCTGCGAATTATTTTCTTCCATCGGCTATCCTTGATCAATCCGGTTTCCCGACCTATATATGTTTTCCGACGGGTAGAAAGGGCCTTTGGCATCGACTCATCCCTCGGGGGCCCCGGTTTGACCGGGAGAGATGTGGGATTCAACCCGCGCTCACGCATGTAACAGGGAACCCAAATCTAGATGTCGGAAGGCGAAAATCACAGTCAGAGACCTTATCGCGTATTGAGCTTGGATGGGGGAGGCATGCGTGGGATATACACCGCAGCCTTTCTCGATCGCCTGCTCGCCCAACAAGCTGCGCGCAGCGGGAAAGCACCGCTGGATCTAGGCCTCGGATTCGACCTCATCGTGGGCACGAGCACAGGTGCCATCGTCGCGGCGGCGGCTGCAGTCGGTGTTCCGATGAAAGAGGTCGTCGCTCTTTACGAGGACTATGGTCCCAAGATCTTTCCGCATCGCATCAAAGGCAAGCTGAGCGCCATCTTCCGTGCGTTCACGGGAGGATATTTCGTTCGCCGCGGCGACCAAGCCTTGCGAGAGGCACTGACGAATGTCCTTGAGGACGTCACGATGCTGGATGTTTTCGAGAAGCGCGGAATTTCTCTCGCAATCCCGGCCGTTAGAATGAGCACGCACAAGGCGTGGGTGTTCAAAAAGACGCCCAAAAGCGGTGTTCGGGATGACAATTACAAGCTCACCGACGTGTGCATGGCTTCAAGCGCGGCACCGATCTTCCGCTCCCTGGCCGCCATTGACGACCCTGGCGAGGGCGGCGGGGGCAAGCAGATATTCTGCGACGGCGGCCTTTGGGCCAATAACCCGATCATGGTCGGCTTCACCGACGCGCTGGCGAATGCTGCTCCCACGCAACCGATCGAAATCTTCTCTCTCGGTACTTGCCCACGTCCTGAGGGGGAGCATATCCCCGCAGGCAAGGTTCACCGTTCAATGCTCGGCTGGGCACTTGGCGCAGAAGTTGCGCCGTTGGGAATTTCCGCCCAGGAGTTTGCCTACGATAATATGGCAAGACTGCTGGCAAACGCCATCAGCGATTGCGGCCGAACAATAAGGCGGGTGCGTTTTCCGAACAAGGACGTGCCCGCCAGCATGATGGCCTATCTAGCGCTCGATGACAGCCGAGAAGAAGCGATGCACCGGCTTGTGCAACAGGCCCACACCGACGCTGATATGACGCGGAGCGCCTGTGATGACCCCATGAACAGCGAGGGGCAATTGATCCGCGCAATGCTCGAAAGCCTCCCTCCCCTTGATCCGGCCAGGACGCTCCGGCGACCCGCCGAAGCTACTGCATAAAGGATCGATTTATGTACGACTGTGACAAAGACGTTTGCGCCTACCATAAGGATGAGGTCACGCTTCCCAAGACCGATCAGGATTCCATGCGCAGCCGCCGCGATGCAAATCGCAAGCGACTGCGCGACGGGTTGAGCAAGGCCAACGACCCGGCACCCAGCGAATTCGTCAAGCAGGGTTCCTATGCCATGAAGACGATGCTTCGAGACACCGCGAATGACTATGACATCGACGATGGGGTCTACTTCTGGAAGGAAGACCTCGTCGGGGACCGGGGCGCGGAAAAGACGTCCATCCAGGCGCGGTGGATGGTACGGGATGCAATCGACGACGGAAGCTTCAAAACAGCGCCGGAAGTTCGGAGCAATTGTGTTCGAGTCTTCTATGAGAAGGGCTACCATGTCGACGTCCCGGTATACCGTAAGTCTGAAGACGACGATGGCAACATGGTCCATGAACTGGCATCGTCTAGCGGATGGAAACGTTCGGATGCGCGTGACGTAACGCAGTGGTTCGACGATGAGCGCAGCAACAGCACAAATGGCACCCAGTTGCGCCGGCTGGTTCGCCTGATCAAGAAATACGCCAAGAGCCGGTCGAGTTGGAAAGGCGGCATCTTGTCCGGCTTCGGTATCACTGTTCTTGTTACCGAATGCCAGCGTATCGACAGCCGGGAGGATCAAGCTCTTTACGACACGATGAAAGCCATCCGGGATCGCCTGAACTGGAATCTGGTCGTGAAACATCCGGTCACGCCGAATGACACGATCACCAGTGGCGACAACGATGCCAAGGCACGGATGCTGCGTGACAAGCTGACCCAAGCGTTGGACTGGCTGGCCCCATTGTTTGAATGGGATTGCACGCGGGAAAAGGCACTGGGATGCTGGGACAAAGTCTTCAACACGACTTATTTCAGCGAGCGTGGTGAGGAAGAAGCCCGCGCGGCAGCATCCTATGCCGCACCGATCGCAACGTCGGCCGCTCTTATCGGCCTTGAAAGCCGTACCAGCGCATCGGTGCTCACATCGGGAGGAGGCCGCCATGCCTAACCCGGCAGGCTTCGGCGAGCTTGGCTTCAAAAAGGCTGTCCTTCAGCTGGAAGCCCGGCTGCGCGAGGCCCTGCCCGCCCCCTTTCGGCGACTGTCTTCTCATGAAATAGGAGCAACATATCGTCAGCGCAGGTTCGAGCGTGGATGGCGCATCGATATGCTGTGTTCTGACGGAGAGGCGCGGCAAATCGACCTGCTAGTCTCTCCCGCCTTTCCCCTTGGATATCCTCGAACGGCACTTGTTGATGGCCCAGGCCAGTTGGTCTGGCCTCATGTCGAGCACGACGGAATATTATGCCTTTTGCCCATCATGGCGGAAGTAGACGCAGACGATCCCGGCTCAGTCGCCATCCATTTGATCGGACGATCGGCACGATTAATCGAGGACCTGTTGAAGGGGGAAATTATCGAGCGGGATTTCCGGGAGGAGTTCCTCACCTACTGGTTTTACGCACGCGACGCCAAGTTCAAGATCACAAGCATCGTCGATCCGGGCGGCCCATCCCGCGAACTTCGCGCCTGGCGCGATAAGGATATGGTGATTGTTGGCGAAAGCCAGGAACAACTGGAATCCTGGCTTTCCAGGCGTTTCGGGAACCCTCGGGGCAATAAGCGTTTCCATACCGAGCCCGCCGGTCTTCTCTGGCTTTCCAGCCCCCCGCTGCCGGCGGACTATCCCCATAACGGGGCCGATCTGCTGGCTTTAGCGAAGAAGGAAAGCGATGAGGCTTACAGTCTCCTCATCGATCTCGCTTCGAAAGCCCAAAAGGACATCATCGTGTTGATGGGAGCCGAGGGCCGGGGCGGTTCCGGACTCATCGCTACCATGACGACGTCTGGCCGGAAGGTCTCCTCTCGTGATGGCAAGATTCAGGAGCCGTTGAGCAAAGGGTTCGCGCCCAATCGGATGCCGAAGGAGGTCGCCACGCTGAGAACCTATTCCGCTGCTCCGGTTGTCAAGGCCGAGGTTTCCCGCGCTGATCCGCGTTGGATTCATGGGCGAGGTAAGGATGCGCGCTCGATGCGCCTCCTTCAGAAGACGGTCACCTTTGTTGGATGCGGATCGGTTGGCTCATCGGTGGCCGCCAAGCTTGTTCGCGCGGGCGTCGGCAATTGCCACTTTGTCGATCCAGAGGATCTGGACTGGCCCAATCTTGGCCGTCACGAACTTGGTGCTGATTCTATCGGCAAGAACAAAGCATTGGAACTGGCAGCAAAATTTCAGCGGGCGTTCCCGCATCTTGCGATTGAAGGCCATGAGGTGAGCGCGCAGGCGCTTATCGACGGCTATAGGGAGCTTCTGGAGAGCAGCGACTTGGTCATCTCGGCAACGGGGAGTTGGTCGGCAGAGGGTGCGCTGAACCGGTGGCATCTCGTCAACGGCCGTAAAAAGCCATTCCTCTACGGCTGGACTGAAAGTTACGGCGCGGCAGGACATGCTGTACTGATTGGAGCCGATGGTGGATGCCTTCGATGCGGTATTGGTGGTACAGGCGTTCCGCATTTCCAGGGCTGCCACTGGCCCGAAGGATCAGCTACAATTGAAGAGCCCGCATGTGGAAATCACTTCACCCCCTATGGTGCAGTTGAACTGGGGTTCGTGAACGATCTGATTTCTGAGACCGCGCTGCGGGCGCTGCTTGAAGAGAGTACACTGTCTCATCACCGGATTTGGCTGGCCCCAATCCAGCGAATTAAAGACAGTGGCGGTGCGATCACCGAAGCCATGACTCAGTTAGCAGAGCGCGAGAATCCTGGCGGCCAAATCTGGGAGCGCGAATGGTGTCAAAGCGACTGCCCTTCATGTTCGTTTGCGCGCGAATATCGTTCAGTAGCATGATCTCGAGAAATTGATGTTTCAGGCCGACCACCGCCAGCTTTTTGGGTAAGCGCGGCGGTCGGCCTGAAACATCACGGCGCAGCGTCTCGATGACAAGACACTCTTTGTGGCTAGACCTAAGCTGCAGCTGTGCAATCCAAAGGCGATCGAGGACAATGTGCTGTTGGTCAAGCAGGCTTCGAGGAGCGAGCCGTACCGTGCCCATTGCTTGAAGAACCTCGGTTGGTATTCGACGATCTCATTGGGAACGCCATGATCGTCCATCCACTGGCGGAAGACAGGGATAAGCCTGCGCGTGTGCGGTTGCTCGGGCATGGCTGCCAGCAACGTTATCTCAGGGATTTCGCCGCGGCGGACGAGCTCGATGATCATCGCGGTCGAATTGGTGCCCGCGCCCCATGCCGCGACGACGGGCCCACGAAGGCCCGCGCTCATGCGACCATCGCCAGCCAGCGATCGGGCCAGGCCGGCGGCCGCATCGTAACCCTGAACGCTTGTAGCGGCGCGAGCGTCCTGCAAAGAGGAGGTGATGAGCGATTCAAACGATGTGAAACTGCGAGACCTCGTGCGGCGACTGCCCGACTGGATGCGCAAGGACCTGGCCTCGAGCGATGCACCTCGGCGTGAGCGCGCGGAGGATGCCCTCCATGCAATGCTACTGCCGCTGCTGGAGGCCGGCGTCGGCGCTCCGTGATGAAAACAGCGGGCTGCTGCGCCGGTGGAGAAATTCTCGGCGGACAATCAGCGTACTCTCGTTGTGGCCAGAGAGCCCTTTTCTCAACCTGATCACCAGTCGTGGACGGGTAGATCGACAGCGCGGTCTGCATCGCAGTCGAGGAGGAGGAACTGGAAGCCCCGATCACGTCCGAACGCGATGATTTCCTGGAGATCATCCGGAATCTGCGCGCGGCGGTCATCGGGAAGCGGCCGCGTCGGTACGAACCAGCCATAGACGGAGGCGGCGATGTCGATGGGGCGGTCGCTCGGAGGCCAGCAGGCCCATTTGTCAAGAAGTCCGGCGGTCTGCACCGTCAGATGGCCGGTCGAGAGCACGCAGTAGGCGCCGCTTTCGATGGAGGGAACTGAGCGGACCGCCGGGAGAGGCTGCAGGCGCAGGATCTCGGTCGAATAGCTTTCCGAAGGGTGATCGTCGAAATAGGCGGCGAGGACCTCGTCATCGGGCAGCGTATTCGGATCGCGCCTGTCGCCGATCTCCTTCCACCATTCGCGCGCATATTCCGCCATCTCCGCAACGAGAACGTCACGGTTCAGGCCTGCGTAGAAATTGATGCCATGACGGTGCTCGATGATGCCCAGATGCATATCGATCGGCCATGGCAGCGCACAGACACGGAGCCCGCTTTCGCTGGCGCCAAGCGCCTCGATCAATATGGCGCGCGCGGTGGCATCAAGGCTGTCCGGCCTCTCCAGGGCCGCGCGCCCGCGGGCAAGCAGGGCGACATGGTCGTGCCGAGTGATTTGTGGCCCCGCTGGTCCGGGCGACTTCGCCCCAGCTTGGGCGGCCGTAGTCGCGTTGTCTGTCATGTCAGTGCCCGAAGCATCTATCCGGATGGCCGGATTATCGGGGTCGGACCAGTCGATGGTGTCGATGACCCACTGCTTCACAAAGGACCAGTCGAAACAGAAGGGGCAGGTCTCCTGGTTCCTGTACCACGCAGCATCGACCGCATCGATCCAGCCCACGACAATGATGCGCATGGCGCAGGTCCCCATCGCCTCGAACGATTTGCGGATCGCCAGCGCGCGAGCGAGATCAGCGGGCTCGGCGGCCGGACGGTCGCGCAAGTCGAGGACCGCTTCCCATAGGGAGGCGGCCGCTTCGAGATGGGAAAGTGTGTAATGTATCATGTGCATCATTCCTGGGATCAGGCGGCGCGGCGATCGGTGGACCGAGGCGGCGCCAGTTCGGCGGCGGTCAACGTGTCGATGCGCGGGATGACGGCATCGAAAGCGGCATTGAGATCGATCGTCGCGACGCGGTGGGACGCGCTTCCCCGGTCATGCTCGAGCCGAAGCGCGATCGGCGCCAACCAGGTGGTCATCTCGGGAAATACCGACTGCAACAGAAGCGCTTCGATGCGCCGCGCGGCGAGGCCGAGCTGGGCGGCAAGACCGAAGGAGACGGCGATATCCCGTTCGAACCAACGATGGGGCGCAATCGTGTCGGCAATGCGCGTGTACGCCGATCGGGTCATCGCGATCTGAACATGCAGGATCGCAACACGGTGGCGCCGGTCGGGATCAACGCTATCCAGAGGGACCAGCGCGCGATAGGAATAGAGAGGCGCGCACCCAGCGACGCGGGTGCGGGAAGCGATGACATTCATGGGATAATCTCCTGTGGCACGGAAGAGGCAGTCGACCGCCCCGGGTC
>Ga0315899_10002191_pt1 | contig 21749 bp, 18 predicted proteins | sample LakEriMetagenome_2_FD_203518 | JGI IMG/M metagenome (GOLD analysis project Ga0315899, IMG submission 203518) | Freshwater fungal communities from buoy surface, Lake Erie, Ohio, United States - Buoy 4 MA112 | ecosystem: Environmental > Aquatic > Freshwater > Lake | place: USA: Lake Erie, Ohio... | reverse complement strand
GCACGCACCGTCGGGCCGTTGTTCTTCTCATCGCGCTGCCCCACAAACCGCTCAAACTGCTCCGCCAGCCCCATCGCCTTCGCGACATCAGGCGTGAACAGCCCTTCAACTTCCCAGTATTCATCGGGCACAAACGCACGAATCTCGCGCTCGCGCTCGACAACCAGCCGCGTCGCCACGCTCTGCACGCGACCAGCCGAAAGCCCACGCGCCACCTTCTTCCACAAGAGCGGCGACACCTGATACCCCACGATGCGATCAAGGATGCGCCGCGCCTGCTGCGCGTTCACGCGGTCCTCATCAATCGGATGTGGACTGCTGAAGGCCCGATCAATCTCTGCCTTCGTAATCGCCGCGAACATCACGCGCTTTGCGCTGCTCGCCGGAATGCCCAGCTCCTGCGCGAGGTGCCACGCGATGGCTTCACCTTCGCGATCCAAGTCGGTTGCAAACCACACGTTCCCGCCCGTGCTCGTCACTTCCTTCGCCGCCCGCTTCAGATCGCTGATCACGCGATCCTTCCCCTCGCTGATCACATACGTCGGCGCAAAGTCATGCTCCAAATCCACACCCGGCACGGGGCTCTTCACGCCCTTCGGGTTCTTGCTGGGGAGGTCTCGCACGTGCCCGATGCTCGCCAGCACCACAAAGTTCGCGCCAAGGTACTTGTTGATCGTCTTCGCCTTGCTGGGCGATTCCACGATCACCAGGTCTTTCCCCTTCGCGCTCCCCGCCACAAACACCTGCATCTTCCCCCGGCCCTTCGACGCGCGACCACCGCCACCCGCCGCCTTCTCAGGCTTGGCTTCTACTGCGGCGTCAAACGGGGCCTCGGCAGCCGTCCGCTTCGCGGCTTTCCCCTTGGTGCTGGTTGTCTTGGTGCCGGTCGCAGCCGCTCGCTTGGCCATAAATCCTTCGATTCCGTGTATAGATAGGTATGTGCAAACGCGTCCCGTCCGCACATCGGCCATGAGCCACGCCCGCCGCAAGCAATTCCGCCGCAACGGACAGGTCCAAGACCGCCCAACGTATTGAAACGGCGGCCCAACGCGCAAAGTCAAGACACCCTCACGCTATTTTCGGATTCTGGTTGGGTAAATACCACGCCGCAGCACCACTTTCCCGCCTCTTCCTGAGAATTTCCGACCCGCCCCCTACACCGTGTGGTAGATGACTCCCATGTCCGCCCTCGCCAAACCACCCTCTGACGTACCGCCCGCGCATTCTCCGGAATGCCCCCGCTGCGGCTACGACCAGCAAGGCGCCGTCGCCTCCTGGCACGCCGATCCCGCAGCCGAAAACGCCGCCTGCCCCCTCACCGGCACCTGCTCCGAGTGCGGCCTCGTTTTTGCGTGGCCCGACCTGCTTCTCCTCGAGCGCACGCAGTGCCCGGGCCTCTTCGAGCACGTCCGCGGGTTTCATGCTCGGTTTAGTGCGTGGTGGCGCAACACACTTTGGATGGTCTTCCCCGCCGTCTTCTGGTCGCGCGTCAAGTTGCATCACATCGTTCGCCCGCGACGCATTCTGCTCCCCATCTTCATCGCCATGGTGCTGTTCGTGCTCGAACGCTTCATGCTCGCGGTATTCGTCAGTATGGGTCTCTTCGCATCAACCCCCAACTCACCAACTGACGCCGGACCCCTCGACGACCTCAACTGGTACGGCATGAACGAATGGCTCATCGCCGGACTCTTTCCCTACTTCCGATCCACTGGCTGGGGAATGGAAAGCACCGACTTCGGCGGCCTGCTCGCCGCCATGTTCGCCAGCGCACTCATGTGGCCGATACTGCTGCTCGTGCTGCCCCAGACCCGCGCCCAAGCCAAAATCCGCCTCGCCCACATTCAGCGAGCGTTCCTCTACAGCCTCTGGCCCCTCTCCATCATCTTCGCTCTTTCCATCCTGGGCCTGCTCATCGACGCCCTCGCCTTCACGGGCCTGCTTCCCGCGTCCGTTCCGATCCGCCATCTTGCCATCCTCATCATCGTCCCGGCGATCTCGTGCGGTGTCCTCTATCTGTTGTGGCTGGCCGTGTGGTGGTCCGTGGCCATCAACACCGGTTGGAAAGTCCACCGTGGCTGGCCCGTTGCCATGCTGCTCAGCTTCACCAGCCTGCTCGCCGCCTTCGCCACCTTCGTCAGCGTTCGCATGTATATCTAGCCGTGCCAAACTCCACCCGCATCCCCGAATGCCCGCGCTGCGGCTACGACCTTGATGGCCAAATCGCCGCCTGGCACCCCGCCGGCGCGAATGCCGAAAACGCCGCCTGCCCCGCCGCCGGCACCTGCCCCGAGTGCGGCCTCGAATTCGAATGGCGCTACATCTTGGTCGAAGGTCTCGCCGCGCCGGTGTGGTTTGTTGAAACAACCCGCGTGCGCCACCTGCGTCGCGGCGTCCGCACGTGGGTTCGCTCACTCAATCCGCGCACGTTCTGGCGCGACGTCCGCCTCGAAGTCCCGCCCCGCATCGCACGCCTGCTTTGGTACACCGTGATCCCCGTGGTTGCGTTCAGTCTGCCCCACGTCGCGCTCTTCATCATCAGCCACGCGTGGTGGTATTTCGCGAACGCCGCGGGTGCCGCGCGCTTCGGCATCAAGCAATATCCCACGCCGTGGGGCGAACTGCATCTCGGGTTGCAGGACTTCCTTCAGCAGATGCCGCACTTCGTTGGGTCCGTCAAGCACCTGCTCTGGCCCGCCGTCATGGTCGCGATGATCGCCATGCCGCCCTCCGTGCTGCTCTGCCTGCCCTGGACGCGCGCTCGCAGCAAGATCCGCTTTGCACACGTCGTGCGTGCCGCCGCCTACGCCACCGCGCCCGCTATCGCGATTGTCGCCTGGTCCTTCGTCATCTCACTGCTCGTTGCCATCTACCAGCAATCCACGAACAACCCGTGGTCTCAACCTTGGTTCATCACGCTCGATCCCCTCACTCCCACCGGCAGATACGGGTTCGGCATGACCATGCCCTTTCACTGGGCGTGTCTCGCGTGGTATCTGTTCTACTGGTGGTGTGTCCTCAAGACCGGCTGGCGCATGGACGACCACCGCAAGGTCTATGTCGCCATCATCATCCCCGCACTGCTGCTCGTGTGCATTCTGCTGCTACTTTCGCCGGGATTCCTGCTGCGGTTCGGATAGTTCGCTCCTTCATGACTGACTTGATGAACACCCATGCCAGAACGATGCTCTTTTGCGCAACACGTCTGCACGCGATGCAGCACCGGCAGTCGCCGCGACATCTGCACCCGCTTGCGTTCAGCCAAAGCAGAAACGACTTCGCTTTCGCATCAGCGAGAGCGTGCGTCTGCCTGACTGATGACCGCAGTGTGATGTCCCGTACCGTCCAGTGTGATGAACTTCCTTCCCTATCTCAACCGCACACGCGTGCCCAGGTCGCTCGCGACGCCCGCCGACACCGCGCTCGCTGCCGCGTTGCGACGTGATGTGGAGATGCTCGCGCTCAACATCGGGCCTCGCGGCTACCACGCTCCGCACGCCTACGCACTGGCTCAAGAGTTTCTGACAACCGCTCTCACGTCCGCCGGCTACACCGTGACGCGGCATGTCGTCCAATGTGTTGATGGCAGTCGCGCTAGCAACCTCGTCGCCGAGCTTCCAGGTCGCTTGCACCCGCAGCGAGTGATAGTGGTGGGGGCCCACTACGACAGTGTCGAGAAATGTCCCGCCGCAAACGACAACGCCAGCGGCGTGGCGGGCGTGCTGGCAGTCGCGCGAGCCCTTGCCGGAAATCCTCGTGACGCCACCGTGCGATTCGTTCTCTTCGCCAACGAAGAGCCACCTCACTTCAACATGAACACCATGGGAAGTCAGGAGTATGCCCGCATGTGCCGCACACGTGGCGATGACATTCGCGGCATGATCTGTCTCGAAACCATCGGCTGCTACAGCGACAAACCAGGCTCGCAAAAGTGGCCCATCGACGCGCTGAGCGCAATGCTGGGCACGCGAGGCGACTTCATCTGTATGATCGGCAACACCGCCAGCCGCGACTTCATCAAGCGTTGTTCCGAGGCGTTCGGGCGCGCTGAAACGTTCTCACAGATCGCTGCCGCCGCGCCCGAATCCATCGACATGATCAACTGGTCCGACCACCGCGGCTTTAACGAAGTCGGCTACGACGCCTTCATGGTGACAGACACCGCGCCACTTCGATACGAACACTACCACGCCCGCACCGACACGCCAGAAAAGCTCGACTACGACAGCGTGGCACGCGTCATGCGCGGTGTCATCGCCATGACGTGCGAAGTTGCGGACAGTTGCTGAGTGGCTCACGCGCCACTCAGCGTCCGGCCATCTCCATCGCCATCCCCGCCACGCGCTCTGCCCCATCCGCCGGCCCCAGCTTCTTCAGCGCCTCTCGCATCGCCTGCACCTGCCCGCGTTCACGCAGCAACTCGCTCAGCTTCGCGCCCACATCCGCGATGTTCTTCGCCGGATCAATGTGATCCGTGTGCACAATCGCCCCGCCCGCCGCTACCAGTGTCTTCGCGTTTACACGCTGATGCTGATCCTTGTGATACGGATAGGGCATGAACACCGCCGGCACGCCGTTGGCCCACACTTCCGCCACATTCCCCGCGCCGCTCCGCGCCAGCGCCAGCGTCGCTGCGTTCCACCACACGCCCAGCCCATTCACAAACGGCTCAACAACCGCCTGCACGCCCGCTTCCGCATAGGCCGCGCGCAGTTCCGCATCGGGCGCGTCTTTCCCCGTCTGGTGCAGCACTTGCCACCCCGCAAACGAGCTTGCCCGCTCGCGCAGCATCGCCAGCATCAGCCGATTCATGCTGCTCGCCCCCTGACTGCCACCAGTGATCAGCAGCGTCGGCGCATCCGCCGCCAGTCCCAGTTGCGTGCGCGCTTCCGCCGCCGTGCGCGTGCCAATTGCCCCCGCCCGCACAATGGGCGGCACCGCTTCCCACGTGTACCTCTCCGCCGGCGCCGCCGTCACCACGCGCGTCGCCCGCTTGCTGATCCACACATTCGCCTTGCCCGGCACGCCATCCAGATTCACCAGCAGCGTTGGAGCCCTCTCCACGCGTGCCGCCTGCGCCGCGGGCGCCGCGACAAATCCCCCCGTCGCCACCACCACCACAGGCCCGCGCTGTCGGGCATCACGAATCAGCCCGCGCACCTGCCGCAGACCTTCGCCCCAGTGCCACAGAAACTTCACCAGCGGCTTGGGCCGCACGATAAACGGATGCGCCGCAATCTGCGTGAACGCTGCCGCCTGCGCGCCAACGCTCGCCTTCTTCATGATCTCCGCATCAAGCGGCCGCGGACTCACGACAAAATGACACACCGCCCGCTCATGACGAGCGACGATGCGCTCCGCAATCGCCAGCGCAGGAAAAATGTGCCCGCCCGTTCCCCCGCCCGCGAAGATGAAAGTGGCATCCGTGCTCACGCGCGATTGTGGCACCCCACACCCGCCAGAGCAAGCCGGTTCAGTCGCCTGTTTTCACGCTCGTGCTGGGCGAATACACCGTCACCATCTGCGTCCGACCGGTGCCGCCGTCAGTCAGCATCACAATCGTGCCGTCAATGGGCATGCCCGTGCGTCGATCCAGCCGCAGCGTGCCGTTCTCCGTAATCGTGGTCGGTTTGCTGGCACGCTCGATATCTGCCATCGACTTCTCATACTGCTTGCGCGATTCCTCAGGCCACTTGGATGTATCCACCTTTGGCTGCTCGGGCAACTTCATCGTCATCGTCGCGCTGGTCACCCATGTCACGCTGATGTCATGCTCGCTCACCGCTTGCAGCGTCACCGTGCGATTGCCCGTCACGTGTTGCCCCATCGCACCCACGCTCACCGACAGTTCCGTCGCGGGTACCGCCGCCGTGACAGGCTTGCCCACAGTCAGCGTCTGGCCCCACAACCACGATCCGCTGAACAGCGGCTTACCCATCAAGTTGGTAACCATCTGCTGTGACATCACCGGCGGCGACCACGCCTGCGCCATGCCCTTCTTCACCGCGTCGGTCAGTTCCGGATGCCTGGCGTCCTTGATTACTTCATTCGCCAGATCATCCATGATGGGCTTCGCCTTGTCGAGCAGTGCGACCATCTGCGCCGCTACTTCACCGCCATTGAGCACATCATCTACCACGCCCGTCGCGCCAACGCGACACTCCAGCGGACCTGTCATGAACTCGTACCGCAGCGACATCATGCGCGACATCATCGACGCGCTCTCCGAACTAGCGATCCTGGCTGGCGTGAACATCTGCGTGATCACGCTGTACCCAGGCTCTATGCGCCGCACCGTCCACGTGACCTCTTGTGTCGCGCAAAACAGGCTGTCTTGCATCAGCGCCGCCGTGTGCGCATCATCAGCCTCCGGAAAATCCATCGACATCGTCGTGAGCACATTGCTCCGCGCCACATCCCCCGCCCGCAGCGCAGGCGCGATCGTTACCGTCTGCTCCGCAGCAGCGACCGAAGTCATACCGCCGCACACACCAGCCACCATGACCACGGACGCTAAAAGAAAGCTCTTCATGCACCACCTCCTCGCTCCATTGTACGGAAATCCCCGGTGCTTCTGTCGTCCAACTTTCTCGCTTCCCGGGGATTCTGTGCCCAGCATCCATAGAATGCAGCGTGTCCGACCCCAAACCCAACCAGCAGCCGAGCAACTCCGCAGGCAACCCGGGCGATGCCCCCAAGCCCGTAGTCCCCTCGCGCACGGTCATCACCAAAGGCAAGTACGCGCCGCCCATGGCTGCGCCGCCCAAGTACATCCCCATGAAGCCTCGCTTCGAGGCTCCTTCCGCTGCGCCCAAGCCGCTGCCCACACATCCCAAAAAAGTCCGCGGCGGCGTGCGACTCCCCTCCGGTGACGTCGCCCCCATCTCCGCCTGGTCCGCCCAGCGCTGGCTGCGACTCATGGAAGACTGCGCCGCCGGCCCCAACCTCGTCGAAGGTCTGGAGTACGCCCGCGAAGGCCAGACCAAGCGCTGGCTCATCAACCCCGGCAAGATCGAAGGCCAAGTCCAAGGCCGCGCCATCAAGGCCTACGACCTGCGCCTCACCATCGACACCATCGCGCCCGACCAATGGGACAAAGTCGTCAGCGCGATGAGCGACAACGCCGTCTACGCCGCCAAGCTCCTCGCGGGCGAACTGCCGCCCAACATCGAAGATGTCTTCGTGCCTCTGGGCCTCAAGCTCTTCCCCGCAGGTTCCGACGATGTCAAAGTCAGTTGCTCCTGTGGCCACTCGCAGCGCCCGCGCGGCTCCGTGAGCGCCAGCGCAAGCGTCGCCGCCATGCGCGGCAGTGACACGGGCACCACGGCTGACATCACTGCCGGCTGGTGCAAGCACGCGTGTTGCCTCGCGTACCTGCTCGCGCATCGTCTGGGCAGCGAGCCCTTCCTCATCTTCTCGCTGCGAGGCCTGGATTACCACGATCTCATCGAGCGCCTGCGTGCCCGCCGCGCCGTTGTGGGCGCTGCGCTGGGCGCAACACCCATTTACCAGCAGCGCGTCGCCGGCGTGAGCGACGTCAAGAGTCCGCCTCTCGAAGAGTCGCTGGGCCAATTCTGGGAAATGGGCGAAAGCGCCAAGCAGCTCGACCTGCCGTTGGATCCGCCGCCCGTGAGCCACCCGCTGCTGCGCCGCCTTGGCCCCAGCCCGTGGACCGGCCAAGCCAGCTTCCCGCTGGTTGGTCTGCTCGCCAGTTGTTACGACACCATCAGCGAGCAAGCCATGCACCCTGAACAGCACGCCGACCAGTCTACCCGCGACGACAAGTAGCGGCTGCCATGCTTCCGTTTTCCCTCGCTGCCATCACGCTCGCCGCCGCACTGCTCTTCTGCGTGCAGCCGCTGGCCGCGCGATTGGTCCTGCCCGTGTTGGGCGGTGCGCCCGCCGTCTGGGCGACAAGCATGGTCTTCTTTCAGGCCGTGCTGCTCGCCGCCTATGGCTATGCCCACTGGCTGGGCGCGCGATCACGCAGCGTGCAACTCATCGTTCACGGCGCAGTCCTGCTCGCTGGCGTGCTGGTGTTGCCAGTCTCGCTGCGCACCATCGCGCCGCCACCCACCGACGCCGCGCCGCTCCTCTGGCTTCTCGTCACGCTCATCATGAGCGCCGGCCCCGTCTTCTTCGCCCTCGCCGCCACCAGCCCGCTCGTGCAGCGCTGGTTCGCCCAAAGCACGCATCCACGCGCGAACGATCCCTACTTCCTCAGCGTCGCGAGCAACCTGGGCAGTTGCGTCGGCCTGCTCGCGTACCCGCTCGCGCTCGAGCCGCTGCTGGGCCTGCGCCAGCAAGGCATCGCATGGGGCCTTGCCTACTGCGTCGCGGCGGTGCTCATCATCCTCGCACTGCTCGTCTGCACACGCCGCCCGACGACAGATCAGCCCTCTGTTTCGACCACTCCGCCCAAGCGCCTCACCCGCGGCACGCAACTCACGTGGCTCGTGCTTTCCTTCGTGCCCAGCGCGCTGCTCGTGGGTGTCACGACGCACATCTCAACCGACATCGCCGCCATCCCGCTGCTCTGGGCCCTGCCGCTGCTGCTGTATCTCGTCACGTTCATGCTCGCCTTCTCGCCGCGCGTGCGTCTCAACCCCGCGGTGCTGGGCCGGGCCCTCGTCATCCTCGCGCTGGTCGTCCTCTTCGTGCTCATTCCCAAGGCCGAAGGCGCACTCTGGCTGCTGCTGCCGCTGCATGTGCTCGCGTTCTTCATCGCCGCATGGATGTGCCACGCGCGCCTCGCCGCACGCCGGCCCGACACCCAGCACCTCACGCGCTACTACTTCATCATGTCGCTGGGCGGCGTGCTTGGCGGAGCCTTCGCCGCCCTGCTCGCGCCCGTGATCTTCTCCCACGTCATCGAATACCCGCTCGTCCTGGGCCTCGCGCTCCTGCTGCGTCCCCTCATCACCACGCTCCCCGCCACCAAACGCATCATCCTCAGTCTCGGCGCCGCCGCCGTCATCATCGCCATCATCTTCCTGCTCGCCCACAACATGGCCGCGCTCGCTGTGCCGCCGCGCATGGTCATCGCCCTCATGGGCGGCGTGCCCGTGCTGCTCTGCGCGATGCTCTTTGTCTACCGCCGGGGCGAAGTCGCTGGCCTCGCCCTCGCCACCGCACTCACCGTCTCCCCCTTCGCCCTCCGCGGCGCAAACAGCGTCTACCGCGAGCGCACCTTCTTCGGCGTGCACGAAGTCCTCGCTTTCGGCAACACCCGCACCCTCTTCCACGGCACCACCGCCCACGGCAAGCAAGACCTCACCAGTGACGCCACACGCCGCATCGCCACAACTTACTACCACGCCTCAGGCCCCGCCGGCGACATCTTCAACATGATGCGCGAAACCGGGCGCGACACCAACGTCGCCCTCATCGGCATGGGCGCCGGCACGCTCGCCGCCTATGGCCACAAAGGTCAAACCATGACCTTCTACGAGATCGACCCCGCCATCGCGCGCATCGCCAGTGATCAGCACTTCTTCACCTTCCTGCGCGATAGCCAAGCCAAGGTCCGCGTGGTGCTTGGCGACGGCCGCCTCTTGTTCGAGCGCGAAGCTGACGCCAACACCAACCTCATCGTCCTCGACGCCTTCTCCAGCGACGCCATCCCCGTCCACCTCCTCACGCGCGAAGCTGTCGACCTCTACCGCTCCCGCCTCACCGCCAACGGCGTGATCCTCGTCCACATCAGCAACCGCCACTTCAACCTCGCCCCCGAACTCGCATCAATCGCCCGCGACATCGGCTGGCACTGCGCCGTCCGCGTCGACCCCATCGTCACCGAATCACAGCGTGCCGAAGGCAAACAAGAAAGCGTCTGGGTCGTCCTCACCGCAACTCGCGATAACCTGGGTCGCCTCGCGAAGTTCTCGCTGTGGGACGATGCCACTATCAAGTACCAAAGCAGCATGCCCACGCGAGCCTGGACGGACGACTACGCCCCCACGCTCCGCACGCTGGTGGTGGGGGAATAAGCGAGCAAGCGGGCGGAAAGAGCGAACGAGCGAACAAGCGCACGAGGGGGGAAAGACAGAAGCCATTCGCGCACGCGCACGTCACCCCACGTCCTCCTCCGTGTCCTCCGCTCCCTCTCCGCCCCCGCCGCGACCATCGCCTTCCCCCTCGCAGCCCGCGCGTTTCATCACGCAGGGCAGTTGCCACCCGCAAGCACCCGGAAGAAATCCACGATGTCGCGATCTTCCGGGAAGACGCCACTGTTGTTGAAATCAATGTCCGCGCACGCGTCGCACGCAGCGCCGGCCAGCACATCGAGGTAAGCAATCACATCCTGGTCTTCCGGAAAAACGCTGTTGCCGTTGAAGTCCACGCAGTCGCAGATGGGCATGTCGATGCGGCCATCGCCCGTGCGGTCTGCAGCGCAGGGAGCTAGCGCACGCACGAGAAAATCAATGGCGGCGGCATCTTCGGTTGCCGGCAAGCCGTGGCCTGCGCCTAGCACGAGGCGCAGCGTGGAGGGGACGCCTGCGGCTTGCAGCAGAGCGAAGAGATTCTGGCTGTGCTGGGGGAAGACGACCGTGTCGGCGGTGCCGTGGGCCAGATACATCGGGGCATCATCGCTGGTCACATGCGTGACAACCTGCGTGAGGCGTGCCAGAGCGACTTCATCGGCCCAGTCGGGGTTGTTGACGTTGGCTTGCGCGTCTTCGAGCGGGAAGCCAAGCAGATTCGACACGCCATTGACTTCGCCCACGGCCCAGCCGGGAACATCAAAGAAGTCGGCGGGGCCGAAGTAGTTGGCGACGGCCTGCACCCGGCTGCTCACGCCATCATGCGGGCCGACGGTGCCTTCGGCTTCGGGCACATCGCTCGAAACACCAAGGTGCGCGACCAGGTGTCCGCCCGCGGACAGGCCCCACACGCCGATGCGGTTGGGATCGATGCCGTACTGACTGGCGTTGGCCCGCAAGAACCGCACGGCCGCTTTGCAATCATGAATCTGCGCGGGAGAAAGATCAGTGCCCGTCAGGCGGTAATTGGTGGATGCCACGACAAACCCGCGCGCCACCAGCGCATTGATGCGGAACGGCAGCATGGCTTTGTCACCCGCGCGCCACACGCCGCCGTGAATCCACAGCACAACCGGGCGCAGGGCAGCAGAGGGGGCAGTGGGGCGATGAATGTCCAGCACCTGCCGCGCATCGCCATCGCCGTATGGAATGTTGGCGATAGTCTGGTAGGCCTGGGCGTGGGCGGCAGAGACTGCGGCAAGTGATGCAAGCAAGTACGCAGGTACAGCGCGGGTAAACATGCATGACTCCAGTGTGGCAGGTGAGGTGTGAGGTTTGTGGTGGCGGTTCACGCGGGACAATTGCCCCCGGCCAGCACCCGGAAGAAATCAATGATGTCGCGGTCTTCGGGGAAGACCCCATTGTTATTGAAGTCGATGTCCGCGCAGCCCTCGCACGCGGCCCCCGCCAGCACGTTCACGTAATCGATCACGTCTTGGTCGTCAGGGAAGACGCCGTCGCGGTTGAAGTCCACGCAATCACAGAATGGAATGTCAATGCGCCCGTCACCCGTGCGATCAACCGCGCAGGGCGCAAGAGTGCGCACCAGAAAATCGATCGCGGGTCCTTCTTCTGCGGTGGGCAGCCCGTGGCCCGCGCCAGGAACATACCGCAGCGTGGCGGGCACACCTGCTGCTTGCAGTGCATCAAAGAGCAATTGACTGTGCAGCGGGTAGACGGTGTTGTCGGCGGTGCCGTGAGCGATGTAAAACGGCGGGTCATCGCTGGACACGTGAGTCACCACGCCCGTCAGGCGAGCCAGAGCAACTTCATCAGCCCAGTCGGGGTTGTTCACGTTGGCTTGCAGATCACCCAGCGTGAATCCAAGCAAAGCCGCCTCGGCGGTGCCCGCTTGCAGGTGCCAGCCGGGCACGTTGAAGAAGTCGGTGGGGCCGAAGTAGTCAACAACAGCCTGCACCCGGCTGCTCACGCCGTCGTGCGGGCCGACGGTGCCTTCAGCATCGGCGACATCTCCCGACGTGCCAAGATGTGCAACCAAGTGCCCACCCGCGGAACTGCCCCACACGCCGATGCGGCTGGGATCAATGCCATACTGCGCGGCGTTGGCCCGCAGAAAGCGCACGGCCGCCTTGCAATCGTGAATCTGCGCAGGCGAGAGATCTGTGCCGGTCAGGCGATAGTTGGTCGAGGCCACCACAAAGCCGCGGGCAACCAGCGCGGCCGTGCGCGTCGCGGGCAAAGCCTTGTCGCCGTTCTGCCACCCGCCGCCGTGAATCCACAGAACCACCGGACGCAGCGCAGGCGACGGAGCAGTGGGGCGGTAAATGTCCAGCACCTGCCGCGCATTGCCATCGCCATACGGAATGTTGGCGGTGAGTTGGTAGGTCTGGGCGCGGGCGATGGGGGCGAGGGCAGCGAGGGTGATAACGGCGAAGGAGCGGGTCAGCATGACAGAACCTCCGCCTGTGAAACGCCGGACGGCACGATTGCTTGCCGGGCTCAGCAAGAAGAGAGTAACTTTCGGTGTGGATTTCATGTCCCGCCGCCGCGCCGGGCCCCCCGCTCCGCCGACAGCATCAAATCAAACGCAAACGCGATCACGCTGGGCCACGTTTGCACCGCACTCATCGTCTCATGATCCCACTGCGTCACTTTCGCGTCACGAGGCGTCTTGTCCTTCGCAATGCGCACACTGAACCAGTCGCCATACCCCGATTCCGCGAGAACGAGATCGCGACGCGATGGGCTCGTCGTCGCGCTCCGATCCTGATCATCGACCATCCATGTGTTCCACGCGGGCTGGACAACTTCACACGAAGGCACCGGCGATTCATCCGACTCATCGCTGACATCCGCAGGCACATGCGCAAACAGCTCAGCCCAGTTCGCTGGCACCATCGCGAAGAGTTCGCTCTGCTGCAACGTTCCAAATACGCGTGTCGCCCCCATGGGCTTCCAGCCGTGCTGCTTCGCACTGGCTTGGAGCAACGAGATCAGCGCATTGACCGTCTTGGGCACTCGTGGCTCGGCGGCCGCAGGCGTGTCAACGTGCGCCGCCGTGCGGCGTGCATGTTCCGAGTGGGCTTCCTCAGACGTGTATGCCGGCAGCGGCAACGCGGCCGGATACGCACGATCACACACGGTGCCCATCGCCGCATCGGCGGAAAGCATGACATACGGCGTGAACTCGCGAGGTGTCATTACACCTGCAGTGATCAGCGCCTCGCGTGCGCGATGCGAGCAAGCAAGCGAACGCCGCCGCGGCGGCGAGATCGTGTCATCCACACCGTTCATGGGCCACCCGGTGTATGCGAAGTCGGTTGCGGGGGCATACTCCATCGCGAAGTGCGCACCCGATGGCACATCCGTCGCAAAGAGCTGGCTCTTGGCCGAGCATGGATGGTCGATAAGCACTCGAAAAACCGGATCAGTGAACGTAACCCCCTGACGAAACAACGCACGATGAAAGCGTTGTTCACCGTGACGCAGCTTCGCCAGCGTCTCGCGCTGCATGTCTCGACGATGCTCACGGTCATGCAGCGTGCTGTCAAGCAAAGGGTGATCCACGCCACGCCCCAGCGGATGTGTCGCGAAGACTTCGTACCACTGCTCCACGCCCGCCTGCACCGGGGCATCAAGCACAAGAAATGTCGCACCAACGAGCTTGTTCTCGCTCACCACTGTCTTGAACCGCTCACTGACAATCGTGCGGCCGCCCTGCGATTGATACGCGATCGCCTTGTCTTTGGGTGGTCGCGCTGGTGATCTGAACTCGCTCCTTGGTTCCAATTCATACCACGGACTGTTTGCAGGTGGCGGCTCGCGGAACCAGAAGACATGCAGTGTGATCGACTTGTTCGCCATCGCTTCGAGGATGGCAGGCCACCGCCGATCACTCAACTTGAGCTCGTTCCCCTTGAACCTGTCCTGCGACAACTTCAACTTCGTGACAAGCGCCGGATCACCACCGTTGACATTGAAGTAAGCAGTGGTGCCTTTGGGAGTTTCGTAAATCATGCGCCCCTCTCACCTGCACAACACTTCATGATCCGCAGCGCACGCCAGCGCCGCTCCCTCAACTCCCCGCCCCCGCCCCAATATCCGCCGCCGCAAACTCCGCATTCTCCATCAGGTACAACCCGTTCAACCAGCTCACCGTGGGAGTCTTGGTCACATACGGCTCCACCTTGAACGTCCCGCGCACCGTGCCGTTGATCGCGAAGCGCGCATCACCCGTCACCGCCTTGTTGATCTTCACTTCAATCGCGTCATAAGGCGTCGGCGGCACGCCCATGCAGCAGCCGTCCCACTGGTTCAGCATCATCAGCAGTTCTGTCGGCTTGGGCGTCATGAGAGGGAAAGCGACGTAGCCGGTGATGCTCACGATCTTGCCGTGCAGCATCGCCACACGCTCGGGAATCGTGTTCTTGCCTTTGCTCGGGTCAAAGTCACCTTCGCTCGCGACGAGCATCTCCCACGACACGACAAACGGCTTCTCCGCCGTGCCCTCGCCGCGCACGATGTATTGCTCGTCAACAACCAGCGCGCCGTCGCCGCGATCGCGAAACGTCGCGGGCGTCACGACATACTCGCCCAGTTTCGCGGGCGCGCGCGTGGGCGTGCCCACCGGCGCATCGGCGGGTGGCTGCGTTGCCGTCGCCTCCGTCGTCTTCGCAGCATCGCTGCCTGCGCCGGGCGTGTCAATCGTGGGCCGCGCCGCCTTCGCTGCGTGCTTCGGGCCGCTGTGCTTTTCCGCAATCGCGTCGAGCATCGCCTGCTCGGCCTCCGCCGCGGCAGCAAGATCAGCCGCCGTCGCCTGCGGCGCAGCATCGGTCGCGCTCGCTGGCTTCTCCGCTTCCACCGGCGCAGCAGTGGGGGCCGTTGCCGCGGTTGCCGCTGCATCGGGCGTCACAGCAGGCATCGTCACCGGCGCAGGCGCGGGCGCCACCGGCGTTCTGACGGTCGGCGTCCTGAAGACAACCAACCCAGCAGCCAGCAGCACCAGCAACGCGATCAAAGCCCAGAAAATGCGCATGCAGAAGGGTATCACGAGCGGGACGGATCAGGCACACAGGCATTGAGGCACAAAGGTAAATGCAGGACAACAACGTCCGAACCCCCATCACTTCGTGCCCCCGTGCCTTCATCCCCCCTTACCCCAACGGCCGCAGGCTCCGCGCCACACTCGTCCGATACGCCATCACCGCCGGCACCAATCCCGCCACAATCGCCAGCAGCACCGTCGCGACCATCAGATACACCACGATGACCGGAGACAACGTGGGCTCAATCACCACGCCGTATCGGCTCAGCACCACGCCCGCCGCGATGCGTGCGCCCAGCAGTGCAATCGCCGCCCCCAGCACCGCACCCGCCAGCCCGATCACCGCGCATTCCGTAATCACCAGGTTGAAGATTCGCGATGCACTCGCCCCCAGCACACGCAAAACCGCAATCTGCCGCCGCCGCTGCTCCATGCTGTTGTACAGCGCAAGCATGATGCCGATGCCGCTCGTGACCAGCACCACCACCGCGATGGCGATGAAGATGCGGTTGATGGGATCAATGATGCTGCCAAACAGCGTGTCCGTCTCCTGCTTGGGCTGCGCCACCGTCAGCGAACCATCGCGCCGCAGCGCATCAAACACCTGCGGCAGGTTCGCCGGCGCATCACTGCCGGGTCGCGTCACCAGTCGCGAATAAATGCCCGTGATCAGCCGCTCACTCTCACGCAGCTCCGCCGAAGTCTTCGGAGCCTCAAGCGGCGGATTCATCCGCTCGCGAATGTCCTTCGCGTGCTTGATCCACGTGCTCTCCAAGTTCGTGAAGATCGCGCGGTCATGAGGCGTCGCCGTCGGCTGCAAAATCCCTACAACCTTCGTCGGAAATTCGCGGTGCACATGCACCGCGCCGCTCGCCTCCTCTTCATGCTCGTGCTCATCGTGAGCATGATCGTGTTCGTCATGCTCATCATGCGCCGCCGCCGGATCAGGCGAACCCGGCTTGGTCGCCCGCGGGTTATACCCGTGCGCCAAATAGATCGTGTCACCGATCTTGAGCCCCGTCGCCTGTGCCACCGTGCTGCCAATCACCGCCTGCCAGTTGCCAGCATCACCCTCCGGGAAGAACGCACCCTCGCGCAGCTTCCACGGCGCATCAGCAGCGGGCACGAACTTGCTGAACATGTCCGTCGTTGTCGCCACCACCGGAAAGCCGCGATAGCTATCGCCGATGGCAGTGGGGACCGTGTACGCCCACGGCGCCTGCGCTGCAATCTGCTGATACTTCACCCACGTCACAGGCCGCCGCGGTGCATTCGCATAAAACACGCTGTTGAGCACGCTCACCAGCGGGCTGTCTTCCGCGGTGATGAGCAGATGCATGTCGCCACTGCCGCGCTCAAACGCCGCCTTGCCGCTGTTGCGTAGCGTCAGCAGCGTGATGATCAGCATCACCGCCAGCGACACGCTCGCGATCGTCACAATCGTCGAGAACGCACGCACACGCAAGCTGCGCAGCACAATCGTGAAGTCAGTCATCGCGTGCCTCCTTGCGTGGTCGCTTGTGGCGCAGGCGTCCCACCTGCACTCAGTTCCTCCATGCTCACACGCCGCGAGAATCGTGCCGCCATCGCCGGATCATGACTCACGCACAGCAATGCCGCGTTCTGCTGCGTGCACAAGTTCTGCAGCAGGTCCATCGCCGCTGCCGCGTTGCTGGGGTCCAGGCTCGCCGTCGGCTCATCCGCCAGCACCAGCGCCGGCTTGCACGCCAGCGCCCGCGCCACCGCCACGCGCTGCTGCTGTCCCACGCTCAGCTCTTCCACCATCGCCAAAGGCTTGGTAATGCCCAGTTCCGCAAGCAGTTCCTTCGCACGCGGCTGCATTTCGCCCGCGGGCTTGTCCGCCATCAGCATCGCGCTCATCACATTCTCCATCGCCGTAAAGCCCTGGAGCAGATGAAACGTCTGAAACACCACGCCAATGCTGCGCCCGCGAAACAAGTCCCGCGCCGCCCCACGCAGCCCATGCACGTTCTGCCCCGCCACCTCAATCACGCCGCTCTGCGGCTCCATGAGCCCCGCAATCAGGTTCAGCAGCGTGCTCTTCCCCGTGCCGCTCCCTGCCGTCAGCAACACCTGCTCCCCGGCCTGCACAACAAGCGAAGACACCCGCAGCTCAAACGGATTCTCATCCCTGCGCGGATATGCAAACACCAGATCACGAATGGATAAAGCGCCCATGCCCCCAGCGTACGCGAAGCAGAGCGTTCACCACAACGACCCACAGACTGCAGCACGGAAACCGAGCTCGCCACAAAGACACAAAGGACACAAAGAAAGCCAGAAAGTGTGGCAAGAGGTGGAGCGTGCCCCAAACCCATCACCACATCTGCTTTCAACCCCGCCCCGTCTTCAACTCTGTATTCCTCTCAGTGCTCTCTGTGCCCTCCGTGTTCACCGTCTTCGCCTTCCTCCGCGCCCTCCGCGTCTCCGCGGTGAACTCTTCCCAAAAAGGCCACAGGCCCGAAGGTCTCCCTCCGGGCCTGTGCTCACTCGTGCGGCGTATAAGCCGAGTTCTGTGCCATGTGCGGTTTCCTTCGCGACTGCTATTGACGGGGGCCCGTCGCGAAAGACCTTCACACCGGCGGCAACCATTTCTCTGGGGTTGCAGTTACCAACAACCTCAAGCAGCCTACCCGCGTGCATCGTCCGGACCAGACTCAAGCGCACGCTGTTTGGCCTTGCACGCGGTGGGGTTTGCCATGCCGCCCCTGTCACCAGTGGCGCGGTGGGCTCTTACCCCACCTTTTCACCCTTACCCGCGCCGTGCAAGCACAACGCAGGCGGTATCTTCTCTGTGGCACTGTCCCGCGTCCGGAGTGCCGCCGACTTGCGTCAACGGTGTACGAACGGGTGGGCGTTACCCACCACCGTGTCCTGCCGTGCTCGGACTTTCCTCAGCAGCTCGCCTTGCAGCCAACCACCGCGATTGCCCCGCCGCACCGTCAAATGGTAGGAACGCCAGAGCGCAAGGCCCTGACCTCGTGGTCCACTCTCCTTCAATCGAAGCCCGGCCTATCCCTGATTGCCACTCGAGACTTCGCGCGTTATGTGCCACGTCGCATCACACACCGCGCACCGCAGCAGTTTTGGTTTGCTCGCATCCGGCTGAATGTCAGCCGTGCCACACGCCGGACACACGCGCCGATCAAGCAATCGCCGTGCGATGGTGCGAGGTTCGTGGGTCCCCTTGCCTGTGAAGACTTGAACGAAGCCAGCCCCAACAACTGCGACGATGACAAAGCTCGCCGCAAGATTCCAGTAGTTGATGCTGCCCCAACTCTTGGATGTGAAGACTGGTTGAACAACGAACGCGACGAATGCAATCGACACAGCAAGCATGAAAGAGAGGGAAATCAACACGCTTCGCCGATCTGCCGACGTGAACCGAGTGATCTCATTCGCCTGCTCCTGCGGCACCACAACAGAAGGTCGCAGCACCGGCTGGCGACGGCCCGCGCTGTCCACAACGTAACCAAAGATGTCGGAGATAACCGGTCGCACGCGAGCCGTACCCACGCTCTCTGCGCGCCATGCAGCGTGACACGTGCTGCATGCAATACACCCATCTTCTGCGATCTGCTCCCGGCGCAACCCAGTCGTACACGCTGGACAAGCGCCATGCTTCAGCAGCCGGGTTGCTCCGGCGAATCGGTACTGCGACTCGTATCGGGAACAGACACGCCGAAAGAACACCGAGCCGAAGACAAACGCGAGCAGCAGCAAAACCACCCCAATGCACACGTAACCCGACCAAATACGTGTCTCCCAGAGCAAGGCGAGGCTGCCAAAGAGCGCAAGAGCAAACAAGATCACAACCCCGCAGCCGGCCGCCAATTGTTCCCATGAAACTCGATTGTTGATATGATCGCGCGCTTGCGTGGTCAGCGTTTGAAGGACAAACGTGGCTTCGTCGTCCTTCTCTTGGACTGCACGTGCCAGCGCAATCTCAAGATCAGCAACTGAAGCCAGCCTCACCAGCCGCCCGCGGTGATCGACGTTCTCTCGACCAAACATGACGCCCCCTCTCGGGTGTGATCTTCCCCATTAATTGTAGTGCAGCGTGACCAAGAGCACGAAGCCACGGGTGTAGCGCAAACCCGTAGAGACTCGGTCCTGTCCGCGGGCATCCGACCCACAACGCTTCAGTTCCGTGGTATCTTCTCACCGTGGACCTCTTCGCCACACCCCCTCCCGCCACCCCCGCCCTCCTCTGGCTCCGCCCCGAGCAGGTCGCCTTCGCCCGCGCCATCGCCGCCGCCGCCAACCTGCGCTACGTCGGCGTCGGCACGCCCGCCAAAGGCCGCGCCGACGCACTCGCCAGTGACTTCTCTGCCGCCGCCCACACCGATCTCCGCGCCGCTATGGCCGCGTGCGACGTGCCGCTGTTTCTCATGCTCGACGCCGGCGACTTCGGCGCCATCGCCAGCGACGAAGACCCGCGCGCCATCCTCGCCGCCGCCGCCCGCAACGTCAAGATCGCGACCATGTCGCCCCTCCCCGCCTCCGTCCAACTCCTCGCCCGCGGCTCATGGGGCGCATGGCAAGGCCAGCGCACCATGGTCGACACCGGTGCGGTCGATCGCATCCATCTGCTCGCCACACCCACCGCCCTCGCCACCGTGCGCGACGCCATCAGCGCCATCGAACACGACGAACCCCCGCGCCACGTCGGCCTGCGCATCAGCGCCCGCGCCGACGAACACAACCTGGGCGGCCTGCTCCTGGGCGCACTCGACTGCATCACCCGCGTGCTGCCCAGCCCCGAATCCATCGACTGCGTCTACACCAGCAGCCAAATGACCGCCGCGCTTCACGCTCTTCCCGGCGAAAGCCTCCACGACATCCAAGGCGACGCCGCCTGCCTGCTGCGCTTCACCACCGGCGCATCCGCCAGCATCGACGTCAGCAGTGCCGCCGGCGGCTTCAGCCTCGAACTCACCATGCTCGGCGCATTCGGCCGCATCACCGTCCGCCACGACGGCATCTCGCCCTCCTTCCTCTGGCTCAGCGCAACCGGCGAAGAAGTCGAAACACCCAAGCCCACCGCGCCCGTCCACGCCGGCACCCTCGCCGCCCTCGTCGCCGCAGAACTCACCACCCTCCTCCACGACGAGGCCCGCGGCCTGCCCCAAGCCGACATCGCCACCGTCCTCCCCATCGCCCAAGCCGCCCTCCTCAGCGCAAGAACCAGCCAGCCCGAAAGCCCCGACATCTTCCTGCGCATTCTGGGATAGCAGGAACGAAGTGACATAGTGACGAAGAGGCAACCCGAAACCTGTAGCATCACCTGCTCACCTGCTCACCTGCTCACCTGCTCACCTGCTCACCGTTCCCCGCTCCCTACCCTCCGCCCCGTGAAGCAAACTCTCCAATCCGCCCTCGCTTCGTCGCTCCGCTGGGGCATGCTGCTGCTCGCTTTCGCCGTCGTCGGCCCGCTTGCATCGCTGCCCCTCGCCGCCGTGCGCGATGCAGACGGCGGCCACGCCATGAGCATGCTTGTCAACGATGGCGTCTTCCCGGGCGTGCTCGCCGCGCTGCTCGTCTTCGCCGCCGCGCTCGCGCTCGGTGCCGCCGGTTCCTTCCTCTTCAGCACCGGTTGGGCCTGCGCTTACGCCGGCATCGTCGTCGCCTGGGGCGCGTACCGCTGCGGCACCCTTGAAGACATCATCCGCCAGGCCCGCAGCGATGCACCCCTCGGCATGCTCGCGGCAGAAGGCTTCGCATGCATCATGGCCGCAGGCATCATCGCCGGCGTCATCCAGCGCATCAGCGTCAAGCGCCAGGGCCTCGCCCTCACACCCGGCGCGCTCATTGTGCAAGGTGATGTTCCCAAGATTCCCGCCATCGCACAGATCGCTCTTGTCGCGGCGGGCTTGCTCGCTGGCGCTATCGCGTACATCGCCGCCGTGACCGACTTCAAAGGCCAGGGCATCTTCGCTGCGTTCCTCGCATCCATCGCTGCAGGCGTGGCTGCTCAAATCGTCATCAAGTCCAAAGGTGGTCAAGCCACCGTCGTGCTCGCTGTCGCCAGCGTCGTGCTGCCCGCCATCCTGGGTCCGTCCATCGCCAGGATCATCCACGGCGCCAACATCGTCGACATCGCCTTCGCAGGCCGCGTCTTCCCGCTCGCACGCGTCATGGGCCTTGACTGGGCTGCCGGCGCATTACTCGGTGCGCCCGTGGGCCTGGGCTGGGCCGGTGCGATGATCGACAGCCGCGCCGACGAACACGCGCAGCAAGCCGCGTGATTCTCCACCCGCGCAGGCCCGGGAACGTGGGAATTTTCGCTGCAACACTTCGCCGCCTCCGGCATCTCATCACCGGTGGCTGGATGCACCGAAAATGTGATTTTGCCCCACAAAAGCGCTCCAATTCGTCGTCACTCATTTGCGCGCACTGCACGCCACGTCCGGCATCCGCGTGTCCTGCAGCTTCGAATTCACGCTCATGAGTAACCTCGAAAACCTATCATCCACTTCACTCCACACTGAACGTGCGGCGGACGAAACGGAGATTCTGATGGCTCAGCGTCGAGGCACCCCGGCGGTCGCGGACAAGCCCGCCCGCACAACTTCCACCACCGCCTCCAAGGCCCGCAACAAGCCCACCGAAAAGGCCGCGATGCCTGACATCCAGAGCTCGCAGGACCAGCGCCGCGTCGCCATCGACCGCGTCGGTGT
>Ga0315899_10002189_pt1 | contig 21780 bp, 22 predicted proteins | sample LakEriMetagenome_2_FD_203518 | JGI IMG/M metagenome (GOLD analysis project Ga0315899, IMG submission 203518) | Freshwater fungal communities from buoy surface, Lake Erie, Ohio, United States - Buoy 4 MA112 | ecosystem: Environmental > Aquatic > Freshwater > Lake | place: USA: Lake Erie, Ohio... | reverse complement strand
CGCGTCCGTCGACGGCGCCGAGGTGCTGATCCACAACGCCGCGTTCGACCTGTCGTTCCTCGACGCCGAGCTCGCGCGCGTCGGCCACGGGCGCTTTCGCGAGCGCTGCGCGGGCGTGGTCGACACGCTGCTGATGGCGCGCGAGCTGCACCCTGGCAAGCGCAACTCGCTCGACGCGCTGTGCGACCGATACGGCGTCTCGAACGCGCACCGCACGCTGCACGGTGCGCTGCTAGACGCGGAGCTGCTCGCCGAGGTCTACCTCGCGATGACACGCGGGCAGGACAGCTTCGAGATCGCGCTCGACGTCGATGCGTCGACGCCGGGCTCGGCGCTCGCCGCCGACTGGCCGCCGCGCGGGCTGCGCGTGCTCGTCGCCAGCGAGGCCGAGCGTGCGGCGCACGACGCGGCGCTCGCCGGGGTCGCCAAGGACGCCAAGGGCACGGCGCTCTGGGCGAGCGCGCCCGCCGAGGGCTGAGCGCCGCCCGGCCGCGCGCCGGCGCGGCTCAGTGCAGGCCCGTCTCGCCGGCCAGGCCCCCTGCCGCGGGCGTCGTCGGTCCGCCGCGGGGCAGGGCCTTCGTGGCGCTGCGGCACGCGCCGGTCTCCAGCCTCGCCAGCGCCTCGGCGAGTCGCGGGTCGGCCTCGTCGCCGAACGCGACGAACGGCTCGTCCGAGACTGCGCAGGTGGGCGCCAGCCCGTCGAACCAGTCGGTCAGCCCGTCGCGGTTGCGGCTCGCGAAGGTCACCGCGCTCAGGACCACGTCGCCGCGCGTGCGCGGCTCGGAGCCGACCGGCTTGCCGCAGGTCGCGGTGCCGATCACCGGGTCGTCGCGGTACGGCCGCAGCCCTGCGATCAGCGACTCGGAGGCCGAGCACGACGCGTCGGACACCAGCCAGGCGACGCGCTCGAACGCGCCGGTCGCCGGGTGCGCGGGCACCGGGATCGTCAGGTCGTCGGCCGCGCGGCGGGCGTTGTGGCGCAGCACGGTGAACGGCTGGCCGAGCGCGGCGGTCGGGGCGAGCGAGCCGGCGATCTCGGCCGCGACGTAGAGTCGCCCGCCGCCGTTGTCGCGCAGGTCGACGACCAGTCGGCGCGCGCCCGCGGCGCGCACCGTCGCGATCGCCTCGGCCCACGCGGCGCGCGCGGGTTCGGTGAAGGTGTAGAGCGCGACGTAGCCGACCTTGCCCGCGGGCCGGTCGATGACGCGGGTCGCGAGCACCGGTGCGACCGCGTACTCGGCCTTCTCGATCGCGACCTCGCGTCGCGCGCCCTCGCGCTCGACGACCATCCGGACGACGAGCCCGGCCTGCGACGCGCCGAGCGCGGCCGACACCGTGCCGGCGGCGATCAGCGCGGCGGCGTCCGCCCCGTCGATCGACGCCACGCGGTCGCCCCTGCGCAGCCCCGCGCGCGCCGCCGGCGAGTCGGGCTGCACGATCCGCAGCATCAGACGCCCCGCGTCGATGCGCAGCGACACGCCGAGGCCGACCGTGCGGCCCTCGTCGAAGAAGGTCTCGTAGTGGTCGCGGCGCTCGACGTAGCTGAAGCGGTCCGGCGGGTTCACGCGCAGCGCCTCGAGCGCCTGCGCGGCCCCGCTGACCTGCGACAGGTCGGCCTTCGGCAGGCGGTCGGCGTAGAGGTAGGCGTCGGCCATCACCGAGCGGACCCACTCGACCTCGGCCGCCGCATCGGTGGGCGCCGCGGCCGGGGGACTCCCGGAGCCGCCCCCGCCGCAGCCCGCGAGCGCCAGGAGCGCCGCGGTCGCGGCCGCGCGGCCGGCGAAGGCCGTGCGGCGCGGCGGGCGGGGGCGGCAACCGGGGCGGGGCGGGACGTGCATCGCCCGCGAGCCTAGCGCGGCGCGCCCGGGCCGGGCCAGCCCGCCCGTCGGCCGGGCGCCGGGCGATCCGGTAAAATCCCGGTTTGCCTCGCCCGTCTCGGCGCCGGGGCCGCCAGGAAATCCCCTTGAAAGAAACCCGTCACGCGCGCACCGGGCGCGACCGAAAGGCCCACCTGTCGGCCGACGCCGAACGGCTCGTCGCGGCCGCGCTCGGCTTGTCCAACTCCGGCAGCCGGGTCGAGGACCGCTACTGGGACGCGCAGCTCGCCCAGCGGATCGAGCGGTTGCTCGACACCGGTCACCCGCAGTCGATCCACGACGCGCTCGACCGGCTCAACCAGACCGACGGCGAGGCCTACGGCGCGCTGATCGAGGCGGTCGAGACCGCGGCCGAGTCGGTCGTCGTCGAGCACGAGGGCACGCGCTGGGAGGTGCTGCTGGTTGCGGCCCCGGTGGTCGCCTGGACCCGCTTCCGGATCCCCTCGGGCCCGATCCCGCCGGACGCCGTGCTCGCGCTGTCGGCGCACTGGCAGGCGCACGTGCTGGCGCGCGACGTCCGCTTCCGGATGGCGCCGTTCCTCTACAGCGTCGACCAGCTGCCCCGCGACTTCGGCGAGCTGCGGCGCCTCACGCGCAAGCTCGGCACCGCCGCGGTCGCGCCGCCCGCCGCGGCGCCCCGGCTCGACCTCAAGTCGCTGCCCGAGGCGGCCGAGATGCTCGCCGACGGGCGCTTCCTGGTCGCCGCGATCGCTGCACCGCAGGACGCGCCGCTGTTCCGCTGGCAGCAGGCCGAGGCGAGCGAGCACGCGTCGCGCGTTGCCTGCCTCGAGCACTGGATCGCCCAGGCGCGGCCGTCGATCGAGGCGCTGCTGCCCGGCTGCGGCTTCGAGTGCCTGCTGCCCGACGCGTTCCACATCAACCTGCGAGAGGCCGACCGGCGCGTGCGCCCGTACGCGATCAAGGCCGCGGTGCACTTCCTCACCCACGCGCTCGACCTCGAGCCGGACGGCATCAAGGCGACGGTGGCGGCGTTCGGCGACGACCGCGTCGACGAGTACCGGATCGGTCTGTCGGTCGGCGACGACGAGGACGTCGCGCAGGGCGTGGTCTGGCCGCTGCTCGGCGCCGAGAGCGAGACCGACGACCCGTCGCCGCTCGACCGGATCCGCGAGACGCTGCGCGAGGCGGGCGTGACCGAGATGCGCACCTGGTCGGAGCTGACCGAGCCCGAATACTGTGAGGACTGCGGCGTGCCGCTGTACCCGAACCACGTCGGCGAGGTCGTCCACGCGGAGATGCCCGAGGACGCCGAGCCCGAGGGCACGCACTTCCACTGACGGGGCGCGGCCGCGGGCCGCGCGGCTCAGCGTGCGACCGGCTCGGTGCGCAGCGCGAGCGCCACCTGGTTGCGCAGCAGCCGCACCGCCTCGACCTGGTCGGCCGCGGGCGGCGGCGCGCCGACCACCTCTCGGTCGGCGAAGAAGAAGCCCATCGGCTTGCCGTCGACCATCAGCGGCAGCAGCACGAAGCCGCGCGTCGCCGGGAACGCGAGCGGCAGCCACGCCGGCAGCCGCGTGCGCACCGACTCGACGCCGATGTCGGCGATGTGCAGGTCCGCGCCACGCGCGAGCGCAGCGTGGAACAGGTCGCGCGCGAACTGGACCGGCATCGCGATCCGCGCGCGCAGCGGCGCCAGCTCGCAGCCCGCGGCGGCGCGCGGGCGGAATGCGGAGGCCGCGTCGTCGCGAGCGAAGTAGACCGCGCGCGCCGTGCCCAGCACCTCGCGCAGCGCCTCGGTGGCGATCTGCACGACGCGGCCGGTGCCGCGCGAGTCCGACAGCGCCTCCGACATCTTCGACAGCGTCGACAGCAGCCTGCGGTCCGACTCGGCGCCGCGGGACGGGCCGGCGGTCGTGGTGCGGGCCGCCGCGGCCGCCTCGGCGTCCGCCGCGTCGCCGTCATCGAGGGCGGCCTGCGCAGCCGCACCCGGCGCCGACGGCGTGTCGGCGAGCGAGGACGACAGCCCGAGGGCCTGCGCGAGCAGCACCGTCTGGTCGTGCGCCTCGCGCAGCACGTCGCCGATGTCGTCGGCCTCCATGTCGAGCGCGTCGCCGAAGCGGCGCGCGAGCGCCGACACCGTGCGGTCGCGACCGACGAGGCCGTTGCGGCGCTCGAGAACCGCCGATTCGTCGCCGAACGCCGCGGCGAGCGTCACCCAGTCGATCGACGCGCGCGGCGCGACCGGCCGCGCGGGGACCGAGTGCAGCGCCTGCTGGATCCGCGGCGGCAGGCCCCAGCCCGACACCACCTCGAGCGCGAGCTCGTCGAACGCGCGGCCGATCAGCCGCTTCGCGATGCCGGCCTCGGGGTGACCCATCGCCACCTCCTCGCGGATCTGCGCGACCGCGTCGGGCGCGTGGATCGCCGCGATCAGCCGGCCGACGTTGCGGAACATCGCCCCGATCGCGGCCTCCTCCGCGCAGGCCGGCCAGCGGCGCAGCAGCGTGCAGCGCGCGACCGACGAGGCGCCGAGCGCCTGGCCGAAGTCGCGCATCACCGAGCGCGCGCGCCGGCCCTCGAGCAGCGAGTCGACCAGCAGCATCGACAGCGCGAGGGAGCGGATCTGGTCGAAGCCGAGCAGCACCAGCGCGCGCGACACGGTGGTGACCGGCGCGGCGTCGCGGGTGCGGTAGAGCGGCGAGTTCGCGCAGCGCAGCAGCCGCTGCGTCAGCGACACGTCCGACAGGATCGCCTGCGCGAGCTGGTCGACGGAGTCGGAGTCGCCCGCGGCCATCTTCGAGACGGTCGCCACCGACTGGCCGAGCGCCGGCAGGGCAGCGTCCTCGCGCAGCGCGTCGCGGATTCGGAGCAGGGGCTCGGGCGTGGGCAAGGGGCGGGCCTGGGACGTCGGATTGCGTCGATGGTGACAGCGGGGTCGAGGGTCGACGCATCGAATATCGGCATGCGCGTCGGGCTTCTTGCGCCCGGACCCACCGGACGGCGCCGCCCGCGGGACCGCCGGTGCTCGCCCGAGCGGATGGGCCGGGTCGCGATGCCCGGCCCCGGGCCGAGGCGCTGCGCCCCGAGGGCTTCCGTTCTGCGTAAGCCGAGCGTAATATAAGCAAATAAGGATATATCGGCGGGATCGCCGATCGATCGCCGAAGGGTCGTCGAGCGCGCCGACCCGGATGCCTGGAGGTGACGTGGACGGACGCGAGGGCCCCGCGGGGCGACTGATCAAGGCGCCGGAGAGCTTCCTGGACGCCACCGGCATCCGCCGGGTGTTCGACGAGGCGAAGCACGGGCGGCGCGACTTCATCCGCCGCGCGTTCGCGGCAGCCGCGGCCGGCGGCGGCGCGCTCGCCGCAGGCGCGGCGCGGGCGACGTCGAACCCCGTGCCCGCCGATGGCGGCGATCCGGCCATCCTCGAGCTGCCCGAGCACACCCGGGGCCTCGGGCAGGCGGTCGCGACCGACGGCTACGGCAGGCCCTCGAAGTACGAGGCGAACGTGCAGCGCCGCCAGAGCCCGGGCCTGACGCAGACCAACCAGGCCTCGGTGTCGTTCGCGCCGCTGCAGAGCCTGTTCGGCATCGTGACCCCGAGCGGCCTGCACTTCGAGCGTCACCACCAGGGCTGGTGGGACGTCGACCCGTCGAAGCACCGGCTGATGGTCAACGGCTCGGACGAGCGGATCGTGCGCACGCCGATGGTGTTCACGATGGACGAGCTGATGCGGCTGCCCTCGGTCAGCCGCTTCCACTTCATCGAGTGCGGTGCCAACAGCGGCATGGAGTGGGGCAACGTCGCGGTGCCGACCTGCCAGTACACCCACGGCATGCTGAGCTGCAGCGAGTTCACGGGCGTGCCGCTGAAGGTGCTCTTCGAGCTGGCCGGCGTCGACTACAGGCGTGGCCGCTACGTGCTCGCCGAGGGCGCCGACGGCTCGTCGATGACGCGCACGGTGCCGATGGAGCTCGTCGAGCGCGGCGAGGTGATCGTCGCCTACGGCCAGAACGGCGAGATGCTGCGGCCCGAGAACGGCTACCCGCTGCGGCTCGTCGTGCCCGGCGTGCAGGGCGTGAGCTGGGTCAAGTACCTGCGCCGGATCGAGGTCGGCGACCAGCCCTACGGCGCGAAGGACGAGACGCTGCACTACGTCGACCTGATGCCCGACGGCCGGCACCGCCAGTACACCAGCCTGCAGGAGTGCAAGAGCGTCGTCACGACCCCGTCCGGCGGCCAGGTGCTGCTCGATCGCGGCTACTACGCGATCAGCGGCCTCGCGTGGTCCGGTCGCGGAAGGATCCGGAAGGTCGACGTCTCGGTCGACGGCGGTCGCAGCTGGCGCCCCGCGCGGCTCGAGACGCCGGTGCTGTCGAAATGCCTGACCCGCTTCAACCTCGACTGGACCTGGGACGGCAAGCCCGCCCTCGTGCTGAGCCGCGCGACGGACGAGACCGGCTACGTGCAGCCGACCTACCGCCAGCTGCGAGCGGTACGCGGCTCACGCTCGATCTACCACAACAACGCGGTGCAGACCTGGCTGGTCACCGAGAGCGGGGAGGTCCGCAATGTCCAGCTGTCGTGAGCTCGTGCGCGGCCTCGCCGCCGTGGCGCTCGCGCTCGCGGCGGGCGCCGCGTTCGCCCAGTCGTCCGCGTTCCCCGGCATCGGGCGGCCCGCCACGCCCAAGGAGCTCGCCGCCTGGGACATCGACGTGCGGCCCGACTTCAGGGGCCTGCCGAAGGGCTCGGGCAGCGTCGCGAAGGGCCAGGACGTCTGGGAGTCGAAGTGCGCCTCGTGCCACGGCATCTTCGGCGAGAGCAACGAGGTGTTCGCGCCGATCGTCGGCGGCACCACGAAGGAGGACGTCCGGACCGGCCGCGTCGCGCGGCTGACCGATCCCTCGTTTCCCGGCCGCACGACGCTGATGAAGCTGTCGAACCTGTCGACGCTGTGGGACTACATCAACCGCGCGATGCCCTGGAACGCGCCGAAGTCACTCACCGTCGAGGAGGTGTACGCGGTCACCGCCTACATCCTCAACCTGGGTGGCGTCGTGCCCGACGACTTCACGCTGTCGGACGCGAACGTGCGCGAGGTCCAGCAGCGGCTGCCCAACCGCAACGGCATGACGACCGAGCACGCGATGTGGCCCGGCGCCGGCTTCGGCACGCGCAAGCCCGATGTCGCGGCGGTCGCGTGCGTGAACGACTGCGCGACCGAGCCGAAGGTCGCCTCGCAGCTGCCGGACTTCGCCCGCAACCAGCACGGCAACCTCGCCGAGCAGAACCGGGTCGTCGGCCCGCAGCGCGGCGCGGACACGACGCGTCCGGCGCCCGCGTCGCTGTCGGAGTCCGCCGCGCGGGCGGGGGGCGCGACGCTCGCCGCAGCGGCGCCTGCTCCCGCGGCAGCGGCCGCTCCCGCGGCGGCGCAGGGCTCGGGCTCGGCGCTCGCGCTCGCCCAGAAACACGCCTGCACCGCCTGCCACGGCCTCGACGCGAAGCTGGTCGGACCGAGCTTTCGCGACATCGCGAGGAAGCACGCCGGACGCGGCGACGCCGTCGACTACCTCGCCGGCAAGATCAAGGCCGGCGGCGCCGGCGTCTGGGGCCCGATCCCGATGCCGCCGCAAGCGCTCGGCGACGGCGATGCAAAGTCGATCGCGCAATGGCTGGCCGCCGGTGCCAGGAAGTAACATGTCCGGTTCAGTTCCGTCACCGCTTCACCCCGAACAGGAGACCTCGTCCGTGAACACCCGCAGGAAGATGCTGAGCGACTCCGCCCGCGTGGCGGCGGCGCTCGCGGCGGCCGGTTGGCTGCCCAACGTCGCGTTCGCCCAGTCGGCGGGCGCGTGGAACAAGGCCGCCTTCGAGGCCAAGACGGTCGCCGAGCTGATGAAGGCGATGGGCGCCTCGGCGCCCGCCGAGAGCAAGGACGTCACCCTGACGGCCCCCGACATCGCCGAGAACGGCGCGGTCGTGCCGATCGGCGTCGCGACCACCGCGGCGGGCGTCAAGCAACTGCTCGTGCTCGTCGAGAAGAACCCGAACACGCTCGCCGCGTTCTTCGACGTCACCGACGCCGTCGAGCCGAGCTTCAGTACCCGCGTGAAGATGGGCCAGTCGTCCGACGTCTACGCGGTGGCGATCACCGCCGACGGCAAGGCGCTGTTCGCGAAGAAGGAAGTCAAGGTCACGCTCGGCGGCTGCGGCGGCTGACGGCACACGAACCGAAGGAGAGCGACATGGCAGATCCGATGCGCATCCGCGCGCAGGCGTCCGGCGACAAGGCCACCGTGCGCGTGCTGATGAGTCACGAGATGGAGACCGGGCAGCGCAAGGACGCGTCCGGCAAGATCGTCCCCGCCTGGTACATCCAGGAGGTCAGCGCGCAGCACAACGGCAAGATCGTGATGACTGCGCAGTGGGGTCCGGCGGTCTCGAAGAACCCGTTCCTGCAGTTCGTCGTCAAGGGCGCGAAGGCCGGCGACAAGATCTCGGTGACCTGGGTCGACAACAAGGGCGACAAGCGGACCGATGAGGCGACCGTGTCCTGACAGTCCAGTGGACTGTCAGGGCTCGGTCGGCCTGGATTCCGGCAGGGGTGGCTTCAGCTGCGCGACGGGAGCGGGGCCCCGTCGCGACGAGTCGAAAGAACGAACGAGGAGATCCACATGAGAAGAACCGCGATCGCGGTGACGCTCGCCGTCGCCGTGGCCAGCGCGGCGCATGGGCAGGGCAAGTCCACGGCCGACGGCATCGCCGAGTACCGCAAGATGCTCGAGGACGGCAACCCGGCCGAGCTGTTCGAGGCGAAGGGCGAGGACCTGTGGAAGCGCAAGCGCGGTCCGAAGAACGCCTCGATGGAACAGTGCGACCTCGGCCGCGGGCCGGGCGTCGTCAAGGGCGTCTTCGTCACGCTGCCCCGGTACTTCGCCGACACGAAGCGTGTCCAGGACCTCGAGTCGCGGCTGATGACCTGCATGGAGACGCTGCAGGGCATCTCCGCCGCCGAGGTCGCCAAGACCCCGTTCGGTCGCGGCGAGCAGCAGAACATGGAGGCGCTGGTCGCCTGGATCTCGGCCGAGTCGCGCGGCATGAAGTTCGACCTGCCGCAGTCGCACGCCGCCGAGCGCGAGATGTACGAGCTCGGCAAGCGCGCCTTCTTCTATCGCGGCGGCTCGCACGACTTCTCGTGCGCGTCGTGCCACGGCGAGGAAGGCAAGCGCATCCGCCTGCAGGACCTGCCGTTGCTCACGAAGAATCCGGGCGATGGCGTGGGCTTCGCCGCGTGGCCGGCCTATCGCGTCAGCAGCGGCGAGCTATGGGGCATGCAGCGGCGGCTCAACGACTGCTTCCGTCAGCAGCGCTTCCCGTTCCCCGGCTACGGATCGGACGTGACCATCGCCCTCGGGACCTACATGGGTGTCAACGCGAAGGGCGCGGAATCGATCGCGCCGTCGATCAAGCGCTGAGGAAGGCCGCATGAACCGCACACGCACGTTCCGCACGACCGCCGCTGCGCTCGGTGTCGTCGGCCTGGTCGCCGGCTGCGCGACCGTCGCCTCCACCTGGTCGTCGATGACGGCGCCCTCGAGCGCCGAACTCGACGAGCGCGCGGACCGGATGATGAAGGCCTCGTTCCGCGACCAGGGCATCGCGAAGGTCGACCGGCTGAACCAGGATCTCGCCAACGACGCCTGCTCGGACGCCGCGGTGACGGGCAAGGACGTGCCCGAAGCGCTCGCCAAGCGGATCGAGGCCGAGAACCTCAAGACGATCCGGGCCCCGTCCGACGGCCGCTACCTCGGCGACTTCAGGCGCGGCGAGACGATCGCGCAGAGCGGGCGCGGCATGACCTGGACCGACGCGAGCACGGATCCCGCGGCCAACGGCGGCAACTGCTACAACTGCCACCAGCTGTCCAAGGCCGAGATCTCGTACGGCACGATCGGCCCGAGCCTCTACAACTACGGCAAGCTGCGCGGCGTCACCGATCCGGGCAGCCCCGCGGCGAAGGCGATGCTCGAGTACACCTGGGGCAAGCTGTGGAACACGCGCGCCTACAACGCGTGCTCGAACATGCCCCGCTTCGGCCACGGCGGGCTGCTGAACGAGCAGCAGCTCAAGGACCTGATGGCGCTGCTGCTCGACCCGAAGTCCCCCGTGAACCAGTAGCGTCCCGCGCCCCGCCCGTGCGGGGTGCGCCCTTTCCATCAGTGGTTGCCGAATCATGAATCTTTCGAGGCGCGAGTTCCTCCAGGTGCTGGCCGCGGCGTCGGCGGCGGGCATGGCCCTCGGCCGGCACGACGAGGCCGACGCGCAGGCCGCCCAGCAGGGCCTGTACGACCTGCCGCCGTTCGGCAACGTGTCGCTGCTGCACATGACCGACTGCCACGCGCAGCTGCTGCCGATCCGCTTCCGCGAGCCGAGCGTGAACCTCGGGGTCGGCGGCATGGCCGGCCAGCTGCCGCACCTGGTGGGCGAGCACCTGCTGAAGGCGGCGAAGATCCCGGCCGGCACGCCCCAGGCGCATGCGTTCACCTACCTCGACTTCGAGCAGGCCTCGCGCCGCTACGGCAAGGTCGGCGGCTTCGCCCACCTCGCCACGCTCGTGAAGCAGCTGAAGGCGAGCCGCCCGGGGGCGCTGCTGCTCGACGGCGGCGATACCTGGCAAGGCTCGGCGACCTCGCTGTGGACGAACGCGCAGGACATGGTCGATGCCTGCAAGGCGCTCGGCGTGGACGTGATGACCGGCCACTGGGAATTCACCTACGGGATGGAGCGGGTCAAGGAGATCGTCGACAAGGACTTCAAGGGCGCGGTCGACTTCGTCGCGCAGAACGTCCGGACCACCGACTTCGAGGATCCGGTGTTTCGGCCTTATGTGATCCGTCCGATCAACGGGGTGCCGGTCGCGATCGTCGGGCAGGCGTTTCCGTACACCCCGATCGCGAATCCGCGCTACCAGGTGGCGGACTGGAGCTTCGGCATCCAGGACGACAACATGCAGAAGGTCGTCGACGAGGCGCGCGGCAAGGGTGCGCAGGTCGTCGTGGTCCTCTCGCACAACGGGATGGACGTCGACCTGAAGATGGCCTCGCGGGTGCGCGGCGTCGACGCCATCCTGGGCGGCCACACGCACGACGGCGTGCCGGTCGCGATCCCGGTGAGGAACGCGGGCGGCATCACGCTGGTCACCAACGCGGGCAGCAACGGCAAGTTCCTCGGCGTGATGGACTTCGACGTGAAGGGCGGCAAGGTCGCGGACGTCCGCTACCGGCTGCTGCCGGTGTTCTCGAACATGCTGAAGGCGGATCCGGCGATGGACGCACTGATCCGCAAGGTGCGCGCGCCGTACGAGGCGAAGCTCGCCGAGACGCTCGCGGTCACCGACGGCGTGCTCTACCGGCGCGGCAACTTCAACGGCGCCTGGGACCAGCTGATCGTCGACGCGCTGATGGACGTGCAGGGCGCCGACCTCGCGTTCTCGCCGGGGTTCCGCTGGGGCACCTCGCTGCTGCCCGGCGATGCCATCACCCGCGAGCTGCTGATGGACCAGGTCGCGATCACCTACCCGTACGCGACGCTGACCGAGATGACCGGCGAGACGATCAAGACGATCCTCGAGGACGTCGCGGACAACCTGTTCAATCCCGATCCGTACTACCAGCAGGGCGGCGACATGGTGCGGGTGGGCGGGCTCGAGTACGCGATCGCGCCGGCTGCGGGCATGGGCTCGCGGATCACCGACATGCGGTTGAAGGGCCGTCCGATCGAGGCGGACAAGCGCTACCGGGTCGCCGGCTGGGCGCCGGTCGCCGAGGAGGCAAAGAACGCGCCGGGCGTGAAGCCGGTGTGGGACGTCGTCGAGACCTGGCTCAAGGGACGCGGCGGCCGGGTGGCCGCGCGCACGCTGAACACGCCGCGGCTGATCGGCGTGCAGGGCAATCCGGGCATCGCGGCCTGAGCGGCCGCACGGTCCGGCACGAGGCAGGCACACGCATGAACCGACGCATCCGCACGATCGCGGCCGGCGCCTTGCTGGCGCTCGCCGCCGCCGCGGCGTCCGCGCAGGACGCCGTCGTCTACCACATCAGCGATGCGAAGGCGCAGGCGCTGGGCGGCCTGCGCAACGTGCGCAACCACCTCGACGTCGACCCGCAGGCGAGGATCACCGTCGTGACCCACGCCGAAGGCGTCGACTTCCTGATGGAAGGCGCGAAGGACCGCAATGGCAATCCGTATGACGCGACCGTCGCGGCGCTGGTCGCGCGCGGCGTGACCTTCGAGGTCTGCGAGATCACGCTGCGCAACCGCAACCTGAAGAAGGAGCAGTTCATCCAGGAGGCGGCGTTCACGCCGTCGGGCGTCGTGCGCCTCGCGAAGCTGCAGAAGCAGGGCGCGGCGTACATCCGGCCTTGAGGCCGGGGCGGCCGCCGCACGGAGCGTCGTCGTGGAAGCGTTCGTCGAGGCCCTCGGTGAGAACGGCGCGCTCGCCGCGGCGGGCCTCGCCGTAGGCATCGCCTTCGGCTTCTTCGCGCAGCGCTCGCGCTTCTGCCTGCGCTCGGCGGTCATCGAGTTCGCGCGCGGGCATCCGGGCGGCAAGCTCTCGGTGTGGCTGTTCGCGTTCGCGACCGCGGTGGTCGCGACGCAGGCGCTCGTGCTCGCGGGTGCGTTCGATGCGAGCGACGCGCGGCAGATCGCGGCGCGCGGGAGCCTCTCGGGCGCAGCGGTCGGTGGCGCGCTCTTCGGCATCGGCATGATCCTCGCCCGCGGCTGCTCGAGCCGGCTGCTGGTGCTCGCGGCCCAGGGCAACCTGCGCTCGGTGATGTCCGGGCTGGTGTTCGCGGTGACCGCGCAGGCGTCCTGGACCGGCGTGCTGGCGCCGCTGCGCGAGACGATCTCGGCATGGTGGACGGTCGACGGCGGGGCCTCGCGCGATCTGGTCCAGCGGCTCGGCATCGGCCACGGCGCCGCGCTCGTCTTCGGGCTGGTCTGGCTCGGTGCGGCCGTCTGGTGGGCGCGCCGGCAGCGCGTGCCCGCGTGGGGCCGGGTCGGCGCGATCGGGGTCGGGCTGGCGGTCGCGGCGGCGTGGTGGGTCACCTGCGCGATCGCGAAGGTCTCCTTCGATCCGCATCCGATCCAGGCGATCAGCTTCACCGGCCCGTCGGCCGAGGTGCTGACCCGCGTGCTGTTCGCCGGGGACCGGCCGCCGACCTTCGATCTCGGCCTCGTGCCCGGCGTGGTCGTCGGGTCGTTCCTCGCCGCGTCGCTGTTCGGCGAGCTGAGGCTGGAGGGTTTCCAGGGCGGCGCGAGCATGCGGCGCTACATTCTCGGCGCGGTGCTGATGGGCTTCGGCGGCATGCTGGCCGGCGGCTGCGCGGTCGGCGCCGGGCTGTCGGGCGCGGCGATCTTCACGATGACCTCGTGGGTGACGCTGTGCGCGATGTGGGCCGCCGCGGCGGCCACCGACCGGCTCGTCGACGGGCGCCCGAGCGGTGCGCTCGACCAGCCGGTGCCGGGCAGCCGGGTGTTCCGCCCCGGGGGGGCGGCGTGAGGACGCGCAGGGACGAGCAGGAACGATCGGGGATGGGCAGGGGCGATGGGGGCGAGACGATGAGGATGGGGGTGGCGTGGGCCGCGGCCGCCGCGGTGGCGATGGCCGGTCTGCTCGGGGCGGCGTCGGTGGCGAGCGCCGACGACGCGAAGCGGGCCGAGGAGATCGTGCAGGGCAAGTGCTTCCTGTGCCACGGCGCCGACGGCGAGAGCTCGAGCCCGGTGTTCCCGCGGCTCGCCGGCCAGAACGCCGCCTACGTCGCGCGACAGCTCGCCGACTACAAGTCGGGTCGCAGGAAGAACACGACGATGCAGCCGATGGTCGAGGACCTGACGGCCGCCGATTTCACGGCGCTCGGCGCGTGGTACGCGTCGCGGCCGACGCACGCGCACGAGGTCTCGGACCCGGGGCTCGCGAAGGCCGGGCAGGGCGTCTACCTGAACGGCAACCCCGCGAGCGGCGTGCCCGCCTGCGCAAGCTGCCACGGGCCCGCTGCGCAAGGCAGCGACGCGCTCCCCCGGCTCGCCGGCCAGCACGCGCAGTACGTCGAGAACCAGCTCAGGCAGTTCGGCAAGCGCGAGCGCACCAACGACAACGCGGTGATGCACGCCATCGCGAGCAAGCTCACCGAGCAGGAGACGAAGGCGGTCGCGGCCTACCTCAGCGGGCTGAAGTAGGCCGCCCCCGGTTCAGACCGCGAGCATGTCCGCCCAGATGTTGTCGGCCCACGCGATCGCGTAGCGGCCCTCGAGCTGGTTGGCCGCCGCCGACACGCCGCCCGAGCCGGGCACCGGCTTGACCGTCTTGTCCGCCGCGTCGTACTGGTGGACCGACGCCACGTGGATCACGTCGCGCTGGGTGACGAAGCTGTAGCAGGTGTTCATCACCACCGGCGTCGGGTTGACCGGCTCGCCCTTCAGCAGGTTGATGATCGCGGCGGCCGCGACCTTCGCGTGCTGGTTGGCCATGTGGCCGGACTTCGGCATCGTCGGCGCCGGGAAGGTCGCGTCGCCGAGCACGTGCACGCCCTTGACCGCGGTCGACTCCATCGTCAGCCAGTCGACGCCGGCCCAGCGGTTGTTGACGTTGACGACACCGGCCTGGCGCGCGATCTCGGCCGCGCGCTGCGGCGGCACGACGTTCAGCACGTCGAGCTTCACGTCCTCGAAGTCGAGCTTCGCGACGTTGCCGGACACCTCCTTCAGCTCGGCGTTCGGCCGGTACTCGAGGATGCCCTTGTAGTGGTCGGCGAACGCCTTCTCGAACAGCGCCTTCTTCGACTGCACCTCGGGGTTCGCGTCGAGGACCAGCAGCTTGGACTTGGGCTTGGCGGTCTTCAGGTAGCTCGCGATCATGCACGCGCGCTCGTACGGGCCGGGCGGGCAGCGGTACGGCACCTTCGGGATCGAGATCGCGACCACGCCGCCGTCGGGCATCGCGGTCAGCTGGTTGCGAAGCGCCACCGTCTGCGCACCGGCCTGCCACGCGTGCACGATCCGGCCGGAGTCGAGCGCGGCCTGCAGCCCGCCGACCTCGTTCGTCATGAAGCCGATGCCGGGCGACAGCACGAGGCGGTCGTAGGCGAGCTCGGTGCCGCCAGCGAGGCGCAGCTTCTTGCCGACCGGGTCGATGCCGACGACCTCGCCCTGCACCACGCGCACGCCAAGCGACTTCAGGCCGTCGTAGCCCCGCGTGACGTCGCCGATCTGGCGATAGCCACCGACGACGAGGTTGGAGATCGGGCAGGACACGAAGGACGCGTTGCGCTCGACGAGGGTCACGTCGATGTTGCCGCCCCACATCTTCAGGTAGCGCGCGGCGGTCGCGCCGCCGAAGCCGCCGCCGACGACGACGACGCGGCCGATCGAGGGGCCGCTGCCGAACGACGCGCAGCCGGCGAGCGCCGTGCCGCCGAGCGCCGCGCCCGCGGCGAGCCACCGGCGACGGGCCGGCGAGGGGAGGGAGGTCTCGAAGGTCTGGATCATGGTGGGCCCCGTCATTGCTTCGGCTTCTGGGCGGCGAAGAACTGCGCGATCAGCTGCAGCTGCGGCTCGGTGTAGCCCCTGACGATCTGGTGCATGATCGTCGCGGGCTGCGCGCCGCTGCGGTAGTCGGCGAGCATCGCGAGCAGCTTGTCGGCCGGCACGCCCGCGAGCGGCTTCATGTCGCCGCGCGCCTGGCCGTTGGTGCCGTGGCAGTTCGCGCAGGTCGCGGCGAGGTTGCGGGCGAGGTTCGGGTCCTGCGGGGCCTGCGCGAAGGCGGGCGCCGCGAGGAGGGCCGAGGCCGCGATCGCGGCGAGGCCGGCGAGCCGGTGCGTTGGGATCATCGAGCGTCTCCGTGTTGTCACTGCGGTGGAAATCGGACCGCGGCGGGATCGTACTCGACCCAGGACCCGCGCATCTTCGACAGCACCAAGCTTCGAGAAATGAGTATATTCGTGTAGAGCGATAAAGCAAACATCCCGAATGGTCGGTCCCGGACGGCACGTCGCCCGATCGCGACGCACGCTCGTGAATTGGATGCGGCGGCTCGCGCCCGCGCTGCTCGCCACGGCCTGCGCGTGGGCGCCCGCGGTCCGCGCGGCGCAGGAGGTGCGCGCGGTGCCCGTCGCCGACGGCGTCTGGATGGTGCAGGGCGAGGCTGCGCTCGGCTCGCCCGCGAACCGCAACTTCATCTCGAACGCCGCGTTCTTCGTCGCCGGCGACGGCGTGGTCGTGATCGACGCGCTCGGCTCGCCGGCGCTCGCCGGGGCGATGCTCGGCGAGATCGCCCGCGTCGCGGGCCGGCCGGTGCGCGAGGTGGTCGTCACGCACTATCACGCCGACCACGTCTACGGGCTGCAGGCGCTGAAGGCGGGCGGCGCGCGGATCGTCGCGCACGCCGCGGGCCGCGAGTACCTGAACTCGGACACCGCGGCGCTGCGGCTCGAGGCGAGCCGGCGCGAGCTCGCGCCCTGGGTCGACGCGTCGACCCGGCTGGTGCCGGCCGACCGGTGGATCGACGGCGACGTGGTGCTCGAGATCGGCGGCGAGCGCGTCGAGCTGCGCCACGCGGGGCCGGCGCACACGCCCGAGGACCTGATCGTGTTCCTGCCGCGCCAGCGGGTGCTGTTCGCCGGGGACCTGGTGTTCCGCGGCCGGATCCCGTTCGTCGGCCAGGCCGACAGCCGCCGCTGGATCGAGACGCTCGACGTGCTGATCGCGCTGCGTCCGGCAGTGATGGTCCCCGGTCACGGTCCGCCGTCGACCGATCCCGAGGGCGACCTGCGGCTGACCCGCGACTACCTCGTGCACCTGCGCTCCGCGATGGGCGAGGCGGCCCGCAACCTCGAGCCGTTCGAGGACGCCTATGCCCGCACCGACTGGTCGCGTTTCGCGAAGCTGCCGCTCTTCGGGCTCGCGAACCGGATGAACGCGTACAACACCTACCTGCAGCTCGAACGGGAGTCGATGAAGTGAACGGACGCAGGCGGTCGTTGCGCGGGCTCGCCGCGTGCGGGTGCGTGCCGCTGCTCGCGGCGGCGCCGCGTGCGCACGCGCAGGGCTCGGCGTCGCCTGCGCCGTTCGAGTGGCCCGAGATCGTGCTGCTCGACGGCACGGTGTGGCAGCCCGAGAGCTGGCGCGACCGCGCCGCGGTCGTCGTGCTGTGGGCGACCTGGTGCCCGTTCTGCCACGGTCACAACCCGCACGTCGAGAAGCTCTGGCAGGTGGTGCGCGGCGGCCCGATGCGCGTGCTCGGCGTCTCGATCGACCGGGACCCGGAGCTGGTGCGCCGGCACGTGCGCGAGCGCGGCTACACGTTCCCGATGACGATGGCGACCGACGCGCTGCGCACGCGGCTCGTGCAGCGCCGGGTCACGCCGACGACCGTGACCTTCGACCGGCGCGGCCGGCTGCTGCAGCGGATTCCCGGCGAGATGCTCGAGGAGGACGTGCTCGCGCTCGCACGGCTCGCGGACGGGCCGGCATGAAGGCCGATGTCATGGACGAGGCGCCCCGGTCGCGGTCGGGGCGGGCGTCGGCAGGGCGCCGCGCGCTCGCGATCGCCGCGGTGGCCGCCGCGCTGGCCTGGGCGGCCGCGGGCACCGCGCAGACGCCGCCCCGGGCCGCGACGCTGTTCGCGCAGGCGGACGTCCCGCTCGGCGAGCGACTGATCCGCGAGCACCGCTGCGCCGAGTGCCACGCCCGCAAGGTCGGCGGCGACGGCACGTCGATCTACCGGCCGAAGGGTCGCATCTCGACCCCCGGTTTCCTGCGCGGCATGGTCGAGCAGTGCAACACCGAACTGAACTTCGGCCTGTTCCCCGAGGAGGTGACGTCGGTGGCCGCGGTGCTGAACCGCGACCACTACCGGTTCGACTGAAGGCGGCCGAAGATCGGTCGTCGCGAATATAATCATCCACCGACTTCCCTGAACGGTGCGCGCATGGACGCCCCTCCGCCCGACGACCGCGTCTTCGAGACGGTGGCCGAGCTCTTCGGCCTGCTCTCGGCGCCGATCCGGCTGAAGATCATCAGCGCGGTGTGCCAGCAGGAGAAGAACGTCTCGGAGCTGCTCGCCGAGATCGACACCACGCAGCCGAACATGTCGCAGCACCTGTCGACGCTCTACCGCAGCGGCGTGCTCGGCAAGCGGCGCGACGGGACGCAGATCTACTACAGCCTGAAGAACGAGTTCGTCGCGACGCTGTGCCGCATCGTGTGCACGCAGGTCGCCATCGACGACGCGCCGCCGGCCGTCGTGGAGCGCCCGCGCGCGAAGGCCGCGGGGCGTGCTGCGTCGCGCTGAGGGCGTCCGGCGGCGGAATGCGTTGATCCGCGTCAGTCCGTCCTGCGCACCCCGGTGCGAGCATCGCGACGACGATCCGTCACCGATCCACCGAGGAGACCCCCGATGACCCCCCGCATCTTCCGAGCCGCCGCCGGAGCGGCGCTCGCCGCCGCGCTCGCGTCGCCGTGCGTCGCCCAGACGAAGGACCTGAAGGCCGTCGACCGCGTACCGACGATCACCTTCGACGCGGCCCTCGCGGCCGCGCAGGCCGCGCTCGCCGAATGCCGCAAGCGCGGCGCGACGGTCGCGGTCGCGGTGGTCGACCGCTCGGGCGTGCCGGTGGTGGTGCTGCGCGATCCGCTCGCCGGCATGCACACGCCCGAGACCGCGGTGCGCAAGGCCTGGACCGCGGTCAGCTTCCGCGGCGCGACCACCGAGCTGGTCGGGGCCACCGCGCCGGGCGGCCCGAACGGGGGTATCCGGCACCTGCCGAACGTCGCGATGGTCGGCGGCGGCCTGATGCTGCAGTCGGCGGGCAGCCTCGTCGGCGGGATCGGAGTGTCCGGCGCACCGAGCGGCGAGCTCGACGACGCCTGCGGCAATGCGGGGATCCGCGCGATCCGCGACGCGCTCGAGCTCGGCTGACCCGCGTCAGCGCGCGGCGCCCGCGCGGACGGCCGCGCCCTCGGGGGCGGGGAGCCCGAACGCGTCGCGCAGCACCTGCGGCGGGACCGCCGGTGCCGTCGAGCGCGGCGGGATCGCCGCGAGCGGCGAGCAGATCAGAGAGAAGTACTCCACGTCGTCGAGCAGCAGCACCGCGGGCACGGCCTGCTGCGCCGGTGCGTCGGCCGCGCGCGGCAGCAGCCGCCAGCCGAGCGCGGTCGCGCGCTGCACGAGCGCGGCGGGGCAGGCGGCGAGCCAGAAGGTGTCGTCGGCGTCGCGCCGGCGCGCGGCGAGCGCGGCGAGCGTCGCGAGCTCGAGGCCCGCGTGCCCGGCCGCGTCCGCTTCGGCGACCAGCGTCGCGTAGGCGCCCTCGGCCTCGGGCAGCACCGACACGCCGATGCGCGCCATCGTGCGCAGCGGCGCGCTGCGGACCGGATCGAGGCGCAGCGTCGCGACGATCCGCTCGTCGCCGTGAATCTGCGCGACGTGGTGCTCGACGCCGGCCTCGAGCCGGTCGCGGAACACGTCGATCCGCGGCGGGTTCGCGTCGGACGGGGAGACGGACTGGGTCATGGGGCGGCACGCCTGCGCGACGTTCACGCGGGGCCGGGACTCCGGCCGCGCGGCGGCGCTGGACGCAGCAGTGTGATCGGCCGCCCGCTGCCCCGCCATCGTCCGAATGGACGGTCGGTCGCGGCGGGGCGCGATGCGGACGGTGCTACGCGCTCCAGTCCGACGGACGGTCGTCCGGTCAGGGTGCGAGGCGCTCGCGGTCCCAGCCGCCATCGGCTCGCCGACGGTAGGCGAGCCGATCGTGGAGCCGCGACGGGCGGCCCTGCCAGAACTCCCAGTAGTCGGGCTCCAGGCGGTAGCCGCCCCAGTGCGGCGGGCGCGGCGGGTGCAGCCCGAACTTGAGCCCGAACTCGGCCGCGCGCGCCACCAGCGTCGCGCGCGACGGGATCGGGCGGCTCTGGTCGGAGGCCCATGCGCCGATCCGCGAGGCGAGCGGGCGCGACGCGAAGTACGCGTCCGACTCGGCGTCGTCGACCTTCGAGACGCGGCCCTCGATGCGCACCACGCGCTCGAGCGCGACCCAGTGGAACTGCAGCGCGGCGAACGGGCGCGCGTCGAGCTCGCGGCCCTTGCGGCTCGCGTAGTTCGTGTACCAGACGATGCCGCGCGCGTCGCAGTCCTTGATCAGCACGATCCGCGTCGACGGCCGCCCGTCGGGCCCGACCGTCGCGACGGTCATCGCGTTCGGCTCCTCGAGCTTCGCGTCGAGGGCCTGCCGCATCCAGGTCGAGAACTGGTCGAGCGGCGCGTCGTGCGCGCGGCCCTCGACCAGCTCGTCCTTCTCGTAGCTCTTTCTCAGGTCGGCGAGGGGCTTGTCCATCGGTCGAGTATAGGGCGCGGCGGGGGCCGACCGACGGCGCACGGGCGGGGCGGCCCCGCGTGGTAAGATCGCCCTCTGGTCGCGAGCAGCCAATCCACGCGACCTGCCTGGTTCCCTCCCGGCTCCTTTCCTTCCCCCGGACGTCCGCCTCGATTGGTGTCACTCGGCAAGAGCGGCAGGCTGTCGCTGGAACCGAGATCTCATGACACTCGAATCGAACTTCGCGAGCCTGGGGCTCGCAGAACCGCTGCTGCGCGCGATCGCTGACGCGGGCTACGACACCCCCACCCCGATCCAGGCGCAGGCGATCCCCGTCGTGCTGACGGGTCGCGACCTGCGCGCCACCGCGCAGACCGGCACCGGCAAGACCGCCGGCTTCACGCTGCCGATCCTGCAGCGCCTCTGCGCCCCGGGCCCGGACGGCAAGCCGCGCCGCTCGCTGCCCGGCAAGCCGCGCTGCCTCGTGCTCGTGCCGACGCGCGAGCTCGCCGCGCAGGTCGAGGAGTCGGTCCGCACCTACGGCAAGTACCTGTCGCTCACCTCCGCGGTGATCTTCGGCGGGGTCAACATCAATCCGCAGATCGCGGCCCTGCGCGACCGCACCGACATCCTGGTCGCGACGCCGGGCCGCCTGCTCGACCACCTCGGCCAGCGCACCGCGGACCTGTCGGCGATCGAGGTGCTGGTGCTCGACGAGGCGGACCGGATGCTCGACATGGGCTTCATCCGCGACATCCGCAAGGTGCTCGCATACCTGCCGAAGCAGCGCCAGAACCTGATGTTCTCGGCGACCTTCGCCGACGAGATCCGCGAGCTCGCCGACTCGATGCTGCGCGACCCGGCGAGCGTCGAGGTCGCACGGCGCAACACCGCCTCCGAACTGGTGACGCAGTCGGCCTACCTGGTCGACAAGGGCATCAAGCGCCACCTGCTGTCGCACCTGATCAAGGACGGCAACTGGTTCCAGGTGCTGGTGTTCACGCGCACCAAGCACGGCGCCAACCGGCTCGCCGAGCAGCTGACCAAGGACGGCGTCGAGTCGCTGGCGATCCACGGCAACAAGAGCCAGAACGCCCGCACGCGCGCGCTCGCCGCGTTCAAGGACGGCTCGCTGCAGGTGCTGGTGGCCACCGACATCGCCGCGCGCGGCCTGGACATCGACCAGCTGCCGCACGTGGTGAACTTCGAGCTGCCGAACGTGCCCGAGGACTACGTGCACCGGATCGGCCGCACCGGCCGCGCCGGCAGCGAGGGCTCGGCGCTGTCGCTGGTCGACCGCGAGGAGACCAAGCTGCTCGCCGACATCGAGCGGCTGATCAAGCGCGCGATCCCGCGTGCGGCGCTGCCCGCCGGCTTCGTGCCGCCGCCGCCGTCGCAGCGCTCGACGCTCGACGACGACCGGCCGCCGCGTCCGCCGCAGGGCCGTCGCGGCGAGCCCCGGCGCTCGCAGGGCGGTGCGTCCGCCGGAGGTCGCGCATCGCCGCAGCCGTCGCGCGGTCCCGCGCCGCAGCCGTCGCGCGGTGCGGCGCCCCAGCCGTCGCGCGGCGGTGCGCCC
>Ga0315899_10002188_pt1 | contig 21789 bp, 21 predicted proteins | sample LakEriMetagenome_2_FD_203518 | JGI IMG/M metagenome (GOLD analysis project Ga0315899, IMG submission 203518) | Freshwater fungal communities from buoy surface, Lake Erie, Ohio, United States - Buoy 4 MA112 | ecosystem: Environmental > Aquatic > Freshwater > Lake | place: USA: Lake Erie, Ohio... | reverse complement strand
GCCCTCTTGGGTGGTGCAGGAGGGAATGAGGAGGGGAAGAATGAGAGGAACAAAGGGGAGGCTCTCGCTCACTTTCCCATAAGTCACATGAGACCACAAGACAGGGACGAGCTGAATATCAAACCTCTATTCAGCCTCGGGAGTAACTAACCGTGACCAGGGCTCTGTAGCTCGCGCCGCGAGCGCGCGCGCTCTCTCTCTCAAGTGCGCCACAGTCCAAACATACTCTTTCAGCTTCTGTGGGGGGCAAAACCCCCATCCAGCATGTTGTCAAGACCTGTCGTACAAGTGGCGACTGTTGTAGGTTCTGAAGCCGGTCGGGAAAGACCGACGTACACTGTATACCCACGTGCACCTCACGTGATTGATCCTGCAGCTTCCGTGCATTGAAAACTGACTTTTGCTCGTTCACGTGCTTTCATTTTAATGGTATTACTTTAATTAGATCTCATTCACATGAATTCACATGCACCGGACGGCAAGACAAAGACTTGAAATGGCCTTGACGCAGCGAGAGCCAGTCGAGATGGAGAGGTAGCACAGCGTAGGAAAGATGCCGGCCTCAGCCTCTTTTTAGCGCAAACAGGTCAACTGACATCGTGAGGTTCCAATTCAGATTCTAGAGACATCATTTATAAAGTCGTGGTCCGCTATCAATCTGCCGCTCTCCATATCCACAGTCTCGAGATATTCTGCAAGTTCTGATCACCGCCACACCAAAGAGCTCCAATCAGCGAGAGCGGACAGCGAAAATGATCACAACTTGATTATAGCACGCACCAAAAAAAGTACAAGGGATCGGGGAAACAAACGATGGGAAGCACTAACCGTCGTCCAAATCGCCAGACTTGTATAGGGATAGCAACTTCTGCTCCAAAACGACTGGTCCCAACATGGCAGCACTCATAATATCCTGGATCAAGCCGTCGCGATGGTGCCCTTCGAGACACATCATAGCTTTGTCAGATGTTGAAGTTTGTAAGGCTTCTGCTCGCTCGTCGTGGTCAATCGTAATCATGATGTGATCATGGGCGACGCAATCAATGCCATTTACTGTGCTGCTTTGACCATTCATTACATGCGCGTGGGGCTTAGTACTTGCTCCTGGCCCGGAACCGGGCGCATCATCGTGTGAATCGGACTCATGTGTCATTGAATTTATAGCAACGTTTGCCAATTCTGTACGTGCACCACACAGTCATGTCAGAAGTCTTAGGCTTTGGAGTCGGCACAAACCTCAGGTAACAGATTCCAGCGCCTTACCGTGCACATGAGTCGCACGGGGTTGTACCAGCGAAGCCCAGCTCCTCACAACACGATCGCAGCATTTTCTGCGCGCAACTTCAGTGGCCCAGTATTCGTCGGTTGAGAACAGCTCGATATCACTGTGCTCCTTCAGCATCATATCGCAACCTTGCGTGCGATGGATGACCGTTCGAGGTAGGCTCCCTGAAGTAGCGATAATAGGAATAGCAGCTAATTCTTCAAAGTTCCTGCTCCCATTTCCATCTAAGTCGGCAACCTTCACCTATGATATACATAAGAATCGGGAACACATTGCACAACATGGAATGATCGTCTATATCGCTATAGTACAATAACATAAATATAAATGTCTGGTCAAAATCAAGATCGAAAAGAGTACTTTGAACATTATAGAGAAAAGAACAAAGAAAGATTACAACAAAAGAGACATGATTACGATGAAGAGAATAAAGATAGGATAAATGAATATGCTAAGCAATGGAAACAATCGTTAAGTCAATCATCAAACCCTTCGATCGTTGAAGGAACTGGTGGATGGATCGGTTGCAAAAGTTGATAACGTTTTTGGGTAGATTTGATACTTACAAGGGGGGTGTATAGATAAGTTTAAATTAATAATATAAAAGATATGTACAAAATGACTGTCGGTCAGGGGGGAGTATAGGCTTATGAAGCTTATGAAGCAAAAAAATAAAAATATTTTTTTCGCTATGTGAATACATGGGACCGACAGTCATTTTGTACATATCTATACTACTCAGGGGTTCGTACTGCTGCCGGTAGGATGACAATCTTCTGCGTGAACTTTGTTACTAGGCCATGCATAAGAGTTGAGGCTGGGTCGGCCGCTTGTAGCTGGAGATCAGCCACGATTGCTTTGGCGGTCGGGCCCGCGCCGCTGAAACCTGCCGTGACATCTATGTCCGCGACAATACTGCCGGCCAACAATTCTTTTACAGCAAATCTGTCGGGAGGCACTTTTGTGGCGCTGCTCATGTCCTGCACTAAGTCGTGTAAAAATGCTCGCCGCTCCTCCGATCCTTCCTCACCAGCCTTTTCAAAATTCAGCTGTCATGGGTAGTTGGACGAGCGCCAGATACAGGTTAGGGAAGAGAAGAATGGTGCAAGAAATGGAATAGAACGCTGCCACACAAGGAATGATGACAGCTGCAGAAGGGGTGTTGCTGACACACCGAGAGCTTCAACCGGAAGCTGGCCACGTGCGCATCTTGCAGAGCCTCGTTAGTTCGTGCGCGCAAGGCTTGGGCACCCTTATAGACAGCCATAGCCCCTATGGCACCGCCAGCTCCAAGAAAAGCTATCTCAGCTCCTCCCAGACCGTTTTCCGCCTCATCCTCAACCGTCTGGTCCACCGCATCAAGGACTCCGTCTTGCGCTAGTTCCCCTGCTGCCTCTTGCATCTACCCCACAGAAGACCAGAGTATAAGTCGTAACAAGTGAGAGGATCGTGTTTCAGGTTCACGGGCAGGGAGCTAAGATGCCACACCTGTTCCAAGAGGCTGCTTGTCACCATGTCCATTGAACTCGACGCCCACCCGATCGCAAGCCCACCGATCGCACCCAAATTCGGTGCAGGAGGCTTTGGCAAACATGAAACAACAGCACCAGCTACTCCATTGATTGCAGCCGATATAGGACCCAGTACTCCCATTACAGCTGCGATCATCGTACCCAGGAGAGCAGTGCAAATGACGAAAAAGTCGCTGAAAATCTCGGGCATGTACCTGGAGTTCCATATTTTGATTGCAAGAAGAGTATTCAGTACAGCGCACCAGAGAAGAAAAATCTGTCGCACTTTGGATGAATCGCACAATGAGTTTATCGCGGTGCAATTTGTCCTACGTGCCACGGCCGTGCAACTTTATTCCCACATGAACCGACCCGAGAATCGCGGGACACGCGGCCAAGCACATTGCGCAGAGATTGCTCACGGCAGAAAAGGTCTCCGAAAGATTGAAAGCATTATCCGAGAAGGGGCTGCACACCAGAAATTGAGCACTGCAGAACACTTGCTCATAGAGATCGTACAGGGAAAGGCTATGCCAGCTAAAGACAGGATTACCTCATCAAGAAGATAACCGACAGATCGGCAACTTGAAGCATGACCGCAGCACCCGCATTGACGACACCAACAGTAAGGGCCATAATAGCAGCGAGCAACAACCTTTTCAAGAGCATCCACATGAAGTATTTCCACGCATTAGACTTGAGGTCCTTCACTAGAAAACTCCAAAATTTGGCCTCCTGAAAAAGACACAAATGAGGAGAATGCGATGATTAGAAATGTCCAATATGATAAGCAGAGGTGGGCGAGATTGCGGCAGGAATAATACTGATTTTGAATCTTCCAGAACAATCTGTGTAATTGCTTTTTTTAGAGGTGTTGAAGCGATCCAATGTTTGCAACATGCGCCCCCACCCTTGCATTGTTGCAGAAGCGGAATTCCCGACCTTCGTTTCCTCTTTCCATTCGCCGTGATGCCTCGTTGAATGTATCCAATCCGTGAATGCCTTAATTTTGCTTTTGCATGTGTCGGCCTGTCTCATGTGCTCTCGCATTTTCTTCCACTCGACGTTTTCAATGTCCGAATACTCCATCAACCTGACGAGGTTGTTGGTGCATAAGGACAATGAAAACGTCCAGGACAAGGGAATGCGAGATGCAGAGCAGAACACTTGTGTTAAAAGGAACGACACCCAGCGATAATTTTTGCATGCCCTGTGCTTTAGACGCCAGACAACACGTGCGCGCCGAGTTGAGCTGGCGCTGGAAGTGCACAATATAGATCCACGCAGAACCCCAGCACATGTGGATATTTTAAAGGAGTGGGCAACAACTGACCCTTTTTTCACATGGCGAGAGACTCTCCAGAAGGCATAAATCATGAAGCATATTGGTCCTAAAAAAAGGAGTGCTGCAGATAGACCAATCCAGAGCGAGCATGGTCTTCCCAGTGTTGCCGCCAAGGAATCGCACATACCAAACCTGTTGTTGGTCCACATCAAAACAGACGCCACATAGAACCTACCCATTTGCACGGGGGAAAGCGAACCCAAAAACAGGAACAACGAGAACCAGTGCACAAGAAGCGTCGGGCCTTCCCACACCGGAAATCTCAAGGAATCCATGGGATCCTTCTTGCAGCACCTGGTTACTATCAGTTGAGCGAGCGATCGAATGGCAAAGACAGCAATCAAGGAAGCACAGATGACGACGAGTTTGTCCAGGAGCGGAATGCCATTGATCACTCCGCATTGATCGCAATCATATTCATCCACGAGTGTTTCCGTGACATTTTTGTCTTCTTCGAAGAGTGTTTCCGTGACATTTTCGTCCGTCGAATTTCGTATATATTCGCACGCTGGTTCCCCAGGTCTCGGTCGGGGCCTCTTGGCTCGTCGAAAGGACCTTCGAGCTTCGTCGAGCCAACGTCGCACGCCAGTCGATGTGGGCTCCTCGTCGGCTGGGTTTGGTTCGGGCATATTTCCACCAGGAAACAAAGAAACCGGAAGCTCGAAGTTGGCCCATTCAAACCCTTCGCTGAAGGCCGACAGAGCCCCGCCCCCACCGCCGACCTTGCCCAATTGTGACAGCACCTGGACTTGCCCAATCATCGCCATGGCAGCAGGCCCGGCTGCGGCTCCTGCGGCCCCTGCGGCAAGAACACCACCTATTGCCGTAGCCACCGCCGTCGTCACTTGTGAAGCCAGCGCCTTTGCTTCGGCTGGGTCCATCGGTGTGCGACCAAGCGGCAACGGCGTTGTGGTTGTCGGTGCTGGGGTAGTCGTCAGTGCTGGGGTGGTCGTCAGGACTCCCGAGGCGTTTGTGGTCTGCGGCACGTCTGATGCCGCAACCGTCGACATGTTCAAGATGCTGTCTGATGCGGGTGGCGTGCCCCCGCCCACAGCTTCCGTCTCGCCCGTGCCAGTAGGAGTTTGTCCCTCGCCCGTCCCACCGCCTCCGGCCGCGCCCCCGTCCGCCACTGTGGTGCTGGACGGGGCCAGGCACTTGCAAAAGCCGTACCCGTCGCAGTGGAGCTCTGGGTAGCTCGGCTCCACGCACTTGTGTATACAGCCGTACTGCCCGCAGATGCAGCTCTTTTCGATGCACCCGCATGACGACTCCCACTTGCACTCTTCAGAGTAGCGCGCGTTTGGCTCCTCGCCAATGTGGAGCGATTCCTGCTTGCACATTGACCGGGTTCTCGCTGTCCCGCAGAAATTCAGCGTGGGCGCCGCGGCCGGTTCGCACGCCGCCTCGCGCAGGAGCGAAAGAAAAAGAGCGAGCTGAGCGAACTGCAGCTGAGCGCGGGTCATATGACCTGCCGAGGCAGACAGCTTCAGAAAAGCAGACAGGATAGTCTGTCTGGATTTTTATCAACCACCCGTGCCCACGCGAGGGGCGCCCCAAAGGGGGCCGTCACGAATGGTGGCCTAGCACAGACCCCGCGCCCAGGCTCCCCCGGAGTGACCAAACCCAATGAAGACGGCAGGCACACACAGCGAGCCACAGGCCGATAGTTCCACGAACCCAATTTTTTTCTTCTGCAAGTCAACAATCAACTTCGCTTTTGCCCGCAGCGTGCCGTACCCCGGCGACCAGGCGGACATCGGCAGCGGGACCAGCGTTGCCCGGGCATGTTCGGGTGAGTGGCATGTTCGGGTGAGTGCCCCGGCTGTCCCACGAAGGCGGCGCGCTCCGCGGGCCCAGGACGGACAGAACATGGCAGACCGGAGGGCAGCAGAGTCGACGCTCACGAAGAGTTTGAGGGACCTCGACTATGGCTACAGCGACCTGTGCCGCTACGTCAGCTACTCCAAGAACAAGCAGAGTGAGGCTGTGTCTTGCGCACCAGCGCACGCTCGTGCTCGCATGCTCGTGCTCGCCAGAACAAGCTGCTGAGTACCCGGAACAGGCGCCTGTTCCTGACGTGTTTCGATGCCCGGGGGTCTCGGAGCAGGGGCGCTGGCCAGCATTCCGGGCGAGGCCGGCGGGGTGCACCTCGAGGACTTGGTGAACGTAAGTTGTTCGCTAGCGTCCTGTATAGCACCGATTTGCGGCAACGTGCGTGCTGCATCTGGCATTTTTTTCTTGGCCGTGCCTCTCACGCGCTCTTTTCCGTACTGCTTGTCCGTTGCAGCATCTGAATGACGTATGCGCACAAGTGGTTGCCGAGTGGGAAGGCCTCCCGGTGCGTGCTTCCTGCCGCTCCCCCTGATGCCCGTGCTCTCTGTTTTTCGGGGCGCCCCGAAAGAGGAAGGATTCACCGCGCGCCCACACGTGCAGAGACAGAAGCCCGACGCCGTGGCGGCGTTCAACACCAACCTGGCATCTATCTTGCGCATCCTCGTCAATGTCACTTTCCTCTTCGATGCCGCCAAATACCCCCAGCACGCGCGGTAATTGTCCTTGTTGAGGCAGAGATGCCGGTAAAGGCAGACGCATTCGGGGACGGCAGGGCCGCAACGGCACTGCAGTGCGTGCGTCATTGTGTGTGCGCGCTGCCAATCCGCGCGCTGCCACGTGACGGCAGGGTGTATGTATTCGTGCGCGCGTACGTGCAGGTTGCCGAACCTGTTTGTGGGCAATGAAAAGTTGAACCAGCACATTATCCAACTGAGCATCTCTTGGGTGCTAGCGCTGCACAGCAAAGACTACAAGTTGAATGAAACTGGTGGGTGCCTTGGGGTGGGTGCCTTGGGGTGGGTGCCTCGGTGTGCTTTTCGCCGCACGCAATTGAGGTTGCGGGAGGGAAGCAGCATCCTGGAGCGGCTCTAGCACATGAATGTATGCTGGCTTAAATGTGGGACGCGGATCTGGCTGATTGTAATGTATAATAATGTATATTAATGCACATTAATATACAATAATATAAGAATACATTAATGTACATTAATATACAATAATATAAGATACAATCAGCAAGAACTCTCACATTTAAGCCAGCATGCATACATTAAACATTTAATGTATGTACATTAAACATTTAATGTATGTATGCTGGCTTAAATGTGAGATGCAGATTCGGCTGATTTGTCTGCCAGACTTGAGAGTGAGTGTCAGAGTGTACGCATTTTGAGCACGTGCGTGTACGCATTTTGAGCACGTGCGTGTACGCATTTTGAGCACGTGCGTGTACGCATTTTGAGCACGTGCGTGTACGCATTTTGAGCACGTGCGTGTACGCATTTTGAGCACGTGCACGCTCCTAGATGCTGGCTGTTGCTAAAGTAGATTTACACGTATCAAATCTGTATTATGCAGTGTGATATAAAACTCACCGACTGCGCATGTGTTGCATGCCGTGGCCTGCAGCACGGTTCGTGCAGCGGAGAGAGGCAGGATGACGAGTAATCTGAGATCTGCTGTCTTTACTACAGGAGCGATGCTCACGAACCTCGTAACTTTGCTTCACAATTACGTCAGCCACGAGTTTGCTGAGGCCAAGAAGCCGTTCTGTGAGTGCTGTCTGTCTGTCTCGCATAAAAAAAAAGCAGTTCGTGTTCGTGGGTGTCTGTCTGTCTCTGCGTCTGTGGTGCACGTGTGCGCGCATGCGCTGGAGTGCGTGTGATGTCAGCATGTGACGTCGCGAGCAATGCTGGTGCGTGTAAAACAAATACAAGAATAAAAATGATGAGCATGCATCATCATTAACTGTTTTTATTTTTACTTTTTATATATTGTGCGAGCGCCAAGCAAAGCGCCATGCTCGTGCTCTCTGTCCCTCCCTTCCTCTCATGTGTTCGTGGGCTCACCGTCCTCCCGGTGCGTCCCCTCGTCGATGCCCGTGGCAGGCAAATTGTTCCTTTCACAGCGGACGCTCTCCAATTTCTTGCGGGCCTTGGCTGACATTGTGGTGGGCAAAGTGGGCACCGACCTCGTCCTCCGAAACTCTCTGCAGCAAGTGTGCGGTGAGAAGAACTTGACAATCTTCACTTTTGCCCTCCTGCGAGAGGGCGTACGTCTTGCTCAGACTTGCTCGCTTTCTCTGTCTCTCTCTGCCCTCCTCTGCTACTCTCTGCTGTCTCGCATCTGTCTTCTCTGCCCGCCTCTGTTGTCGATTCCTCGTCTTGGGCATCCCCTATTGTCGAGTCAGTCTTTTCTACTTCCTGGGCCCTTTTTGTCTTCTCTCCAGCCCGTGTTGCTCCTGCCGCCCGATTCCCAACCTCGTCCAAAAGAACGATTGAGGATGCGGTGAGGGTGCGTTCAGGATGCTGGTGAGGGTGCGCGCCTGACACGGTCTTTTCTTTCCACGTTTGGTGTGTGTGGTTCGCGTCTGTGTATGTGTCTGTGCGTTGGTTTGCTTTTATGTTGTGTTGGTGTGCGATGAGATTGCAGTGGAATTCTGGAATGCGATTGTAAACTGGAACATCGTAGATGAGGCTCGCTTCAGCGAGCTGCGGGCGGTCTTCATCGAGCACGAAAAGCTCAAGGACCTGCTCGACTTCATGCTGCGGCGCGTGGATCGCAAGGACGAAGAGTCGATTTATTTCCTTACCCTGCTTTTTGATGCCGACGATTTTATCGAGCGCTTCATCCGAGACACCACCCTTGTCGACGTCCGCAAGAAGTGTCTGGATTGCATTTTCACGTCGCTCATTAACCTTTTGACCCTGCTCGACCTTGCTGGCAACCCCGGGGTGCTGCTGCTTGAAACGCTTGTGTCTGTGGGGGGGCACGTGGAAGGGCGCAAGCTTCTGCTACACGACTGGCACAAGCAGCTCCTGGAGTTGGTGGGCTTGTTCGTGGCTAAGTTTGACGTCATGACACAGCACTTGGAAGCCGATCAGGCCCTGTCGCCCCATCCCTCTAGCGCGCACATGAGTACCAAGAAACTGTTTGGCCTCTTTTTCCGGCTTTACGGGGCAATTCACGACGACGAGCAGCTGTTCGTCCAGTACCTCCTTGATCATTTCTGCGGTTCGCGCGGAGCTTTGAAGCTCAAGGAGCATTTACAGGTATTTCAGAATAGTGAGCTCCTCAAAGACAACGACACCGTGGAGACGGAGGACAAGGACAAGTACTACTTCTTGTTTCTTGCCTTCAGGAAGCGGATAGAGGCAAAGGAACATGAAGAGAACGGAGGAGGAGGAGGAGGAGGAGGAGGATGTGGTTCGTCGTCCAGCGCCTTGCTGTCTAGGTCGGTGGTGGAGCGCTTCAAGTCCATGCACTCTGGTGGCTTTAAGCTGCCGTTTGAGTTGGCGTGCTCCACCACTTTCGTGGCGAAGTTTCAGGCTCTCGAGAAGGCGAATGCACAAGCTAACGGCGCTTCGCAAGATGCGTCGGTAGCATCGTCAAGCCAAAACGTAGCAAAGGACGTAGCAAAGGACATTGCGGAAGGCGGCGCGTGCGACACGGACGAGAACATGGGCACGAGTCCAGGCGACGCTCAAAAGGAGGCTTCAACAGAATTTGCATCGCTGAGTGACCCGAAGGCGTTGCAAAGACAAGGCAATGGCAACGTAGATGCAAGGTCCGCCGATGCTGGAGTAGGCGGCTCGCAGACGCTGAAGTCAGGGGAAGTGAGAAAGCGAAAGGCAACAGAGACAGACGCGGCTTCGACCAGCAAAACATTAGACACATCGGCCGCAGTAGCTGCCGAAGACGGGGATCTCGCGTCAGGGGTACAGGATAGAGCTGAACCAACGACGGTGAGTGCGCAGCAGTTGTCGGCAAGCTCGACGGTGGGATGTAAGAGCGGGGCAAGCACCGGCAATGCTGCTGCTGCGAAGAAGCGTATGAGAACTGATGGCTCAATTGCACCAGGTCTCAGCGCGGCACAGGACAAGCTGGAGCCCGTCTATGTCTCAGATGACGATGAGGACTATGATGCGCTGTCGGAGCCCGAGTTCATCGACCCTGCGGAGTGGGAGTCGGACACAGATGATGTGAGCGCCTTGGAAGAAGAAGTGATAGTGCATTCGCGTGCTTCCCTGGCGAAGCCTGAGATCAAGCCCTTGACCGTTGAGAAGCCGAAAGCGGTTGCCCACAACAACAACTCGACAGGTCGCGCCCCTGCTGCTGCGTTGGGCAAGGTGAATACAAGCATGTCGTCAACTGCAGGTCTCCGCGAAGAGATAAGTGGCCGCGAGCATCTACGTGAACAGCTCGAGAAAGCCAGGTTGAGCAAGGAAACTGCATCACACGACAACACCGCATTAAAAGACAACAGCATTGGCGGAGATCCCGAAGGCACGACGGTGGTGAAAACCGATGCTGCTGACGGAGCGCGGCAAAAGTCTATCAACTCCAAAGCCTCGTGTATGCCATCGGCAAGCGCCAGTCAAGGCAAGGCGTTGCCCGAGCAGGAGACGCGGGAGGGCTCGGGTGGATATGGGGTGGCTGCCAGCAAGTCTGCTGGCGCCCGTGCGCACACTGCTACTCGCGACGCACCGCCAGGGAATGCGGGGAATGATGGCAATCTGCGCTCACGACCTGCCGCGTCAAAGGCGGTCGGAGTCCAAATACATCTGCTGCAGCAGCGCGCGCATCAACTGCCTCAACAGCTGCCGCAGCAGCAAGAGCTCCACCAGCAGCATCTTCAGGTGGACACAAAACCACGCATGCGGGCGGATGCACACGCGCATACGCACACGCTCAAATTTTGCGTACCATATACGGTCCTCAGCAACGTGCACAAAAGCTATGACCGTGAGCCATCACCGTGCTCAGCTACGTGCCCAAGAGGTGGTGGCTTAGCCCATCGGTGAGAGTGAACTTTGGGCGCGGTGCGCATAGATGACTTCAGCCCTGGGGGCTGGTCGACCTCCGACCGAGAGAAGACGCCATAGCGATCACCTTGAGAAGCAGAACCTGCTTCTTGGGCTTCAGGGTTTCTTGGCCAGTGCCTCCTCCTAAACCCTATGCCCTAAACCCTATACCCTAAACCCTAAACTGGGTCTCTGAGTTTGTTGGCCAGTGCCTCCTCCGGCTCCTTGTCTGACTCATCTCACGTTGACACTAATGAAGTCTCTTTTGACACTAATTAGGTCTTTTTTGACACTAATTCGGTGTGTGTGTGTGTGCATCTCTGTGTGGGCCACTGCTTCAGGTGGCTCAGCAGGTCACGCACCAGCAGCATCTGTCAGCGCTGGAGCAGCAGCGAGCACAACAGGCACAAATTCTGAAAACTCAGTATTCAGTGACTTCGTGGAGTAAATATACTAGGGCACTGACTTTTCAGAACAGCAGCAGCTGGCAGCGCTGGAGCAGCAGCGAGCACAGCAGGTGCACCACCACCACCAGCAGCAGCATCAGGCCATGCAGCAAGCGGCCTTGCAGCAGCAGCAGCAACATCAGCATCAACGTGAGCAGCATCAGCAACAGCAGCAGGGTGGCCTCCACCACAGCACACCAACACTGCAGCAGCTGCAGAAAATGCAGTTGCTGGGAGCGCACACCGCAAACTCGAGCGTCAATGGCGCTTTGCTGCACTCGCACGCGACCGCAGCTGCCAACGAGCACACTCGCCCTTCATGGCGTGCAATGATGGACCTGTCGCGGCAGCCGGCAGCAATGGCACTGGGTAAGCACGGGGGGGGGGGGACAGCGAGTGGCCCACACAAAAAATACGCCAACTCCATGCGCCACGTGCAGATTGCAGATATGATCGTGGAGTCGCGAGAGCGGCGTGTGCCTTCGCAGGACATGCGCTCGGTCCACCAACTTCAGCAGCATGCGCTGCACATGCATCAACAGCAAATGCAGAATATGCGCCTCGCCGCTGGGCAAGGATCAATAGCAGGAGTCAGCACATCAATAGCAGGCGTCAATGTTCCGCCGATGACAATGGTGAATGGCTCAGCCGCCGCATCGCAACACGCTTTGGCTTCGCAGCAGCAGGTACAATATTTGATACAACAACAAATATTTATACTGATCATACTGGTATCTGATCATTGCTCAGACCGTTGTGTATCACCAATAATATATATCATTGCGTATACCAATAATATTTATACTAACAATACTGGCATTGAAAATTTTGCACCTTGCAGCTTTTGCACCACGCCTCGCAACAGCAGCTTTTTCACCACTTGAGGGCCTCGGAGATGGCTCAGGGCGCCGCGGGGATGCAGGGCCAGGTCGCGTCCTTGGTCCAATCTCCCGCCCTTTCCTTGCCGCCCAACAACCTCAACGTGCAACACTTGCAGGCGCTGGCCAACAACAAACTCTGTGTTGCCATGCCGGGAGCCATGGGCCACCCCTCTCAGTGGTCCGCCATCATCAAGCACTCTCCCATGATGTTGGCGCCAGTTCATGCAGGGACAGCGGTGGCACCAAGCGCAGGCGGTATTTTCAAAGAGAGTCAAGAGCTGCCGCAGCCTCTGTCACCTGCTGCCACCAGTAGGGAGTGTCAGCCCTCTGCTGCGGCTCAGCCCTCTGCTGCGGCTCAGCCCTCTGCTGCGGCTCAGCCCTCTGCTGCGGCTCAGCCGTCTGCTGCTGCTCAGAGTGCGAGTGCGGCAGCTGGGGCTAGTAGTGCGAATGCCGTTATTGACTTGACCGATGACACCGCGAGCCCATCGTCGGAAGCTGTCCCGAGCGCTGCGACGGCGGACGCGGCGCCGAGCTCCTCTACCTAGCCTCCGTCTACTTCTGATCCTTCTAGCTACACACTTTAAGCGATGCGCACACACGCAGCCCTGCACATTGCAGGCCCTACCGACTGGAAGAGCATGGTCAGTACCCACTAGAAATCATTCGCAAGCACAAATTTCAATAGACACTGGTGCAGGGGCCTGTGCGCATTGTTGTGCACTGGGCTCTGGCGTGGTATGGTTCAAATCAAATTAAAAGCAACAAACTCGGATGTCCACGAACAAGCCACCAGTGGGCCAGGCTCCATGCAAGAGCTGGCATGCGGCCTTCCATTGGGTCCCTTTGTTTCTCTCTCTCCCCCCCCCCATGCTGATCTCTCTCGCGCCCCCCCATTCTCTCTCTCCCCCCCCCTCTAATCGTCTTGAGTGTTTCCAAGTTCATTACAGTTTTCTCAAGTGTTTTACAAGGGGTCACGACAACGACTTGCGGCAGCGTCGGCGTTGGTTGCGCATGCGTGTTTTGAACCCATCAAGAATCAGTCAACCTTGGCATCTTCTATCTTCTTCTGCGTCGTCTGCTTTCTTCTTGATGACGTGTGCGTTTGTTTACGACTTGTGTGTTTGTGGTGCCAAATAATTTATCAGAACGTGGGAAAACGAGGCCGTTGGCCGCGTCCCGCATGTTCACTTTTTTGGTTTGCTTGTCTTGTCCTTGTTCTTTTTCTTTTTCTTTTTCTGTGCTTTACCCTTGGCAGCACCACCTTCACCGCCGCTGGCTTTCTTAATTGCCTCCTCCTCCTCTGAGTCGGAGTAATCGGAGGAATCCTGACCGTCCAGCGCCATCTTTTCCAATGCCTCATCCACGCCCGCATAGTCTTCATCCTTCTTACCAGTGGGAAACCGTTGGCGCACCGAAGCGTTGGAGACGATGTCCCAAACCAGCACCTTGCCGTCTTTGCCGCCTAGCGCGAGCACATAGGGCGTGGCTGGGTCGGTGCAAAATCCGCAACAGAAAACTTGCCCAAAGTCGAGCGTCCGACTTCCCAAGTACTCCACTTTGCCCCCGCGAATATCCCACAGCTTGACCGACTTGTCGAGCGACGCCGTGGCCAAAATGCCGGGTACCAAGGCGTTGACTGCAAGCCCCGTGCACGCGTCCGTGTGGGCACCAATCGTGAAGACGGGATCCTTGCCTGCATATCTTGCGTCGTGGCACGTCACAGTTCCGTTGTCAGTGCTCACCAGGAACTGGTGCTCGCTTTGCGGGTCCCAGGCCACGCACTCAACGTCAGACGACACCGCCCACTTGGCCGCAGCCTTCCAGTCTGCAGCCGTTGCACGCACGTCGCACACGGACGCGTTCCGGTCGAAGCCCCCTGTCAGCAGCACAGAGGCCTGTGTCGGGTGCCACTGTAAAGCCTGCACCTTGTCTGTGTGGTGCGATAGTGTGTGGAGGCACGTTTCCTGGGGCACATCCCAGATCTTGACTGTCTTGTCGGCGGACGCGCTCCCGAGGACATGGCGTTGCAGCGGGTGCCAGCTCATGCCGAGCACCGCATCCCTGTGGCTGCCCTCCTTGAGCTTGAGCTTATCCTTGTTCTTCTTCTTCTTCTTCCCCTTGGACTCCGACCCGCCGGCAGCTCCCGACTTGTCTGTTCCTCCGAGCACAGCAGCCGGAGTCATTCGGTCTATACAGTCGAGATCCCACACCTCGATCTCGGTGTCCATTGTCCCGATCGCGGCGTAGCTGCCTACAGTGCCGTCCTTGGTCGCGGTGTCCATCCACGTGACACAGAGCGGAAAGGCATTCAGCATCAGGTCGTGGTGCACAAAGAGCGTGCCCTCGCTGTCGTCGTACACATACACGTCCAGCGTGTGCGCGTCCTCCTCCGAGTGGCACGCAAGAATAAGAGCATCGCTGGGGCGGATCACGTTGTCCTCCTCCATGTCCGAGTCGTCCTCCTCGTCAGGCAGCGTCACGTAGGGGTCCTCGTCGTTGGACGCAAAGACCGAGAGCCCCGCAGGTCCCAGCACGCCAATGACTCCGCCCTCTTCGTCGTCGTAGTCGTCTAGGTTGTACTCTGCAAGGTCGTCGTCGCCCATGTTTGCGGCCACCTGTGCGGCCTTGGACGCCTGCCTGATCGCCTTCGCCTTGGCTTCCGCGGCCGCGGCCTCCTCGTCCTCCGAGTCCGACATGTCCTCCCACTCGTCGTCGCCGGGGGCGATGCCCGGCGGCATCGCCGCGCCGAGCATGCGGGCCTCCTTGCGCATCTGCGCCATCTCCGCGTCCGTCGGCTCGTACTTGCTCGGCACGGCCTTTGCCCGGCCGCGGGGCATCCACGCTAGTGACGAGATCATGCTTCAGATAACGCTACTCCTTCCTCCTGCACACGTGCGGCGTGGTTCGTGTGTTGGCAATGGCGACAATGTGCAAAGATGGCGTTTTAACGGGTTTGCTGCTCGCAGTGGTGGTGATGGACCAGGCGGGACGGGAGCTTGTCGCCGCGCCCTCCCGCCTGCACGTTTTTCCGGCGTTGCGAGGCGGGGCGTCAGAGGACGCGGGGGGCGGCGAGGCCGGCATCGCGCACGCGCTCGTCGAGCCGGGCCGTGCGACGCGCGTCTCCTTTGGCGACTTTCCCAGCGCGCGCCCGGCAAAGCGCAGGCGGGATGGCGCCCCAGCCAAGCAGGATTCTGCGGGCCTGCGCGAGATCACAGGCGAAAAGGACGACTACGAGGAGCTGTTCAAGGACCTGCACACCCCCGAGCGCCCCGGTTTCCTCGAAAGCCTCCCGAAGCTGCCGCAATACGAGCCAGACTCGGACGAGCTGGCCGACGATGACGTGTGTCGCCCCCGCACCTGGCTGTCCCTGCCGCCGCCCTCGCTTGCCCGCGCGCGCTTCGCTTGCCCGCGCGCGCTTCTGCTTCGAGGTTTAGGGTTCAGGTGTACATGTTGTGCCCCTTGCATTCCAAGTTTAGGGTTTAGGGTTTAGGGTTTAGGTTTTAGGTGTGTGTACATGTTGTGCCCCTTGCATTCCGAGGTTAGGGTTTAGGGTTTAGGGTTTAGGTGTGTGTACATGTTGTGCCCCTTGCATTCCGAGGTTAGGGTTTAGGGTTTAGGGTTTAGGTGTGTGTAGATATGATTCCCTTCAATGGCATTCCGAGTCAGATTTTACCGGTTCATGAAAGTGTGGCTTGTGTGTGCGCGTGAGAAAGAGCGCGCGCGCATTGCACGCATTCGGCAGAGCGACTGAGAGAGTGAGTGAGAGAGAGCGCGCTCGAGAGAGAGAGAGAAAGTGAGTGAGTGAGTTTGTGTGTGTGCGTGAGAGTGAGTGTGTGTGAAAGAGGGACAGATAGACAGAGAGAGAGAGCATGCGCTCTTCATAGACGCGAACCCCTTTAACCGCAGTCTTTAGCGCACCTGCCAGTTGCCGGCAACTGTCGACTTGGGTTTAGGGGTTAGGGGTTCGGGTTTAGGGTTTAGCGCACCTGCCAACCCGCTCGGGTGTTTGATCTTTGCGGTGCTGCGCAGGATGTACCCCTCGACCTGGACACGCAAATGCGGCTGGCGGGGTGCGAATACGACGAGTGGGTCAAGGTGTACGACGAGCACCAAGCACGGCTCAACCAGGGCAGACGCCACCGCGAGACGGATCACGGGCAGGGCTATCTCGAAGGCCGCTGGGGCCCTGACGATATCATGGGTTGGGGTAACTACAAGCCTCTGACGCCAGCAAAGCTGGCGGGACCTGAAATTCTTGCCAAGGAGCCGCTATACCGCCTGAACCGACACCTGCTGCACGCAGCCGAGACAGGCGACGTGAAGCTTATGAAGCTTCTGTTACAGGCCGGTGCAGATGTCAACTCTAGCAACAACGAAAGCTTTCTCCCTGCTTCTGTGCGCTTCGGGCTGACCCACCCGCATTCGCACGAGCCCATGACAGCAAACGTTTCCGTCACGTATGGCAGCGTGGATGTTGCACGGGGCGAGGCGCAGGTCGCTGTTTACCGTTGGACCGCGCTGCACTGGGCTGCCAATGCGGGGCACCAGCCTGCCGTCAGCTTCTTGGTGGCACCGCGGGAGAGCGGAGGTGGAGGCGGAGGCATGCTCTTGGATGCCGCCGACCACGAGTGCAGGACAGCGTTGCATTGGGCAGCTGGTGCCGGCCATGCCGCCGTCGTCGGCGCCTTGCTCGAGGCTGGGGCGCGTCCGAATCTCAACGATACATGCTGCAACACGCCGCTGCACTTTGCGGTGTGGGGTGGACACTTGGAGGTGATGCAGAGCCTCCTGCAGGCGGATGGCGGTTTGGCGGGGCAGGCCAACTCCGGCGGCTTCACTCCTCTCCACTGGGCTGCCCGACAGGGTCACCTCGAGGCCGTCAAGCTTTTGCTGCAGCACGGCGCCAACCCACGGTCGCACACCGACGACGAAGATTTCACCCCTCTCAACCTTGCCGAAGAAAATGTTCTCGCCAGCTTGCACCCGTGCTGCTCTGGCCCGCACCTACCTCTTGCTGCGTCTTCCTATCTTTTGCTGCGTCTTTTTTGTGTCCAAGCCGATGCGTTAGTATCCAAGTCATCCGTCTTGGCTCGACCAAACCAGTGTCAAAAGAGACCTGCTATAGGGGCAAAAGAGACCCACTATTAGCATCCAAGTCATCCGTCTTGGCTCGGCACAGCTTGTGCACCGTTCCTGAATCTCGCACACGCACGCTGTTGCGAGGGCGAGGCAACTGATCAGATGACGTGACGTGCGTGGAAGCGCACACTAGACACTTTTTTTTCCCCGTGTGACACAAGAGGACACTCCCCACAGGGTCATGACGAGGTTGCCGAAACACTGGCTGCAGCGATGGGCCTGAAAAAGATCGGACCGGCGCGAATGGATTCTTTTGCGCGCCAGGCGTTTGCCGCAAAAGTTGAGAGCAGGTTGCAAGTGCTTGAAAGACAGATTGCTGAGCTACAGGCAGCTCGACGTGCTCCAGAGGAGGGCGGCGGAGTGCAGCTGGATGACGTGGGAGAGACGCGAGCGCCTCCTGTAGGGTGGAGCATGGAAGATAGCGTACGCATTGCGGAGGAGTTGCAGAGGCTGCAGAAAGAGATGGCGGAACAGCTAGCCTACCGACGGCAGGTGGATGAGGCGGAGGCCAAGTTTGAAAATGCCAACGCTCCCGAGGTTGTGGAACTTCCCGGCGGGAGTGTACTCCCACCTCTCTTCCCTGAGGACCGGCAAACGCCCCTTGTGCTCGACCTCTCTAAACCTCCTCACAGGGCCCAGCCGTCAACGGGACCGCAAGGGCCTCCGCACAAATGAACTCAGAGAACCGGCTTTTACATCTATCTTACACAACTCTGTTCTTACTCCACGTGGGAAAGCGCCTCTAATGTTGTGTCTTTGAGCTTTTCCAGTCCTTCGCCGCTGTACGAAAGCAGCGGAGAAATCTCGATACCGCCCTCGCCAGAAATGGCAGCGCCCACAGCCAGCGCCCTTTGGCGTCCAAGCTCCAGCAGCAGCGCACGTGCCGTATCTGGAGAATCAACATCACTGCCAGGCGCGTTTTTCACGGGCCCAAACTCATGTTCTCTCAGGACTTCGGCGCACGCGAACTTGGTGCTGTGCGGGAAGCAGTCGAAGATAAACATCTCCAGTTTGATGCCGTTGTTGGCCGCGGGGCTCACAGTGGCCCCGGAATCGTCGACACAGGGAATTTTCTTCTTGGCGACGTGGAAGGGCGTGGGGACAGTTGCCGCCGCCTGCAGGAAATCAACCGTGTAGAAGTGATTGCAAATGTTGCCTGCGTTGAGACGTAGCTCGCCGGTCGCCGCGTCGATTTCTTTTGCTGCCGAGGCTTCAAGCTCGCTGTACTCCACCACCTTGGCGCCACCCTGCTCCGCCGCACACAGCACGCCGACAGCCTCTTCGGCGCGGGCTTTCGCGCACACCTTGGCGCCGCAGTCGGCACCCATCTCAACGCAGTAGCCAATGAACAGCGGGTCGGCGGCCAGCACCAACGCATTGTCCACAGATGAGCAGTGCACAACCTCGACTCCACGCTTCCGCATGTCGGAGAGCGCCCCCGATTTCTCCAGCGCCCTGTGCGTGCGGCCGTGATATGCGATGAGGTGACTATGAGCGGGGGATAAACAATAATAAAAAAGGGGGGCAACTGGGCAAGGAGTACACCTGTAGATGCCGCCGTTACCATCCGGCGCGCTGGTTACGGTGCACGGGGTTTCGAGGAGGATGTGGCCTTCCACTGACAGGCATGGCAGCGTTCCCTGCTGGAAGAAAAACACGTCCTTCTCCTGGAGCCCAAAAAACGCATGCTTTTTGAAGAAGCTCTGCGTGGCCTCGTCGGTCTGTGGGCTAGTCATGATGTACCACGGCACGCTTCTCTTCTCCCCTAAGCTCAGACGGCGTTTATCCCCTGCTGATGCAGACACGCCCTTGCTCAGCTCGGCCACCCTGCGCAGTCGCTCGGCCATGAGCTGGAAGAGGGACTTGTGCGAGGGCAACCCAATATCGAAGCACCCCTTAGGGTCCGAGGTGCCCAAGCGCGTGCCCTGGCCGCCCGCCAGCAGTAGGAAGGCGACAGCCCCGCTGTCAATCATCGACAGCCCGCGGTTCTGCCACGCCAGCCGATCGCTGTTGCTGGCCTGGAAGAGCTTGTCGACGCGCTCGAGCGGGTCCGGGCGGGACGGCACAGAGCCGCCTGTGCCTGCGTCCATCGTCAGCTTGTAGGTTTCCACGACGCGCTTGACGTCGATCTGATCCAGCTGATCAAGCAACGTCACCTGCCCAAATCCGCCACGTGAGTGGTAGGAGGCGAAAGAAGGGCGCGAGCGGAGCTCGGGCAGCAGCAAGCAGCACCTGGTCCGCCTGCGAGAGCTTGTCAAAGAACTTGAAGACCTGGCCCTGCCCGACCGAGGTGTACAGCTCTCTCGACGCTGCTGCCCGCGCTTGGATTGCCGCCATGGGGAGGTTTTTACCACTTGCAACGGGTGTTCCTTTTCGCGGGTCGTATCGCGGGTCATAGGTGAACAAGAGGCATGTCGGCGTTGCTGTTTGGCGTGCTGGTCCTGGCGCAGTTGTGTGTGCTCGCGCAGCCTTTGGCGCTGAGCCCCCTGCCTCAGTGCGCCTGCGCGCGCGTGTGGCAGCTTGCTGCCCCGGCGTTTCGCGCGGTGGCGCGCGATCTGCAGCCATGGCCGGCGCCCCCCGCCCCGGGCACGATGCGGAAAGCCTCTATGCAGTGGGCGCTCCGTGCGCGACCCGGCGCCAGCCACGAGCTCGCGCGGTGGCACTCGAGAAATGCCACGGGCCGCGAGAATGACCTGGACGAGCTGCAAGGGCTGCTGGGCTTCGCGTTTTCGAACCGCAGCGTCCTCGCGCAGGCTGTCACGCACAGGTCCGCGGCCACGCAGAGCTTGGACTCGAACCAGCGACTCGAGTACCTGGGCGATGCGGTGCTGGGGATGCTGGTGGCCGAGTACCTCTTCCAAACGTTCCCCGGTTTCGATGAGGGGCGGCTGTCGACCATACGCAAGGAAGTGGTTTCGGCGAGTGCCCTGGCTCAGGTGGCCCGGCGGCAAGACCTCGGGAGCTTCGCAAGGCTGAACCCGGGTGAGGAGGCCACAGGAGGACGGAACAAGGAGGCGCTGCTGGCCGATCTGGTGGAGGCGCTGGTCGCAGCGGTTTTTGTTGATGGAGGCCTTGATGCAGCACGCTTGCTTGTGCTGCGCTGGCTCCATGAGGACATCCGGCTCGCAGCACGCGACCCGGCAGGCTCGGACTTCAAGTCCAAGTTGCAGGAGCAGCTCCGGCGCATACGCATGCCGGACCCCGTGTACCACGTGGTCGAAACTGGGCCCAAGCACAACCAAAAATTCACAGCCCACGCTTTGGTGGCAGAGACGCGGCTCGGATGGGGCATGGGAAAAAGTAAGAAAGCCGCTGAACAGGCGGCAGCTCAATACTCGATACAATTGCTGGAGGAAAAGAATCCATCGGAGTTGTCACAGTGGTGTGCCCTCGCCAACGCCAAGACCTCGGACTTACACTCCCCCAAGTCCTCGCACTGACCCGCGGTAAGCACAACGCCCTATCGGGTAATACCGCCTCTGGGCGCACGAGAGAGAGAGGCAGACAGCCGGCACCGCCCAGAGGCGGTGTTACCCGAGAGGGCGTTGTGCTTACCGACCTTCAGTCCCTTGTTGATTGTCAATAAAACTCCTGTCTCGCTCTCCCTATCCCCCCCCCCCTCCTATCACTATTCCTATTCCTATGCCCATCCCTCTCCCTCTCCCTCTCTCTCCCTCCCTCGCACTCTCTAACTCTCTCTAAAAACATCCTAGTCAGTGTCAAAATAAACCTAATTAGTGTCAAAAGAGAATAAATAGTGTCAAAAGGGACCTACTTGGTGTCTCTAACTCTCTCTCTCTCTCAACATCACTCGGCATCGTCGTACATGAGGCGCATTTGCTCGGGACTTAGCGGCAGCGCGATCAGCACAGTCTTGGCCCCTCCATTCACGGTCAGACCTAATGAGTGTCAAAAGAGACCTAAATAGTGTCAAAAGAGACCCAATTACCCTAAAACCTAAACCCCAAAACCTAAACCCTAAACCCTAAACCTGGCTTCTGTGTGGTCTCTGAACCCTAAACCTTCAACCCTAAACTCTAAACCCTAAACTAACCCTAAACTCTAAACCCTAAACCCGAACCCGGCTTATGCATGGTCTCTGAACCCGAAAACCTGAACCCTCAAACCTAAAACCGAAACCCTAAACCTGGCTTCTGCGTGGTCTCTGTCAGGTGACGCACATAGTTTAGGGTTTAGGTAGGGTTTGGGGCTTAGGCTCAACCTGGCTTCTGCGTGGTCTCTGTCAGCTCGCTACGAACATAGTTTGACAGGCCCCATTCTGATATGTACCTGGTTTAGGGTTTGGTTTGGAGTTTAGGGTTTAG